>Ga0224510_10001352_pt1 | contig 16406 bp, 12 predicted proteins | sample SF_May12_sed_USG_FD_170161 | JGI IMG/M metagenome (GOLD analysis project Ga0224510, IMG submission 170161) | Sediment microbial communities from San Francisco Bay, California, United States - SF_May12_sed_USGS_4_1 | ecosystem: Environmental > Aquatic > Marine > Sediment | place: USA: California... | reverse complement strand
CACGACGCAGTCCCCGCCGGACACGGTCGCCTTCACGTACATCGGCGACGGTGCGATCAATAATGCCGGCGTAATCGTCGCGATGATCCAGGTCACCAAGGCCGCAGGTGGCAACGAGCGCAAGATTATCAAGTTCCTGCCGTCGATCGGTCAGCCGGACATCGCCGTCGCCGACAACGTCGGTGCGAGCGACGACCTGCAGGCCGACCTCGGCTCGGTGCTGGTCAACGACGTCGCGTCGGTGACGGTAACCGTGAACAATCTGGGCAGCGCCGACCTGGTCATGGGCTCGATCGACCTGCTCGATCCGTTGAACACGCGCTTCAGCATCGTGGGTAACAACTGCGATTTCACGATCCTGCCGCCGCTAAGCGCGTGCCAGTTCAATGTCAATTTCGCGCCGGACAATAACGGGCCCTTCACCGGCACGGTGAACATCACGTCGAACGACCCGGACGAGCCTGTCGTGCAATTCGCGCTGGCAGGGAATGGCGAAATACTGTCCCTGCGGCTCACGGACCCGGATCTCCCGGACAACGACCAGGCGCTCGACTACGGCCCCTACACCGTCGGTTCGCGCACGCGCAGGCGGTTCGGCCTGCACAACGTCGGCACGCGCGATATCGAGATCCTCCGGTACGACAATATCGCGGCGCCTTTCGAGGGCCCGTTCTCGGGGACGATCGGCCTGCTGGCCGGCGCCACGACCGGCAGCTTCTCGATGGACTTCGTGCCGGCGGCGCTGGGCGCCGCGGCGGGCACCGTCGCTATCGTCTACACGGACGCCGAGGTTGCCGGCGCGCCGGAGCGCACGCTGGTGCTGAGCCTTGCTGGAACGGGCGTCGCCGAAGCGCCGCTCATTGGGGTCTTCACGGAGGACCTGCTGCCACTCGACCAGCGCCTCGATTTCGGCACCGTCGTCGCGGGTTCGGTGACTGTCGCCGACATCACGATCAGCAACGACGGCGGCGGGACGCTGGATGTCTTCGGCGGAAGTAACGTGAATGCGGCCTACTCGATCATCGCCAACAATTGCGATGGCGCCCATCTCGTGGGCGGCGAGAACTGCGTGCTGACGGTACGATTCGAGCCGAACGCTACCGGTGACTATACCGACGCAGTCTCGCTGCAATATGGCGACCTGACGAGTGCGTCGACGTTCACGGTGCCGGTACAGGGCAGGGCCGTCGACGCGCCGGTCACGATCGTCGACGGCATCGACCCGGCTGACGACCAGGACCTGCCGTTCGGCTTCATCGCGCCCGGCGACTCGACGAGCGCGACGATCGAGGTGTTCAACAACCTGTCGGAAGCGGTCTCGATCGGGTCGCTGGCATCGGCGGCGCAGACTCTCGGGGCCCCATTTTCGATCGTCAACGACGGATGCTCCGGCCTGACGCTCGCGCCGGCGACCCAGCCCGGCGACCGTTGCAGCCTGGACGTACTGCTCACGCCGGCGGCAGGCGCCGCCGAGGGTGACGTCAGCGACGCGCTGGGCATTCCTGTCACGGCTCCGGTGGCGGTCGAGGTGCCGGTCTCGGTCTCGGCCCGGGTCGGCAATCGTAACTACGACCTGCGCCTCCGCAAGTCGGCGATGATCAACGGCACCGAAACAGACGATATCCCATCCGGTACCGGGGTCTTCGAGTACCGGATCGCGCTGACCAACGACGGACCGGATGACGCCCGGGATGTCGTCGTGACGGACGTGTTGCCGGCGGAGTTGCAGATTGCCAGCGGCCAGGCGCCGAACCCCGGCGCCGGCAGCTTCTATGCCGCCAGCGGCGAGTGGTCGCTGCCCGAACTCGTCACGGGCGCCACGCTTACGCTAGACATACCGGTAGAGGTCGTCGACGCCGAGACCGCCCGCTGCGTGCTGAACACGGCGACGATCACGGCGGCGGTCGGGGATTCGAATCCCGGTAACAACAGTGCGGGCAGGCTCGTCGGCGTGCGCAACGCGGCTGGCGATGCAACTTGCGCCGATCTGTACGTCGAAATCGTCGCCTGGCGAGAATTCAACTACGTGAATGGCGCGGACCCGGAAGCGGGCCTCGAGTTCGACATCGAGTTCGGAAATTCGGGCCCGCACGAGGTTGCATTGGCGCACGTCAGCCTGACGATCAGTCCGGCGGCGGAAGGCATGGCCGCAGTTCAGATGGACTCGGCCGCCTACCAGCAGCTGTGCGATAACAACGACATTGGCACGCTGGTCCAGTCGGAAGACGACGCGCTGCTTCCAGTCGGCAACCAGGAGAGGGCGTTCACCTGCGATCGGGAACTGCTGCCCGGCGAGAGCCATCGCCTGACCGTCCGTTGGATCTTCCCGCTCCTCGACGCCCAGGGGGGCGGAATCGCCGAAGTGCGGTTCGATACCGCGATCAGTCGCGTCGACCCGGCGCTGGCGGAGGATCCAGCGGAAACCAATCAGGAGGACAGCGAGTCTGTCACCGTCGAGGATCGACTTCGTCCCGGAGCGGGATCCGCCGGTTCCGGTTGTTTCATCGCGACAGCGGCCTACGGTACGCCCTGGGAACCGAACGTGGCCACGCTGCGGCAGTTTCGGGACGAGTGGCTGCAGACAAACGCACTGGGACGCGGTTTCGTCGCCTTTTACTACGAGCACTCGCCGCCGATAGCGGCCTGGATCGCCGAGCGGGAATGGGCGCGGGCGCTGACCCGCGGCGTCCTGACGCCGCTGGTGCTGGCCATCGAGCATCCGGCAGCGGCGGCTGGATTCGCGTTCGGCGGATTCGGCCTGCTGGGCATATTGGTCGGCCGGCGCCGTCGGGTTGAAATAGCAGGGAGCCAATTGGAAAACTGACGACTACAGCTTCTTCATCCGGTACAGCGCGTCGAGGGCCTCACGCGGGCTCATCGCGTCGGGGTCGAGGCTCTCGAGCGCCTCGCGCAGCGGATCGGCTTCGTCGGCCGGCGCCGCTGCGAAGGGCAGCTCGCCCTGGGGGCCGGAGCGGTCGCCCGCCCGCTGCGATTCGAGCACCTTCAGGTAGCTCCTGGCGCGCCGGATGACGGCGGGTGGCACGCCGGCGAGGGCCGCAACCTGCAGTCCGTAGCTCTGGTTGGCCGGGCCCGGCTTCACCGCGTGCAGGAAAACGAGCTGGCCCCGGTGCTCGCTCGCATCGAGGTGGACGTTCGCGCAGGCTGGCAACTCGGCGGCGAGCGCCGTCAGCTCGAAATAGTGGGTCGCGAACAGCGTGAACGCCCGCAGCTTCTCGCCCATGTAGTGCGCCGCGGCCCAGGCGAGCGACAGGCCGTCGAAGGTGCTGGTGCCGCGGCCGATCTCGTCCATCAGCACGAGGCTCTGCTCGGTCGCATTGTTCAGTATCGTCGCGGTCTCCGTCATCTCGACCATGAAGGTCGAGCGGCCGCCGGCGAGATCATCCGAAGCGCCTATGCGCGTGAAGATCCGGTCGACCGGGCCGATGCGCAGGCTCTCGGCAGGGACGTAGCTGCCGACGTGCGCGAGGATCGCGATCAGCGCGGCCTGGCGCATGTAGGTCGACTTGCCGCCCATATTCGGCCCGGTGATGACGAGCAGCCGCCGGTCATCGCGCAGCGCCAGGTCATTGGCGACGAAGGGCACGTCAATTACGTTCTCGACGACCGGGTGGCGGCCGGCGACGATCTCGATGCACGGTTCGTCCGCTAACATGGGCCGGCAGAAGCCGAGCGCCGCGGCACGCTCGGCGAGGCAGCCGAGCACGTCGAGCTCGGCCAGGCCCGCGGCCGTCGCCTGCAGGCCGGGCAGCACGGCAATCAGCGCGTCGAGTAACTCCTCGTAGAGCTGGCGCTCGCGCGCCAGCGCGCGGTCGCGGGCCGACAGTACCTTGTCTTCGAACTCCTTGAGTTCCGGCGTGATGTAGCGCTCAGCCCCTTTAAGCGTCTGACGCCGCTGGTACTCGAGCGGCGCCTTCGACGACTGCGCCTTGCTGATTTCGATGTAGTACCCGTGGACGCGGTTGTACCCGAGCTTCAGCGTCGGGATGCCCGTGCGTTCCTTCTCGCGCAATTCCATGTCGACCAGGAACCGGTCCGAGTGTTCGGAGATCGTCCGGAGTTCGTCGAGCTCCGCGTCGAAGCCGGCCGCGATGACACCGCCGTCGCGTACCAGCATCGGCGGGTTTTCCACCAGCGCACGGTGCAGCAGGTCGGATTCGTCCGGGTGAGTCCCTGCCTGGCGGGCGAGTTCCGCGAGCCGCGGCGAGTCGATGCCGTCGAGCGCTGCGTGGACCTGTGGCACCTGCCCCAGCGCGTGGCCGAGCTGGGCGAGGTCGCGTGGCCGGGCGGATCGCAGGGCGACGCGGGCGAGGATGCGTTCGACGTCGCCTATGCCCGCGAGCGCTACTCGAAGGTCCTCGTAGCGCGAATTCGCCAGCAGCGCGCCTATCGCGTCGTAGCGGGCGAGCCGCGCTTGTGCGTCCCGGAGCGGCCGCTGGATCCAGCGCCGCAGCAGCCGGCTGCCCATCGAGCCCCGGCAGCTGTCCATGATCCCGGCGAGCGTGTGCTCGTCCTGCCCGGAGAGGCTCTCGTCCAGCTCGAGGTTGCGCCGCGTCGCTGCATCCATGATCAGCGCCTCGTCGTGGCGCTCGACCGTGATCGACGCCAGGTGCGGCAGCGCCGTCTTTTGCGTGTCGCCGACGTATTGCAGCAGCGCGCCCGCGGCCGCAAGCCCGCGCGGAAATGCCTCGCAGCCGAAACCCGCGAGGTCGCGTGTGCCGAATTGCCGGCAGAGCAGGCGTTCCGCACTGTCGAGGTCGAAATGCCAGGGCGGGCGCGAAGTGACGCGCTGTCCCGCCGGCCCGAATCCGCTGTCCCTCTGGTCCTCGCTGACGATGAGCTCCTGGGGCCGCAGGCGCTCGAGCTCCGCCGCCAGTGCCTCCCGGCCCGCCACCTCGGTCAGCCGGAACCGGCCGCCGGCGAGGTCGAGCCAGGCCACCCCGATGATTCCGTCGCCGGCAAACAGGGACGCGACCAGGTTATCCCGGCCCTCGGACAGCAGCGCCTCGTCGGTCAGCGTGCCGGGCGTTACGACCCGCGTGACCTGCCGTTCGACCGGTCCCTTGCTGGCCGCCGGGTCGCCGACCTGTTCGCAGATTGCCACCGACTCGCCGTGCCGGACGAGCTTCGCGAGGTAGCCCTCGACCGCGTGGTACGGGACGCCCGCCATCGGGATCGGGCTGCCTGCTGACTTGCCGCGCGCCGTCAGCGTGATGTCGAGCAGCTTCGCGGCGCGCCGTGCGTCGTCGTAGAAGAGCTCGTAAAAGTCCCCCATCCGGTAGAAGACAAGCATGTCCGGATAGTCCTTCTTGATGCCCAGGTACTGCTGCATCATGGGCGTATGGACAGGGTTGGGGTCTGCGCTCATCTTTATTCGGGTGGCAGGTCGTCGCGGCGTTTACAATCGGGGCGATTTGCCGGCGGCGTCCGGCAGGCCGACAATGCTAGCCTCTGACCGACGCCAAATCCACGTCCGGGAAAAGCAAGGGCAAGACGGACTCGATGAAAATCCTCCACGTTGAAACCGGGCGGCACCTGTACGGCGGGCCGCAGCAGGTCCTGTACCTTTGCAGCGGGCTCGCCCGCCTGGGCGTCGACAGCGTCCTGGTCTGCCCGCCGGCCAGCGGCGTGGCCGAGGCGGCGGCCCGAGCAAAAATCCGCACGATTACCGTGGGCTGCGCCGGGGACTTCGACCTGCGTTTCGGCTGGCGCCTGAAGCAACTCCTCGCGGACGAGCGCCCCGACATCGTGCATTGCCACAGCCGCAGAGGCGCGGACTCGCTCGGCGGCCTGGCGGCAAAACTGGCCGGCATACCGGCGGTGCTGTCGCGACGGGTCGACAACCCCGAGTCGGGCCTGTTAGCGAAGCTGCGTTACCGGCCATACGTTCGCGTTGTCGCGATTTCGACAACGATTGCCGGCATCCTGGAGCAAGCAGGCGTCGAGCGGCGGAAGATCGTCGTGATCCGCAGCGCCGTCGACGCTGCGCATTTCCCGGAGGTGCCGGACTGCGGCCGGTTCCACCGGGAGTTCCGCATCGAACCGGATCACTTCGTCATCGCGGCCGCGGCGCAATTCATCGAGCGCAAGGGTCACCGGTACCTGCTGGAGGCGGTGGCCGCGCTGCGTCCGCGCTACCCGAAATTGCGAGTGGTGCTTTTCGGCCAGGGGCCGCTGCAGCGCGTGCTCAAGGCGCGCTGCGCGGAGCTGGGGATAGCGGACATCGTCCAGTTCGCCGGTTTCCGCCGCGACCTCGACGAGTACCTCGGTTGCATCGACATACTCGTGCACCCGGCCTTGCAGGAGGGTCTCGGCGTAATCACGCTGAAGGCGCAGGCGGCGGGCGTGCCGGTGGTGGGCTTCCGCGCCGGCGGGCTGAGCGAGGCGGTGCTGCATGGTGAAACCGGGTTGCTCGTCCCGACGGGCGACAGCGAGGCGCTGGCGGACGCGATCGCACGGCTGGCGGACGACAACCGCCTGCGGCACCGCTACGGCGCGACGGCGCGGCAGCGCATGCGCGCCGAGTTCACGATCGAGGGAATGGCCGAGCAGCACCTGAGCCTGTACAAGTCGATACTGAATGGCTGACGAAACGGCAATCGGGCGGCTGGCGACCGACGTCGTCGCCGCGCTGACACGGGAGCGCCTGTGGGTGGCGACCGCCGAGTCCTGCACGGGTGGCTGGATAGGCAAGGCGCTGACGGACATCCCGGGGAGCTCGCGCTGCTTCGGCTACGGCATTGTCAGTTACAGCTTTGCCGCCAAGCGATCGTTGCTGGGCGTGCGCGCAGCGACGCTCAAAGATCACGGGGCGGTCAGCGAGCAGACCGTGCGGGAGATGGCGCTAGGCGTGCTGGAACTGAGCGGCGCCGCGATCACGGTCGCAGTCAGCGGTATCGCCGGGCCCGACGGCGGCAGCGCCGACAAGCCGGTCGGTACCGTCTGGTTCGCCTGGGCCCGCAAGGGGGACGAGCGCGTGCAGGTCGATGCGGAGCGGCGTCGTTTCGAGGGCGGGCGCGCGGACGTCCGGATGCAGACCGTGGCGCACGCGCTGGCCGGCATACTCGCGCGGATTCCGGGAGATGGCTGACCGGCGGCTTTTCTTCGCGCTCTGGCCGGACGAGCGGCAACGGGAGCAGCTGCGCAGCGCGACCAACCCGGCAACCCGGCTGATCGAGGGCGACGCCGTCTACCGGGGAAACTGGCACGTCACGCTGGTCTTCATCGGCCCGTTTCCCGAAGCGCGCATCCCGGAGCTGCAGATGGCCGCATCCACCATCACCGTCGAGCCCTTCCGGCTGCGCTTCGATCGGGTCGCGTACTGGCAGCGGCCGCGGATCGCCTGCCTGCAGTCGGCATCGGTGCCACCGGCGCTCGACGCGCTCGTCGGCGACCTTAACGGGCTGTTGCGGCGGTTCGACCTCGAGCCCGAGGAGGGCGTCTACCGGCCGCACGTCACGCTGGCGCGGCGCGCCCGGGCATTCGAGCCGGTCGTGCTGGCGCGCCCGCTCGAGCTGGAGTGGTCCGGATTCGAGCTGGTCGAGTCCGTGTCCGGGCCGGGCGGTGTGCAGTACCACGCGCTGAAACAAGAGCTTCCGCGTCATTCTTGACAGTTCGCCCTGATTAGGCATCGGAACTGCGCTGCCGGGCCCGTCCGATTTGTGAAATAATCGCGCTTCGTTTCACACCGGACTGGCCAGAACAAATGGACGACAATCGTAAGAAAGCGCTCGCGGCTGCCCTCGGGCAAATCGAAAAGCAATTCGGCAAGGGCTCGGTCATGCGCCTCGGCGACGCGGGTGCTTCCCGCGACATCGAAGCCGTTTCGACCGGCTCCATCGGCCTCGATGCCGCGCTCGGCATCGGCGGACTGCCGAGAGGCCGCGTGGTCGAGATCTACGGTCCGGAATCCTCGGGCAAGACGACGCTGACGCTGCAGGTGCTGGCCGAAGCGCAGAAAGTCGGTGGCACCGCCGCGTTCGTCGACGCCGAGCATGCCCTCGATCCGCTGTACGCCGAGAAGCTCGGCGTCAATGTCGACGAGCTGCTGGTTTCGCAGCCGGACACGGGCGAACAGGCGCTCGAAATTACCGACATGCTCGTGCGCTCCGGAGCGGTGGACGTGATCGTCATTGACTCGGTCGCCGCGTTGACGCCGAAAGCGGAGATCGAGGGCGAGATGGGGGACTCGCACGTGGGCCTGCAGGCCCGGCTTATGTCGCAGGCGCTCAGGAAACTGACCGGCAACATCAAGCGCTCGAACGCCATGGTGATTTTCATCAACCAGATCCGCATGAAGATCGGCGTCATGTTCGGCAGCCCGGAGACGACGACCGGCGGCAACGCACTCAAGTTCTATTCGTCGGTGCGCCTCGATATTCGCCGTATCGGTGCGATCAAGAAGGGCGACGAAGTTATCGGCAACCAGACACGCGTCAAGGTCGTCAAGAACAAGATCGCACCGCCCTTCAAGATGGCCGAGTTCGAGATCCTCTACGGCGAGGGTATCTCGCGAGAGGGTGAGATCATCGAGCATGGCGTCGCGCAGAACATCATCGACAAGTCCGGCTCCTGGTACAGCTACAAGGGCGATCGCATCGGCCAGGGCAAGGAAAACGTGCGCGAGTTCCTGAAGTCCAACCCGGCTATCGCCACGGAAATCGAAATGCAGATTCGCGGCAAGCTGCTGCCGGGCTCGGCATCTGATTCGGACGACGCGGAGCCGGTCGCGCAGGAAGCCTGAGCTGCCTGCGGGGCGGTCATTGACTGTACCCTTCGATGACGAATCGGGCCCGGACCTCCCCGGCGCGGTTCCGCAAGAGGCGGCGAGCGACCCGGTCGCGGCGCGGCGGAAGGCTATGGATCTGCTCGCGCGCCGTGAATATTGCCGCCAGGAACTCGCGGCGCGGCTTGGCAAGGCGGGCTTCGTACCCGAGGTAGCCGAATCCACGGTTTCCGACCTGTCGCGCGAGGGGCTGCTCGACGATGCGCGCTTCGCGGAGAGCCTGCTGCGCGCGCGGGCCGGCCGGGGCCAGGGGCCGGTGCGCATCCGGCAGGAGCTTCGGCAGCGTGGCGTCGAGGAGGGTGTCGCCGAACAGGCGCTGGAGGCCAGTTCGCAGGACTGGATTGAACTGGCGCGCTCCGTTCGGCAGAAGAAGTTCGGTGCGCGGCTCCCGACGGACTTTGCGGACAAGGCGCGCCAGATGCGCTTCCTCGAGTACCGCGGGTTCGGCCACGAGCAGATCCGCGCCGCCGTTGGCGGCGATGACGATTAGCCTTCAGCCACGGTTCAGACTAATTTCAGTCCCGGTTAAGCCTGGCGGTCCTATCCTGTACCCGACGCTGGCAGACAAGCAGCCGGCCGGTATAAGGAGATCGTCATGAACATCGTCTATGCAGCAGAGAAACCGAGCATCGCAGGCATCCTGAGCGAGCATCTCGACTGCCCGGTCGGGGCCCGTGACATCGAAGTCCTCGACAACCCCGACGAGACGGGCAGCTTCCTGGTCCGCTGGGGCTGGCTCCAGTTCGTACTCTCCCCGGACGGTCACCTGGCGGCCGATTGCGAATGATCCTGACCCGGGCCGGCCGGCCCCAGGCCGGTCGGCGCTTCCCGCCGGCGCGATTTGTGGAATAATCACGCCCTCGAAAATCAAGGGCCTGCGGTCCTGACGCTTGCAATGAGGCGGGCCGCCCACAGTTGTTCCACTTATGAAATCCATGACCAGCAACGAAGTGCGCCAGGCCTTCCTGGACTTTTTCCATGACCGCGGCCACGAGGTCGTGCCGAGCTCCCCGCTGGTGCCGGCGAACGACCCGACCCTGCTGTTCACGAATGCCGGGATGGTCCAGTTCAAGGACGTATTCCTCGGGCGCGAGCAGCGGGACTACAGGCGGGCCGTAAGCTCGCAGCGCTGCGTGCGAGCGGGCGGCAAGCACAACGATCTCGAGAACGTCGGCTACACGGCCCGGCACCATACGTTCTTCGAGATGCTGGGCAATTTCAGCTTCGGCGACTACTTCAAGGAAGAAGCGATCCGGTTCGCCTGGGAGTTCCTCACCGAAGTACTCGGGTTGCCGGAGGAAAAGCTCTGGGTCACCGTTTTCGAGGACGATGACGAAGCGGCGGAGATCTGGCTGAAGACCATGGGCGTGGATCCGAAGCGGTTTTCGCGCATGGGCATGAAGGACAACTTCTGGGCCATGGGTGACACGGGTCCCTGCGGTCCGTGCAGCGAGATCTTCTACGACCACGGTCCGGACGTGCCGGGCGGTCCGCCCGGGTCTCCCGACGACGACGGCGATCGCTACATAGAGATCTGGAACCTCGTGTTCATGCAGTTCGATCGGTCGGCCGACGGCAGGTTGACGCCACTGCCGAAGCCCTCCGTTGATACGGGCATGGGGCTCGAGCGCATCTCGGCCGTGATGCAGGGAGTGCACAGCAACTACCAGATCGACCTGTTCGCGAACCTGATCGAAGCGGCGGCCGGCGTGCTCGGTGTCAGGAACGACGGCTCGAGTTCGCTGAACGTGATCGCCGACCATATTCGCGCTTGCGCGTTCCTGGTCGTCGATGGCGTGCTGCCGGGCAACGAGGGCCGCGGTTACGTGCTGCGCCGGATCATCCGGCGCGCCATTCGTCACGGCACGAAGCTCGGCGTCGCGGACGTGTTCTTTTACCGGCTGGTCGAACCGTTGTGCCGCGAGATGGGCGCTGCCTATCCGGAACTCGTAAAGGCCCGCAAGCATGTCGAGGACGTGCTGAAGCGCGAAGAGGAGCGCTTCGCCGAAACGCTGGACCAGGGCATGGCCATTCTCGAGGCCGCGATCGCCGATTTGAAAGGTCATCAGCTACCCGGCGATGTCGTGTTCAAGCTGTACGATACCTACGGTTTCCCGGTCGATCTCACCGCAGACATAGCGCGCGAGCGTAACCTGAGCATCGACCAGAAGGGATTCGAGGCGGAGATGGAGGCGCAACGCGAGCGCGCGCGTGCAGCCAGCAAGTTTTCTGCGGCGGCCGACTCCGAAATCCGCACGGACCTGAAGACCGGCTTCCTCGGCTACGAGGGTGTCGAGGGTTCGAGCCGTATCGAGAAGCTGTATCGCGCCACTCAACCGGCCGATGCGCTGGAGGAAGGCGAACAGGGTGCGGTCGTGCTGGCGGAGACACCTTTCTATGCCGAAGCCGGCGGCCAGGTCGGAGACACCGGCGTCCTCGAGACCAGCACCGGAGTATTCGCTGTCGAAGACACGCGTAAGAGCGGGAAGGCAATCGTGCACTACGGACGGGTGCGGATCGGGCGCATCGTCAGGGGCGAGATCGCGACGGCGCGCGTCGATGCTGCGCGGCGGCGCGCCATCATGCTGAACCACTCGGCGACTCACTTGCTGCATGCGGCACTGCGCGAGGTTCTCGGTGCCCACGTGACCCAGAAAGGATCGCTGGTTGCGGCGGATCGGCTGCGCTTCGACTTCTCACATTTCGAGGCCGTCGGCCGGGATGCCCTGCAGGAGATCGAGGACCTCGTGAACGCAGAGATCCGGGCGAATCGTTCGGCCGAAACGAGGGTCATGACCTACGACGACGCCGTCGCCTCGGGTGCGATGGCACTGTTCGGCGAAAAGTACGAGGACCGGGTACGGGTGCTGCGCTTCGGTGACTTCTCGGTCGAGCTCTGCGGTGGCACGCACGTCGGCCGCACTGGCGATATCGGGATTGTCAAAGTCGTCGCCGAGGGCGGTGTGGCGTCGGGAGTCCGCCGAATCGAGGCCGTGACCGGGGCGGGCGCGCTGGCCTGGATCAGGGAGAACCAGCAGGCGCTGGACGAGGTCGCGAACGTCCTGAAGGCCACCCGCGACCAGGCCCGCGTCAAGGCCGAGCAGCTCCTGAAGCGCAACCGCGAACTGGAAAAGGAACTGGCCCAGGCCCGCCAGAAGCTGCTCACCGGCGGAGGTGGCGCCGGGTCCGAAGCGATCGTGGAGATCGAGGGTATCAAGGTGCTGGCGGCGCGGCTGGACGGCGCGGACGCGAAAGCGCTGCGCGACGCTGTCGATCGCTACAAGGACAAGCTCAAGAGCGCCGTCGTCGTCCTGGGCGCCGTGGACGGAGACAAGGTCAGGCTGGCCGCGGGAGTGACCCGCGACTGCACGGGACGGCTGCCGGCCGGCGACGTGCTGGCGCCGGTCGCCGACCTGGTCGGCGGCAAGGGCGGCGGTCGCCCGGACTTTGCACAGGCCGGCGGGTCGAGACCGGAGGCGCTCGATGCGGCGCTCGCGACCGTTGCCGGCTGGGTGGAGGCACGGTTGCTAAAGGGCTGATTTGCTCACATATGGCGATATCTCAGCATGTGGAACACATATTCACATTGTGCGAGCGTTCGGCGGGTCGATGTTCTACTATGCCTGACGGTTATATATGCACCCTCACCCGCGTACTAGAATGAGATAAAGGAAGGGAGCGCCATGCTTATCCTTACGCGTCGTGCCGGCGAGACGGTCATGATCGGGAGCGACGTAACGATCACCGTCCTCGGCATCAAGGGAAACCAGGTCCGCATCGGCATCAATGCCCCGAAGGACGTGGCCGTTCATCGCGAAGAGATCTTCGAGCGCATCAAGAACGAGCAAAACGGGGACGGCACGAAGCCCCACGCGGCCACCTTGCCCCGCGGCAGTTGACGCCACCACCCCGCCCACGATCCATCCTTTACCCAGCCCCGAACGGCCAGTAAGATTACGGGCCCGCTGTGGTCCGGCGACACCGATTGCCGCGCTCAAGGCCCGGGAATTGAAGGGAAATCCGGCTGCGGCGGGCAGCACTGATACATCGATCCGGAGAGATGGCTGAGTGGTCGAAAGCGCTCCCCTGCTAAGGGAGTAAGGGTTAAAAGCCCTTCGGGGGTTCGAATCCCCCTCTCTCCGCCAGATACGCGCGGCGGACAGGGTCCAAAATCGTGGCAATGGCGAGCGCGTATCCCTATAATCGCGCTCCTTTCGAGCCGCCACGTGCCTACCGGCGAGTGGCCGGGGTCGAGGCGCGCAGCGTCGAGACGAGTACCGTGCAGCGCACAGCGCTGCCGGCGTGAGGTGGCAACATGTGCCTCACAAGGTAAGGAACAACGCGCCCGTAGCTCAGTTGGATAGAGTACCTGGCTACGAACCAGGCGGTCGGGAGTTCGAATCTCTCCGGGCGCGCCAAAAAATATAGGGACCCATTCGGGTCCCTATTTTTTTTTGCGGCCGAAGAGTTCGAACTGTGTCGCCCGCAGGGCGACTGTTCGATCCGAGGAGCGCGCAGCGCGACGACAAGCGGGCCGCGCCAGCGGCCGCTAATCTCTCCGGGCGCGCCAAAAAAGAAATAGGGCCCCCTTGCGGGGCCATTTTTCTTTTTCAGTTCCGTATAACTTCGAACTCCAGAGTTCGATCCGAGGAGGGCCGCAACCCGACGACAGGCGGAGTCGCTAAGCGGCTCGCCAATCTCTCCGGGCGCGCCAAACCATCCTGCGACCCGTCCCGTCATGGCCGGCCGAATAGACAGCAATCCGGCACGGCGCCGAGCCGCCCTCCGGACTCATTGGAATCAATGGCCTATAGCCTGATGAATGCGATCTGCACTCACAGATTCGCGGATCCTATCGAGTATTGCGACGCCACAGGATCGAAATCGGATCGACCGTATATGGGAATTTGTGGCACCATGGATAGGTCACAGCTTTGGCTGGCCGTGTTCTGACCGTACCCCCGCCAAGTTAGCCACCCGCGATGTGGGATTTCCCGGTATTTTGACCCAAGGGAGGTCCCGACATGAAGCGCAAGCGCTACACCGAAGAACAGATCATCTCGATCCTGAAGGAGCACGAGGCCGGCGCCTCGGTGCCGGATCTTTCCCGCCGCCACGGCGTTGCCGAGAACACGGTTTACCGATGGCAGTCGAAGTTTGGCGGCATGGAGGTCTCCGACGCGAAGCGCCTGCGTGAGCTCGAGGCGGAGAACCGCAAGCTCAAGCACCTGCTGGCCGAAGCCGAGCTCGACAAGGCGGCGATGAAGGAGATCATCAAGGGGAAATGGTAACGGCCAGGCACCGGCGACGTGTCGTCGAGCATCTGAAGGCAGGATGCATCAGCGAACGACGCGCCTGCCGCCTGGCCGGGATCTCACGGGTGGCGATGTGGAAGCCGCGCAAGGGCCGCGACGATGCACAGCTTTGCGCTCGCCTGAAGCAGTTGGCCGAGCGCTATCCGCGCTACGGGTATCCGACGCTGCACGACATGCTGCGTGCCGAAGGCCTGGTGCAGAACCCGAAGCGAACCTACCGGATCTATCGCGAGGAAAGGCTGCAGGTCCGTCGGAAGCGTCGCAAGAGGCTCACGCGGCCGCGGATCCCGCTGTCAGTGCCAACACGCGTCAACGAGCGCTGGTCGGTCGACTTCGTCTCCGATCAACTGGCCAACGGCCGGCGCATCCGGGTGTTCAACATCGTCGACGACTTCAGCCGCGAGTGCGTGGCCCAGGTCGTTGACTTCTCGATCTCGGGGCTGCGGCTGACCCGAGAACTTGACCAGATATCCGAGCGACGGCCACTGCCAACAAAGATCGTTTGCGATAACGGCCCCGAGCTGACCTGCAAGGCAATGTTCTTCTGGGCCAAGACGCGCGGTGTCAGGCTGCACTTCATCCAGCCCGGCAAACCGACCCAGAACGCGTTCGTCGAGAGCTTCAACGGCAAGTTCCGCGAGTACTGCCTCGATCTCAACTGGTTCGCCAGCATCGACGATGCTCGAGCAATCATCGACACCTGGAGAAAGCACTACAACCATGTTAGGCCGCACCGATCACTGGGCAGAAAACCGCCCGCCGTGTTCGCTGAGGAAGCTGCCTGATATGCTCAAACTCCCACATCAGGCGTGGTTAACTTTCCGGGGTACGGTCAACTGCGCTATCGATAACAGTCGAATGCTGCTATCGGCCGACTGATTGGGCACCATACAATCGATGCGTTTGATCGAGTCTCCAGCGACCGCTTGTGGCTGCGGATTCAAACGGTGGTTGCAACACCTATGCTCTGACTATAGAGCAGGAGGTGTTGTAGATGAAGCAAAGACCGAGACGATATTTCACGCAAGCGGAGATGGCAGAGGTATGGGATCGCTGGGAGAAAGGCGAGTCCCTGAACGCGATTGCCCGGGACCTGGGCCGTTACCATTCCGCCGTTCAAGGTGCGTTGGCGCGCTCGGGCGGCATACGTCCGTTACCAAGGCGGAGATCGCGGCTGGCATTGACGCTGGCCGAACGTGAGGAGATCTCGCGAGGCATGGCGAGTGGCTTGTCACTTCGAGCGATCGCCGCAGGGCTTGGCAGAGCCCCCTCCACACTGAGCCGGGAGATCCGGCGCAACGGCCGCCGGCATAGCTACCGTGCGAGCCGTGCCGATCAAGCGGCCTGGGATCGAGCCAGGCGACCGAAGATCTGTAAACTGGCCGAGAACCGGCAGCTGGCGCGTGCGGTGGCAAGGAAGCTCAGACGTCAGTGGGCGCCGGAGCAGATCGCGGGCTGGCTGAAGCGACGCCACCCGGGCAACGAGGCCTTCCAGGTGTCACACGAGACGATCTACAAGAGCCTGTTCATTCAGGCCCGCGGGGCCTTGAAGAAGGAGCTTTTGCAGCACCTCAGGAAGAGCCGGGCGATGCGCCGTTCCCGGCACAAGACGCTCAAGGGCGAAGGTCTGGGCCAGATCACCAACACGGTATCGATCCGTGAGCGGCCGGCAGAAGCTGAGGACCGGGCCGTGCCCGGTCACTGGGAAGGCGATCTGCTGTTTGGCAGCAGGAACAGCCAGATCGCAACACTGGTGGAGCGCCAGACGCGCTACGTCATGCTGGTCAAAGTGCCAAGCAGGGATACCGAGACCGTCATCGATGCACTGACCAGGCAGGCGCACAAGTTACCGCAGGAGCTTTACAAGACGCTGACCTGGGATCGCGGCAGCGAGATGGCCGACCACCAGCGTTTCTCCCTCGATACCGATATCAAGGTCTACTTCTGCGATCCGCAGAGCCCCTGGCAGCGGGGCTCGAATGAGAACACCAATGGACTGCTCAGGCAGTATTTTCCAAAGGGAATGGATCTCTCCAACGTACATCAGAACAAACTCAATGCCGTCGCTCGTCGACTCAACGAGCGGCCAAGGAAAACACTAGGTTATTATTCACCGGCAGAGAAATTTGCCGAATGTGTTGCGGCGATCGATTGAATCCGCAACCCATTGCGGCCATTCGTATGCGGGCGAACCAACGATCGTGACAATGTCTGCAGCTTTGACGGTGCAAGCACACCAAAATAGCATCACTTACGTTCGGACTTTGCAAAGCGGATTTCGCTAGATG
>Ga0224510_10001351_pt1 | contig 16408 bp, 15 predicted proteins | sample SF_May12_sed_USG_FD_170161 | JGI IMG/M metagenome (GOLD analysis project Ga0224510, IMG submission 170161) | Sediment microbial communities from San Francisco Bay, California, United States - SF_May12_sed_USGS_4_1 | ecosystem: Environmental > Aquatic > Marine > Sediment | place: USA: California... | reverse complement strand
GTGTGGCATCCAATGTTCATATTATTAGAAAGTCGAGGTTAATGATAAAAGTATTATCATTCTAGCAAAAATAGGGAAAGGGGGCTAGTTTTGAAAAAAGAAAAACCCCAGAGGCATTGTTTGTGACAAAACTCTGGGGTTTCTGGGGAAGCAAAAAGGAGGAGGATGGAGAAGCTACCCTACCATTTCATGATGGATTTGAGATGGTTTGAGGCTAGATGTTCAGCACTTTTCATGCTGTTTTCCCACATGGCTTCTATGTGAAAAGAATAGAGCATCTCATCATATCGGAAAGTTAGGTAATGCGCTGTCACCATCAGGTCTTCCAATTCTTCTTCTTTTTGCAGTGTCATGAGAATCACCCTCTCTTTACTAGGATCATCTGCAAAACTTGCAAGTAAAAATTTTTCCAACAGCAGAGAAGCTATGTCACCCGTGAAGCGATTTCTGATTTCCAGAATTGAGTTAATCTCAATTCTGTTAGTCATTGCTTTTTGAATCACGGATGGCTCAGGACTCATGGCCCCATCTGAGACGTCATATCCTTCACTTTCTGGAGTGTCCAATGGAATATTCTCCGGAATGCGCTTTGGCGAATCAACATGTGACTGCTGAGGCTTGCTTGAAAGTGCTTGCGAAAAAGCAGCAATGGACTCAGCGAGAATCTCTTGGAGTTTTGAAATAGATTTGCGAGATAATCCACTTCTTTGATATTGCTGGTTAACTGTTGAACGAGAAAATCCTAAAAATATGGATAGGTCGTATACGCTTTTCGTCTCAGTTAACCAGAGTAGATCATCCAAGGGACTATCTCGGCTTATTTCAAATGTAGATAATGTTTCATAAAGCAACTTGTTTATTCTCCAAACAGCTTGCTCTGTCCACAACGTTGATTGGCCCATAAATGGATTGTCGGAAATTTTCAATAAGACTAATAATTCTTTGATATTAGTAACTCGAAAATATCGCAACACAATCCCTAAGGAAGTATTTCTTGTAACTGGTTTCACGTCGATTCTCCTCTTTTTTGCTTTTAAATAACTGATTTTGCTATCAATTCCTCCAATTGCTAGCAAAATTTGGTTATTCAAGCAAATTTTGATTTTCAAAAAAACTACATAATCTCCCAACCGAATTTTTTTTCGACAATTTTTCCTTTGATTTCAAATCCACTGGAAAGCCTGTGTCCTCCTCCGCCGAAAGTGTGGGCGATTTCAGAGACGTTTACTCCCTTGTATTCTTCGCTTCGGAGACTTCCTTTGATGATCCCATCTTTTCTTTCTGAGAGAACCAATGAAAAAGAGGTTTCTGGAACAGTGTTGAGAATGGAAGCCACTTCAGCAATGTCGTCATAGGTGGCGTCACAATCATCCAAGTCTTTTTGAGTGATGACCGTGGCAATCATTTTGTTTTTTGGATTGATTTTGGCCTTATCAAAAGCACGACCCCAAAGTTTGAGCGTTGAGATTTTGCTGTTAGTGAAAACTGAATTGACTATTTTTGAAACAGAAGCACCTTTGTTGATGAGAGTGGCAGTTGCCTGCATCACTTTTGAAGTGGTGTTTGAATGTTGAAGATTTCCGGTGTCTCCCAAGATCCCAGTCAAAAGAAATGTGGCAATTTTGGTGTCGATGTTTCCTTTGGAAAATTCAAGATAATCAAAAATGATTTCTGATGCTGAAGAATAATTTTCATCAATGATTGTGACATCTCCTTCAAAGCTGATGTCAGGGTGGTGATCAATGAGAACAATAACCTTGTCTTCTGAAATTTGATTTTTCACATCTGCAAATCCTCGTTCAACGCTGTCGCTGGCAATGATCGCGTCATAGGAATTAAAATCAATTTTGTCCGGGTGAAGAAATTGCTCGCTTTTAAAAAGCCCTTCGAGATAACTAGGGAAGGGATCAAAGCATCCAATGTCAACATGTTTGCCAAGGCCAAGGAGGTGATATTTGAGAGCTAGATTTGCTCCTGTTGAATCACTGTCCGGTCTTGTGTGGGCAAAAAGAAGAACCCTGTTGGATTTCTTGATGATATATTTAAGTGTGTTGAATTCTTTTTCAAAGCGCATAATCATGGCTATCTTTAGTCAGTTTTTGAAAAACAAAACACTGTTGGAAGTGTTGCTACTAAATTTGTCTTAGTAATTTTTCAATTTCATCAGCTCTTGCCTCAGTTGTATCAATCTTGAATTTTAGTCTAGGAAGTATTTTCATGTGAAGCTTTTGGTTAAGCTTTCTTTGAATTGTCTTCAGTTCATGCTCTAGAGTTTTTTCAACATAATGTATTTCTGATTCAGGAAAAACACTAATGAATATATGAGAATAGCGCAAATCTCGGGTTGTGTCAACCTTAGCAATCGTGACAAAAACTCCTGGCTTAAGGTCAATTTCTCTGGCAATGATATTAGACACCTCTTGGCTAATAAGAGAGTTTACTTTTTGAGTTCGTAGTGACATATAGTTATAGTTTTCGTCTTACTTCTTCTTCTGTGAAGAATTCCAAGACATCTCCTTCTTCAATTTTAGTGCTTCCTTCAAATGTGAGTCCGCATTCGCTTCCGCTTGAAACCTCATCAACATTTTTCTTGTTGTGTTGAAGATTTGTGAGAGTTCCAGATCCAATGAGTTCTTTTTCTCTTTTCACGTCAATAAGGCATTTTCTGGATACTTTTCCTTCAATCACTTTTCCTCCAACAATCATATCTTTTTTTCCGGTTTTGAATATAGCCAAAACCTTCAATCTTCCCAAATCAGTTCGAACAATTTCCGGTGGAAGAAGGGAAGCGAGTGAATTTTTTATATCATCAATCAACTCATAGATGATGTTGAAAGATTTGATTTCAATTCCCTTTGATTCAGCCATTCTTTTGGCAACAGAAGTGGCAGTAACATTGAATCCATAAATGATAGCGTTGGAACTTTCAGCGATTTTGACATCAGATTCCGTGATATTTCCAACATTAGTGTCAATGTAGTTAATTGCTACTTCACTTGATTTTATTGCTGAAAGAATTTGCTCAATAGCTTCGAGTGAACCTTGAACATCTGATTTGATGATTACGTTCAGTTTCTTTATTTTTTCTTCTTCAATGCTACTGTAGAGCTGTTGTTTGCTCACGCCTGCTTTTCCTCCTCTAAAGATTTCATCACTAGCTTTTGATTTGATTTGTGAAAGTGATTTTTTGCTGACAACTTGCAAAATGTCATTTACATTAGCGGCTTCATTGAGACCAGTGATCACCACTGGGGTGGATGGAGGAGCTATTTCAATGCTTTTTCCAGAGAAATCTTCAATTCTTTTGATTCTTCCATATGAATTTCCTGCAGCAATGTCTTGACCGACTTTGAATGTTCCTGTTCGAACCAATACGATTGAAATAGGTCCTCTTTGAGGATCTAGGTGTGATTCTAGGACAACTCCAAGCCCATCTCTTTTGGGGTCAGCAACAAATTCTTCGACTTCAGAAACCAACAAGATGCTTTCTAGGAGAGCATCAATCCCTATATTCTTTTTAGCACTAATTTCATTTGAGATAAACTTTCCTCCCCATTCTTCAACTAGAATATCAAGCTCAGCTAATTCTTGCTTTACTCTTTGCGGATCAGCTTCCGGAACATCGATTTTGTTAATCGCGACAATAGTTGGAATTTTTTTGTCTTTTAGATATTCAATTACTTCTTTTGTCTGAGGACGAACTCCATCGTTGGCTGCAACAACAAGAATTGCAATGTCTGCAATACTCACTCCACGCTCTCTCATTGCAGAAAAAGCTGCATGTCCTGGAGTGTCAACAAAAGTGATCAACTGACCTCTTTTTTTCGTTTGATAGGCACTGATGTGCTGAGTGATTCCACCGGCTTCTTTTTCAGCAACACTAGCTTTTCTTATTGTGTCAAGAAGTGTGGTTTTTCCATGATCAACGTGTCCCAAAACAGTTACGATAGGGGGGCGACTAGCTAAATTTTCCTTGGCAAGCTTTTCTTTTCTGCAGATTTCCAAAAGATGTTCCAATGTGATTGTTTCTCCATCAGAAACCGCTAAATCTTCTTGTGTTTCAATTCCGAGATCTGCTGCAATGATATTTGCTGTTTCAAAGTCAATTTCTTCATTAATATTGGCCATGATCCCATTTTTCATGAGCTCTTTGATGATGTCTGAAATGGGCAAATTTAAAAGTTCACCGAATTTCTTTACGGTGACCGTTGATGGAATTTTGACAATATTTGAGGTTTTTTCTTTGGGTTGAGTCATTATTATTATTTCTCTAGATTATTCGTTATTATTATATGAAAAAGTGAACTTTTTTGAATTAAGTTCTAGACTCAATCTAACATTAAGTTAAGGTAATGTAAAGGCAATAAGCGAAAAAACCAAAATTCTTGAAGCCGATTCAAAGATGATTTGATGGCGAGAGAGGATAATTTGATTATTTTCCTTTCTTTTCTTCTTTTTTTGGGATATTTTTTGCCTTTTCAATAGACTCTTCTTCTTCTGCAGTTAGAGTATATTTCTCTGATTTTGAATTTTTGATTGATTTTGAATATATGCGAGTTCCTTCTCGAGTGTGAAGGGAAGAAATCACGATTCCTGAATTATCACCGTTAAGAAGAGCAATGGAAAAACTTTGATCCCCGCCAAGATCTTTGAAAGGATTGAATCTGACTAAGCCAATTTTATGAATTCCACTGAAAGAAAGATCATATATTTCATTGGATGCTTTAAATAGCTCTTGAATATCATCATCCATTTTGTGAATGTTTTCTATGTTTTTGTTGAGAAGCTCTTCAAGATCGCCTCCATTTTTTCCGGAAAAGAAATGCTTACTTTTCTTTTCAAGTTTTTTGACTTTCAGTAATACAACAATGCCAAGAATCACAGAAATTGCAAAAAACGAGACTATTGCTATTAATATGATGAATGTATATGGTTCAAGCAGTTCTTTCATTTATTTTTTATTAATTAAATTTTAGCTCCTCATCATCTCTTTCAAGAAGATTGATTGCGCCAAGATTGAAATCGACAAAGTTTTCATTTTCAGAATCTGTGAAATATAGAATGCTTTTCGATGGATTATATACGATTTTTGGTTGAGGGTTGTTTAGTTCTAAGATATCAAAAAGATTTCGATAATCTCGATGATCAATCTCGATTAATTTCACGGTATTTCCAGCAGAATAGATGATGTGTTCATAATCTCTGAGCCATTGAACGTTGTTGATTTTGTTGAACGAGCGAGTGATGTGAATGATTTGATTCTCTTCTCTGACCGGTTGAGTTTCCCATTTTGTTGTGAAATAAACAAAAATTTCATTTTCTGTCCAGTAAGTCATCTTCTTTCCATCATTGGAGAAATGTAGCCCTGAAACATTGTTGGAAATTTTGTTGAAAAACAAGCTTTTTCCATTATTGAGAACATACAGGTCTTTGTCTCCCGTGATAATACCGATGCGATCTTTGTCATATACGATGATCTTAGTGTTTTCAAAGTTAATATTTTCCAGTGATGTGGATGTTATTTGAGTTTCTGAATCAGTGTTTTTTGTTCCAGTTTCACTTATGATCCCATTGGTTTTATTAATGTAATATATTCTATTATTACTAATGTCATAACCTCCTACATTTTCAGTGATAAGATTTTTTTCTTCATTGTTCCTTATATTGATTCTGTATAAGTTGTCATTTGCGATGTATATAATAAAGTTCTTGTCAGAAGGGTCCCATCGAACATCTTTGATCTCTTTTTCTTTTGTGTGAATTTGAAGATCTACGATTTCTTCATTTTCCAAGCCAGCGATGAAATAATTTCGCTCCCCAGTTTCATTATTTATTGCAGGAATGATAAGCAGCTCTCCTCGAGGAGACCATTCGATGTTAATTTTTTCTGCGATAGGAAAGAGATAGTCAGTGGCAACAAAAACATTTTGAGTGTCCTCAGTTTTCAAATCTAAGACACGAACTGTCATTCCTGTGTCATTATGCACAGTTGCAATGTTATTCTCTTTTGGAGAAATGAAAAAATCATTAATAAGATTCGTTTCATATTGTTTTTTTGTGTAGTCTTCTCTTGCCAAAAAGACATTCCAAAATTCAGTGGAAAGACCGCTATGAATCGGAGATTCTTTGTGCCAGGTTTGATATTTGTCTTTTTTTACTTCAAGAAAATATGTTCCTGGTTTTATTCCATCGATGTGATAGGAATAATTCAAGAAATTTATCACTCCCTTGGGAACCATGCTTCCATTGACATGAATTTCAGATTCTTGGGGGGTGGATTTAATAGTGAATGATCCGGAATATACGAAAATTCCTTTTTCAAAACTAAATCTATATCCGAGTGCATAAAAAGATATTATTGGCGCAGTGATGAGAAAAAGAAGTACTAAAAACCAAAAGAATATTTTTCTTGCTAATAAATTGTTTTCCATTATTTTGCACGTTAATCAAAGCTATTTAAAAGTGACGTTTTACTAATATCAATGATAGTTTATGTGAGCGTTTTTGTCTAATCCACAGAAATATTTTTTATATAATCTTTTTTCTGCTAAAATGAAAGAAGCTGGTTATAAATTTTTATTTTATTTATGGAAACAAAAACAAAAGTCAAAACCCGAGATATTTCGTTGCTAGGATTAAATGTGGTGGTTGCAACTTTGCTGTGGTGGGTGGTGGATGGCATTGCATTGAAAGATAGTTTGCAAAGCTGGGTTATTTTGTTTGTGTGTCTTTTTTTGTGGTTTCTGGTTTTTGTGATTAGTTGTATTGTTATAGAAAAAAAGATGTGGATCACTCTAATCATGGTTGGTTCATTTTTGATGAGCTTGTTTTTTTCTTTTAGCTTTTTTCAACTTGTTTTGAGTTTTATTGCAGTGGGAATATTTTTTGTGATTCACAGGATGATAACGTTGGAAAAAAAGATGATAATTTCCATTGAAGTGAGAAGGGTTATTCGTTCTGCCAGAGCACTTATAGTGATATTGGCATCAATAATGATTGCGGGTCAATTCTATAATAATGTAATTTCTTCCGGAGTTGAAAATCTGATTCCTGAAATTAGCCTAGGAAGAGCAGAAAGAAGATTGATTGCAAATACTGTTTCCATTTTTGACAGTAGTTTTCGTGCAAGTGAATTGGAAAATATGACTGTGGATGAATTTGTTTTGAGTAAAATAGATATTAAAGAAGAGGAGTTGGAGCAATCTTTTTTCCCTGATAACCAAGCTATAAAAGATAGCTTGAGCGGATTGGCTCTCGAACAAGGACGAGAAGGATTTTCAACCATGGTAGGAAGAGAAGTGCGAGGAGATGAAGAAATATTTGATGTTTTTTCTGAAGCAATAAACAATAAGATAAATAGCTTTTTTAAAACTAACATAGAGTCAGAATATGTTGTCTTCATTCCATGGACAATCTTTATTGTGCTGTTTTTGATGACGTTTTCTGCTATTTCATTCATATCCCCAGTTCTCGTATTTGCAACTAGGATGATATTTGCTATGCTAGTTAAGTTGAAATTAATCGAGATACAAAAAATTTCTGTTGAGAAAGAGGTGATAGTGCAGTATGGGGGGTAAGTAAATTGCTATTTATTTTAAAATCGATGTCAAAAAATAAAATTGTTATTTTTGTGGTTGCTTTGCTTTTAGTTTTGGTGCTAGGCGTTTTCTTTTTCTTTAACCGAGTTAATCATTCAGTGGGGTCACTGGAGTCAGGAGTGGTTGAATTTGAGATTTTTGCAGGAGAAAATCTTTTTGATGTTGGAGAATCATTGGAGAAAAACGGTCTTATTGCAGGGGAAATATATTTTACTTTTTTTGTGTGGAAAGAGAATTTGCGCAGTGAGATAAAGGCAGGAGAATATGAAATTGGAGCTGGAATGACAATTCCAGAAATTGCCTATTTGATTACTCGACCAAAGGAGGCAATAGAAGATCATCAGAAAAAAATTACTTTTCCAGAGGGATGGGATGCAAAAAAAATGCAATCAAGATTGGCAAGCAATGGATTGGCAGTGGATGATTTCTTGGAATTATTTCAAAACCCGTCATATTTTGAAGAAAAATACGGTTATGATTTTTTGAGCGATCTTCCTCAAAAAGCTACTTTAGAAGGATATCTTTTTCCGGACACATATTTTTTTGCTACTGATGCAACCTCTGAAGAGATTATCAAAAAAATGCTAGACAATTTTGATCAGAAAATTTCTCAAGATTTGAGAGATGAGATCAAAAAACAAGGAAAGAGTTTGCATGAAATTGTGATCATGGGAAGCTTGATTGAGAGAGAGGTTCAATCAGATGAAGACAAAAAGACAGTGGGAGGAATATTTTGGAATCGAATAGAGGTTGGTCAGGCACTTCAAAGTTGCGCTACTTTGGCGTATATTCTCGGTGAAAGCAAGGAACAATATTCGTATGAGGACACTCAAATAGAATCATTCTATAACACCTATCTATATCCCGGTCTTCCACCTGGACCGATTGCTGCTCCAGGACTTTCTTCAATTGAAGCAGCTGTGTATCCCGATGAAACCGATTATAATTATTTTCTGACAAGTCAAAAAACAGGAGAAACAATTTTTTCCAAAACTCTGGATGAACATAATCTGAATAAGGTTCGCCACGGGTTATAATTAATTAATTTTTCAAAAAAATATGGAATTAACAGGACAAAATATTCTTCACTTCATGAGCACCTATGGATATTGGGTGATTCTCCCACTTATGATAATTGAAGGTCCAGTTGCTACTATCATAGCGGCAATGCTTGCAAGTGTGGGAGTTTTTAATGTTTTTGTGGTGTTTGTTTTTTCAATGCTCGGAGACATTATTGGTGATATTCTTTTTTATTGGGCAGGGCACACATGGGGAATGAGTTTTGTGAGAAAAGTTGGAAAATACATTGGAATCACAGAAAACTTGATTTTGAAAATGGAAAAATATTTCAAAAGACATGGAGGAAAAACGATTTTCATGGTCAAATCAACCACAGGTCTTTGTTGGGCAACATTCACAGCGGCTGGAATTGTGGGGATGAATTTCTATAAGTTTTTGAAATATTCAGCTCTTGGAGGAGTTGTGTGGAGTGGATTTTTGGTTTCAATGGGATATTTTTATGGATATATGTATAAAGAGATTAGTGAATATATCAAATGGTCCGGATGGCTCATTGTGACTTTGACAATACTTTCTTTTGTAATCATAAATCTGTACAAGAAGAGTAAATCTGAGAAGATTTTTGAAAAATAAAAAGAAAAGTCGCAGGATTGCTTATGCGGCAAAATCGTTGATTATTTGATTGATTCATAATATATTTAGAGAGGTGTTTTTTTGAGGGGGTGCACCGTTTTTTATTGATATGCGCATGTCTATTATAAGTTTTTTTAGAGAAAAATTAATTAATGGAAGTCCAATTCACTCTGTTGCAGGGGCTGCTTTGGTTGTTTCTGTGATGGGAATTTTGAGTCGCCTTTTGGGTCTTTTTCGAGACAGAATTTTGGCAGCTAAATTTGGAGCGGGAGATGAACTGGATGTGTATTATGCTGCCTTTAGAATGCCGGATTTGATTTATAATTTGCTAGTTGTGGGAGCTCTTAGTGCAGCTTTTATTCCTGTTTTCACCGGGCTTGTCACAAAAGAAAAGGAAAAAGAAGCATGGAAATTAACCTCGAGTCTCATGACATTTCAGGTGATTTCCATTGTGTTTATTTCCATTTTGTTTTCTATTTTTGCTCCGCAAGTGATGAAAATTATTACACCTGGATTTTCAGGTGAGAAGCTGGATGAAGTGGTGAGATTTACAAGAATCATGTTTCTAAGCCCCGTTTTTTTGGGAGTGAGTGCAATTTTTGGTGGGGTGCTTGTATCGTTTAAGAGATTTTTGGTGTATTCTATTGCGCCAATAATGTATAATATTGGGATTATAATCGGAGCTTTGTTATTCGTGGACAGATGGGGAACAATTGGTCTTGCTTGGGGTGTTATTCTCGGAGCAGTGCTTCATATGTTAATTCAATATCCAGCAGTAAAAATGTCTGGTTTTCGTTATATTTTGAATCCAAGAAAATTTTTGAAAGACAGAAATCTAAACAAAGTATTTCGTCTTATGGTTCCGCGAAGTTTAGCGGTGGGAGTCACTCAGATCAATTTGCTAGTGATCACTATTTTTGCTTCTACTTTGGCTTCAGGAAGTTTAGCGATATTCAATTTTGCCAACAATATTCAAAGTGTCCCACTGGGTCTTTTTGGGATATCTTTTTCAATGGCAGCTTTTCCAATTCTTAGTGCGTCCGTTGCAAGTGGGGACAGAAAAAAGTTTGTGCATGTTTTTTCAAAAACCTTCAGAAGAGTTCTTTTCTTTGTCATTCCAGCCAGTGTTTTCATTTTCATGCTTCGCGCAGAGATTGTTCGAATTGTTTTTGGCGCGGGTGAATTTGATTGGGAGGATACAGAGGCTACTTTATGGGTCTTGGGATTTTTGTCAATCAGTCTTTTTGCGCAAAGCTTGATTCCTCTTTTAGCAAGATCTTTCTATGCACTCGAAAATACCAAAATACCATTCTACATTGCTCTTTTCAGTGAAGCAGTGAACATTTTGTGTGTTGTTTTGCTTATCAAAAAATTTGAGGTTATGGGATTAGCCTTAGCATTTTCAATTTCTACTATTGTAAATATGGGACTCCTATTTTATTTTCTTCGAAGGTTTTTTGGGGGATTGGATGATAAAAAGATTATTGATTCTGTTTCAAAAATTATCTTAGGTTCTATTTTTTCAGGAATGATGATTTATGTTACAAGACATTTTCTAGGAAATTTCATTGATCTGAATACCTTTATGGAAGTGTTTTCACAATTTTCGATTTCCGTTGTTGTTGGTTCACTTAGTTTCATTGCCGCGTGTTATTGGCTGAGAATCAAAGAATTTCATGATTTCAAAAGTTCGATCTTGGTGAAAATATTTGGTTTTGACAGCGAGGACAATCTTAGCTAGCAAATGGTGAGTCAAAAAAAGATGAAGATAAAATAAATTTTAGTATTAATTTATTTTATCTTCATCTTTTTTTGTTATTATTGGCATGGCTTAGAATAATTTGTTAATTTTAATTTTATGACCGATGAAAGAAATTATAAAGACGAGTTGACTAAATGTGAAGCAATTTTCAATGCTACTCTGGATGGATTGCTTTTGTTGAATATGGATGGAAAAATTGTTGATGCCAATGAAGCGGCATTGAATATTCTGAAATATCCCAAAGAGGATATGTTAGGGAAAGAATTGACCACATTTCACACAAGTGAATATAAAGATAGGTGTGAAAAAAACATTCAAACAGCGCTCAAAGGAGAGAGGTCGTGTTGTGATTGCTCGTTTATCAGTGCGGAGGGGAAGTTGATATTTGCGGATAATCTTTTGAAAAAAGTTGCAATCGGTGACACGAAATTTGTCTTGGTTTCATTTCATGATATTTCTCGTCAAAGAGAAACAGAAGAGAGATTGGAGGTTGAATTGGAAACACTTAGAAAAATGAACAAGTTGATGACCGGGAGAGAAGAGAGGATAATCGAGCTTAAAAATAAAATAAACAATTCAAAAAATAATCTAAAGAGTTGTAGATTGGAATAAAGAATTGAGAAAATAGCAATAAAAATCACCTCAATATGTTGAGGTGATTTTTTGTTTTTGAAATAAGCGAAATTTCCTATTTTTCTTTAACTTTTTTATACCAAGGGCAATCCCAGCATTCAAAAACGTGATTTTTTATCTTGATGCAATCAGGATTTCGACTGGCTGATCCAGCAATGAGCCAGCATTCTTTTCCGAAGTTGTTTTTGTATGCTGAACAAAGTGATTTTTCCTCAGGAGAACACTGCATGAAATCCCAGCAGCTTTCTTCTTTTTCTTCCTGCATATTTTTTTTGTTTTTTAATAGTACATCCATTTTAATTTTACAATAAAGGTAGTTATGTAAAATTGTTTTTTTAATAAAAATAAAATGAAAATTTCATAAAATAAAAATGCCCTGTTCGGGCATTAGTGCTTGAATCCATGAGAATATTCTCCAAACTTCACTCCATAGGCCTTTCCCCAAACATCAACGTTGATGTGTCCAGGATTTTCAAGATGAACCCGCAGGTATTGATGGGGAGAAAAAAACCAAATCAGCGTCCATTTTTTTTCAACATCTTTTTCTTCAAAGAATTTACTGTTGATGAGCAAGATTTTCATGAGATGATTGATGTTGGTGCAAATGAGAATCTTTTTGTTCCACAGACTTTCGGGATCATAATCAAAAAGATTGGAAAGGTGAGTGATTGTGGCCCATCTGTGGCCGCGATATCTCGAAATCATCGCGTCATATGCCTTTTTAAGGCATTCTTTTTTGCTCGTGCTTTTGTTTAGTTCAAGAATAATTTCTTGCATTTCCTGGGGTAAATCTTGAAATGCATAATTTTTCATATGATTATAGAAATCCAATAATTTTTCCAATAAAGAGAATGTAAATCATGAGATACATAGCGCCTTCCCATTTGTGAATTTTTTTTGAAATTCCGGAGATAGTGAACATTATTGTTGCAACAAGCATAGTTGGAATCCCGATCCAAAATGTTTGCTCATCGATAGCAAGTGTTCCAAATAATCCTGGAATACCAACTACTATCAGAGAATTGAAAGCATTGGATCCAAAAATATTTCCAATAGCCACTTCTGATTTTCCACTTCGAGCGGCCTTGAGGGATACAATAAGCTCAGGAAGAGATGTTCCAATAGCAATAGCAGTAATGGAAATGAGTGCCGGACTGATTTTGAACATCTCAGAAAGGGCAATAACGGACTGAATCATGAACTTTGCTCCGAATATGAGACACAAAATCCCAATGACAAGCCATGCGTAATCTTTCCAAGAAATCGTGATTTTTTTTGTAAGTTGTTGATGAGCCTTAGTGTTGAGTTCGCTGGTGATATCTTTTTTGGAAACAGAATCTTTTTCTCTGATGGTTTCTTTGTGAAATATCGTATACATAAAATATACAAGATAAGCAAGTACTAAAAGCACAGACTCTCCAACCGTAATGATTCCATCATAAGAAACTCCTAAAAACATAACTGTTGCAGCCACGAGCATAGGTAAATCCAAATCAATCAGATTTTTTGTCACCGCTAATCCGCTTCCTGCAATAGCTGAAAAACCGATGATTAGAAGAATATTGGAAACATTAGAACCAACTACATTGGAAACTACGATTTCATTGGTATTTTCAAATACTGCCATAAGAGAAGCAAAAAGCTCTGGAAAAGAGGTTCCCATTCCTACGATTGTGACTCCAACAATGAAAGGAGAAAGTCCAAAAGAAAGACCGATCTTTTCAGCACTATCCAAAAACCAATCCGCTCCTTTGATCATTAATGTTAAGGTGAGTGAAAAAACTATAATCCAAAAAAATACCATAAAATTGCAGTTAAAGCTTTAAAAAAATAAACTCAAAAATAACTTCTCAAGAGTTTCAATATTAGTATAACAAAAAAAGAAACTTCCCGAAAGCGGGAAGTTTCTTTCGGTTATTTTTCTTTAAATTCTTTCTTTACTCGATCCCTCATTTCCATATGTTTTTCTTGAATTACTTCAAGAAGTTTTGATTCATCAATCATTTGGTGATGTCTGCTTTTGATGACAAATTTTCCATTAATCATTAAATCGCGCACCATTCTTCCTCCGTGAGTAATGAGATTTCCAAGAAGAGTCATTGGGTTTTCTTGATCAAAAGGGATAAATCCTCGATCTTTCAGTTTCCAAAAAGCAAGATCTGCTCTCATGCCCGGAACAATTTTTCCTCTGTCTTTTAGGTTCAAAACACAAGCACCATTGACAGTCATCATTTTGAACAGAGATCCGAATTTGATTGTTCTGGAATATAGATGAGTGATTCTGGTTTGGTAGGCTTCAGACAAAAGATCAAGTCTATTTTTGCTTACCACGCTGTCAGTTCCCAGCGAAATTTTGTTAAAACCTCCAGATCCACGAAATTTCCAAAAAGGAAAAACCCCGCTTTTGTGAATGGTGTTTGAAGTGGGGAGATGGGCAATTCCAATTTTAGCATTCACCATTTCAGAAATATCATCATCTTTGATGTGAATTGCGTGAGAAGCAATTGAATTTTCGTTTAGAAAATCATATTTTTTGAGTATTTCAAATTCACTCATTCCTAATCTTTCTTGGCTTTCTTCTACAACTTTTTGACTTTCTGACATGTGAAAAGTGAGAAGCGCGTTGTATTCTTTTTGAATTCTGGAAATTTTTTTCAGAATTTCATCAGTGGTTTTGTATAGATAATGAAGGGCAATAGCTGGAGTTGAATAGAACTCATTTTTTTTCTTGAGGATTTCTTCAACCATTTCCGGAGTATTTTCTTTTTTGGAGTTACTCACCGCACTTATAGCATTGATGAGATTGTGAGCACTCGCCTTGGCTGCAGCTTCAGCTGTGTGAAAGTTTGGTCCATGCGTCAGAGTTGTGGTGATCCCGCTTTTTTGTTGTTCAGTGATGTCTCCAATAGCGCTGCATAAATAGGTTTCATCCGTTTCATTTTTTTGCCACTCTCCCATAGCTGCGATTGTTTTTTCAAGAGTTTCTTCTTCATCAAGCATCATTGAACTTCGCATGAGATACATGTGAATGTGAGAATGGGTGTTGATGAATCCTGGAGTGACAACAATCCCACCTCTTTTTCCAGCGTCATACACCACATCAAAATCTACATCGTCGATTTCTGAAGATGGAGCAACTTTTGTGATGATTCCGTCATTGATGATGATGGAATGATTTTTTTTGCAAACCAGCTTGTTGATTTCATCGCAAGTGAAAAGAAAGGGAATATTTCGAACAAGAATTGATTTGTAATCCTGCTTGTTCACCTGAAAGCGTCCGTGTTCATCATCTTCTCTCACTTTGGTTGATTTTACTTTTAATAGGAGCTCATCTAAATTTTGTAGATTTTGCATAAAGATTATTTTGAGTGTAGATTATTTTTTTTATTCCCACTCAGTTGTTCCTGGTGGTTTATTGGTAATGTCATAGAATATGTGAGAAATTTTTCCAGTAGCTTCAATTTCTTTGACAATTTTTTCAATTACGTCTTGTGGCATGCGAAAAAAATCTAGGGTCATCGCATCTCTTGTGTTGACTGGTCTGAGAACGATTGATTCTTTGTCGCTTCCATCAGTGACAGGAAGAAGTACAACAGGGAATTGCCAGATTTCGTCATATAATCCCGAGGTTTTGACGTTTTCTGAAACAATATTGTCAATAACTTTGAGCGTTTCAATCCTTTCTTTGGTAAGGAAAAGATCTTTTTTGGGAATTTCAAAAATGTTTTTTTCTTTTGGATTGAGAAGTAGGATCATTCTGTTAACTTCTCGGACATTATTGGTGGTTGTCACTGAGAGATCATCTAGTTTATCCCAGTCTTTTTCTCCCCACACAACAAGAGGGTGAGCATATGTTCTGTTGTCTCCTTGAACCCCAACTGATTTTATTGAAAGAAGACTGTGATTTATTCCTGATAGAATGTTGGCGATTTTTTCTTTGCCCTTGTCTACATCTTCTTTCTCAGAGCTTTTGTGACACAAACAACGAATGGCAAGACCTGGACCTGGGAAAGGGTGACGATCAATGAGTTCTTGAGGAAGAGCAAGAAGTTCTCCTACTTTGCGTACCTCATATTTATAGAAATCAATAAGTGGCTCAATGACCATTCCTTTTTCAATGAGTTTGGTGATAGCATCCACTCTATTGTGGTGAGTTTTGATTTTGTCAGAATTTTTCGTGTCTCCTGACTCAATGGTGTCAGGATAGATTGTTCCTTGTCCAAGCATCCAGTGTTCTGGATCCAATCCAAGTTTTTCACTCACGCTTTCTTTGACATCTAAAAATGTTTGACCAATGATATGACGTTTTTCTTCAGGTTCAAAAATTCCTTCCAATCTTTTGAAAAAAATTTCACTGGCATCTTCAATTTCAAGATTGTTAAACCCTGCTTTTTTGAAGTTTTCCATGATTTCTTCTGACTCTTTGTATCTCATGAATCCTGTGTCGATATATAGCCCTTTCACTCTATCTTCTCCCAAAGCTTTGGTGAGAAGTGAAAAAGCAACATTTGAATCAACTCCTCCACTAACAAGAACAAAAACTTTTTTGCTCTCAGCTTGTTTTTGGATTTTGGTGATAAGATGATTGACGATATCTTTGATTTCCCAATTCTTTTCAGACTCACATATGTTGAGGACGAAATTTTCAATAATTTTCCCTCCTTGAGTAGAATGATCTACTTCAGGATGAAACTGAAGACCATAGAATTTTTTCTCTTCATTTGCCATGGCAGTAATTTCACAATCTTTGGTTGAGCCAATA
>Ga0224510_10001350_pt1 | contig 16412 bp, 17 predicted proteins | sample SF_May12_sed_USG_FD_170161 | JGI IMG/M metagenome (GOLD analysis project Ga0224510, IMG submission 170161) | Sediment microbial communities from San Francisco Bay, California, United States - SF_May12_sed_USGS_4_1 | ecosystem: Environmental > Aquatic > Marine > Sediment | place: USA: California... | reverse complement strand
GGTCTAGGCCTCTCCCACTACCCGCCGCTCTGCCTGCCGGACGCGGACATGGCGGGCATCCTCAAGTGGACGCTGCAGGACCCGTCGATTCCCGCGCAGCAAAAGGACGTCGCCCGCTGGACGGCGGCGATGCGCGCCGAGTGGTCGGACGATGCCGGCGCACGCGCCGCGGCCGCGCACCGGCAGGCACTCGTCGCCGGCTTCGACCGCGTGCGCGCGGCGCTCGATGCGTTCCGGCCGGACGCCGTCCTCCTCTGGGGCGACGACCAGTACGAGAACTTCAAGGAAGACCTGATCCCGCCGTTCGCCGTGCTCGCCTACGACGATCTCGACCTCTACCCCTGGAGCCATGCGCAGGGCTCCTCGTTGATGAAGGGCAAGGCCAACGTCTGGGGCGAGGACGCCTCCAAGCACTATCGCCTGCGCGGCCGGCCCGACATCGCGAGGCACCTCGTCGCGGGGCTGCTCGAGCGCGACATCGACGTCGCCTACGCGTACAAGCCGCTGCACCACGGCAGCCTCGCGCACGCCTTCGCCAACGCGATCCTCTATCTCGACTACCACCGCGAGGGCTACGACCATCCGACGATCTGCTTTCCGCTCAATTGCTACGGGCGGCGCGTGGTGTCGGCCAAGGGGTTTCTCACGCGCATGGACGCGCCGCTCGAGCTCGACCCGCCCTCGCCGTCGCCCCGGCGCTTCATGCAGGTCGGCGCGGCCACCGCGCGCGTGCTGAAGGAAAGCCCCTGGCGCGTGGCGCTCGTCGCCTCTTCCAGCTGGTCGCACGCCTTCCTGTGCGACGCGACCTGGCGCCTGCGTCCCGACACGCCGGCCGACCGGCGGCTGTACGAGGCGCTGCGCGTGGGCGACTACGAGGCCTGGCGGTCTACGCCGCTCAAGGCGGTCGAGGACGCGGGCCAGCAGGAGGTGCTCAACTGGTTCGCGCTCGCCGGCGCGATGCAGGAGCTCGGCGCGCGCCTCGAGTGGAGCGAGTTCGTCGAGACGCACGTCTTCAACTCGAACAAGGTGTTCGCCGCATACGCCCCGGCTTGACCTAGCGCAAACCCCGTCGGCGGCCGTGGCGTACAAAGCGTCATGTGCAGCGGCAAGGAGCGGGAACGATGAAAGCGGGTGCGTGGCTTGCTGCCGCCGTCCTCGGCCTGGGCGCCGCAACGGCGCTTGCCCAGTCGCCAGGGCAGGGCTTCTACATGGGCGTGAGCGTGGGCGCCACCGACGCCGACGAGGGCAACGCGGTGCCTCTGCTGATCACGTCCGGCGCTTTCGACGGCTCGAGCAGCGGCATCAAGCTGTTCGGCGGCTTCGCCTTCAGCAAGAACCTCGCATTCGAGATGGCGTGGGTCGATCTCGGCGAGGCGAACTACAGCGGCACGTTCCTCGGCACGCCGGTCATGTACGGCACACTGGAGACCTCCGGGTTGAATATGTCGGTCGTCGGCACCGTTCCGCTGAATCCGAGCTTCTCGCTGTTCGGCAAGGTCGGCCTGTTCGCGTGGGACGCGGACATGCGGGACGTGACCGGCAGCTTCGGCTACTGGCAGACGACCTACGACGTGGACATCTCGTACGGCTTCGGCGCGGCGTTCCACATCAACAGGAATGTCGCCGTGCAGGCGGAGTGGGAGCAGTACGAGGCGATCGACAGCATCAGCCTGCTGTCCGTGGGCCTGGTCTACAGGTTCTGAGCGGGAAAGGAGCAAGCACGATGAAATCGAGCAGATTGCTGGCCGCGGCCCTGGGGCTCGGCGCCGCCGTGGCGTTTTCCCAGGCGTCGGCGCAGGGCTTCTACATGGGCGCGAGCTTCGGCAAGACCGACGCCGACACCGGCAACGCGGTGCCCGCGCTCATCAGCTCGGGCTCGGTCGACGGCTCGGACAGCGGCATCAAGCTGTTCGGCGGCTTCGCCTTCAACCGGAACATCGCCGTGGAGATGGCCTTCGTCGATCTCGGCGAGCTGACCTACAGCGGCACGTACTTCGGCACGCCGGTCACCAACGGCACGCTGGAAACCTCGGGATTCAACTTCGCGGCGGTCGGCACCATTCCGCTGAACCCGAGCTTCTCGCTGTTCGGCAAGCTGGGCCTGTTCTTCTGGGAAGCCGAGGCGAGCGACGTGACCGGCGGCTTCCCGTTCGTGCAGACCATCGACGACGTGGACGTGTCGTACGGCTTCGGCGCGTCCTTCCAGTTCAACCGCAACCTCGGCATGCAGGTCGAATGGGAGCAGTACGAGGCCGCCGACAGCATCAGCCTGCTGTCCGTCGGCGTCGTCTATCGCTTCTGAGCGGCCTCAGGCCGGCTGGCCGGCCTGCGCCAGCATCTCCAGCACGGCCGCGTTGAATATCTCGGGGTGCTCGAGGTGCGGCAGGTGGCCGCAGTCCGGGACCATTCGCAGCGAAGCGCCGCGCAGCGCGGCGGCGATCCGCCGGGCGTTGGTCTCCGGCGGCGTGCGCCGGTCCAGCTCGCCGCACACCACCGTCGCCGGGCACCTGACCCCCGCCGCCTCGCGCGGAACGTCCACCTCGGCGAGCATGCGCGCGGCCTGCGCGTAGCCCTCGACGTGCAGGCCCTCGGCGCCCTGGATCCACTGGATGACCTCGGCGCGCGTGCCGGGCGCGACCAGCTCGGCCGCGTCCTCCTCGCGCATCTTCTTCATGCCGAGCGCGCGCACGCGCTCCAGGCGCGTGGCGACGCGCTTGTCGCGCTCCTCTTTCGGCAGCGCGCCCCAGCCCGCGGCCGGCCCGCCGAGCACGAGGCCGCGCACGCGCTGCGGGTAGAGGCGCGCGAACACCACGCCCGTGGGCGTGCCCCAGGAATTGGTGGCGATCACGGCCTGCGGCACGCCGAGCGCATCGAGCAGGCGCGCGAGCGCGAGCGCGTAAGCCGCCGCGCTCGGCGCATCGCCGGCGAGCGGCTTCGAGCCACCGTAGCCGGGCGCATCCCAGGCGATCACCCGGCAATGGCGGCCGAGCGGCTCGTATTGCAGGCGCCAGCCCGCGGAGGTCGAGCCGATGCCGTGCAGCAGCACGAGCGCGGGCGCGTCCTCGCGGCCGGACTCACGATAGGTGATATCTGCGGCAGTGCTCACGGGCGGCAGCATGCGTGTCCTCGTGCGGCAATGAAGTCGTGGCACACTCTAGCGCAAAGCAGGTCCTCCTCCATGCCCTACCGTTTCTCGATGCAGGTGAACGGCGACTACCTGCGCTTCGAGGTGAGCGGCAGGCGTGTGCCGGGCGAGGTGGTGCCGGAGATGCTCAGGCTGTGGGGAATGGTCGCCGACGAATGCCGCGCGCGCGGCGTCACGAGGGTGCTCGGCGTCAACGGGCTGAGCGGCTCGGCCTCGCACGTCGACGTGTTCGACATCAGCAAGCAGCTGCCCGCGCTCCTGGGCGGCGCCGTGCACCGGATCGCGTTCGTCATCCTCGGCGGCGAGCAGGCCATGAGGGTCAGCCAGTTCGCCGAGGACGTGGCGGTCAACCGCGGGCTGAACGGGCGGGTGTTCGCCGACGAGCCGAGCGCGCTCGCCTGGCTGCGCGCGCCATGATGCGCGCACGCCCGGTCGTGCACAATCCCTCGGATCGGGGATGGGTAACGGAGCCTTCGAGGTCTCGGGAAGCCGCGGATTGCTATAGCATGGGCTTTCCGTGACTGCCGCCGACGCCATCGCGCTGACGCGCGACCTTCTCCGCTTCGACACGGTGAATCCGCCGGGCCGCGAGCGCGACTGCGCGCGCTACGCGGGCGAGCTGCTGCAGGGCTGGGGCTACGAGGCGTGCTATCAGGAGTTCGACGACGGGCGCACCAGCGTCGTCGCGCGCACCGGCGGCGCCGCGGGCCGGGACCCGCTGTGCCTCACCGGCCACCTCGACGTGGTGCCGCTCGGCAGCCGCGCGTGGACGCGCGACCCGTTCGCGGGCGAGACCGACGGCGACCGGCTCTACGGCCGCGGCGCGTCCGACATGAAGGCGGGCGTCGCCGCCATGCTGCTCGCGGCGCGCGCCTTCGCCGGCAAGCTCGCCGGCACGCCGGGCATCGTGCTGGTGCTCACCGCGGGCGAGGAGAACGGCTGCGTGGGCTCGCGCCACCTCGCGGGCCTGCCGGCGCTGATGGGCCGCGCGGGCGCGATCCTGGTGGGCGAGCCGACCTCGAACTACCCGCTCGTCGGGCACAAGGGCTCGCTCAAGTTCCACGCGCGCTTTCGCGGCGTGTCGGCGCACGGCTCGATGCCGGAGCTGGGCGAGAACGCGATCTACAAGGCGGCGCGCGCCACGTCGCGGCTCGCGGACTTCGACTTCGGCGTCGCTGCGCACGCGGTGATGGGCGCGCCGACGCTGAACGTCGGCACCTTCGAGGGCGGCAGCGGCGTCAACCTCGTGCCGGACGCGGCCGCCATCGGCGTGGACGTGCGCACGGTCGCGGGCATGGACCATGGGGCCCTGCGCGCGCGCTTCCAGGATCTGCTCGGGCCGGACGCGGAGCTCGACGTCTTCTCCGACCTGGAGCCGGTGTGGACCGAGCCGCGCTCGGATTGGGTGCAGCGCGTCTACGGCATAGTGCGCGAGCAGCTCGGCATCGTTGCGGAGGCGCGCACGGCGCCGTATATGACGGACGCGGCGAACCTGCTGAAGGTCTACGCGGGCGCGCCGACCGTCGTGCTGGGGCCCGGCGAAGCGGCGATGGCGCACCAGACCGACGAGTATTGCAGCCAGGAGCGCGTGCGCCAGGCGGTGGCGCTCTATGAGGCGGTGATCCGCGACTGGTGCGCCCGATGAACCGCAAGGCGCTGATCGGCGCGGCCGCCGTCGTCGTGCTCGCCGTGGCGGGCACCGTCCTCTGGGGCGTGAAGAAGACCCGGGACCTCGAATCGAGCGCCGCCGCGAGCGCCGCGCAGGCGACGAGCTACCTGCGCGAGGCTGCCGCGTTCGCGCTCGGCGACCCGCAGGCGGTCGAGACGCTGCGGCTGCACGGCGAGGACCTGGACGCGCGCCTCGCCGCGCTGCGCGCGGAGGACGCCTCGCGCAACCGGGCGCTCGCCGAGGCGGCCGAGATCTACGTCAGCGATGTGCGCGCGATCCTGCGCAACCACGCCGGCGCCTCGCGCGCGCTCATCGCCGCGCGCGCGAGCCGCCTCGGGCTCGCCGCGCACCTCGACCGCGCCGCGGCGCGCGGCCCGGGGTGGATCGACACGGCGGTGAAGCTGAAGAAGCGCGCCGAGCAGGACTCCTTCGAGGCGCGCACCGCCGCCGAGGCGCTCGAAGGTCTGCTGAAGGGACATCGCGACTCGCAGGCGCGGCTGCGCGCTGTGCTGCCGGGCGCGCCGCTGCTCGAGGAGGGGGCGCGCGCGAAGCTCCAGCAGGCGGCCAGGGCGGCGCTGGACAAGGCCGAACAGGACCTGCAGCAGCTGCGCCGCCTGCCGATCGCCTGATGGCGCTCTGGAAGCGCTTCTGGCTGCTGGGCAGCGCGGTGTGGGTGGTGGTGTGCCTGCTGAACGCGTTCACCATCATCGCCTTCAGCGAGGGCGAGGCGGCCAGGGCCTGGCAGCCGCTCGCGCTCGCCGTTGCCGTGCCGGCGGCGCTGTACTGCGCGCTTTGGCTCTACTTCCGATTGCGCTCCAAATAGCCCCGGCGTCCGGGGAATCCGCTTGAGTTCCTTCGGCCCGGCAGTACAGGTCCGATATCCGTCCTATTGACAGCGTCACATTTTGGGACTAATTTCCCAAATCATGACAAAGCCGAAGCAGCTCTCCTCCGTGCTGGCCGCGGCGCTTCGGCGGCTGCTGGGCCCACTGGTTCGGGTCCTCCTCCGTAACGGCTTCTCCTATAAGGCGTTTTCGGATGTTGCCCGGGCGGTGTTCGTCGAGGTCGGGATGCGGGATTTCGGTATCCCCGGGAAGAAGCAAACGGTCTCCCGGGTCGCGGTGCTCACTGGGCTCTCCCGGAAGGAAGTGCAGAGAATCCTCGCGGCGCGGGCCCGGACCGGCGAGGGCGGCGAGCAGCGCGAGCGGTACAACCGCGCGGCGCGCGTGATCGCGGGCTGGGTGCGCGATCGCGAGTTCGCCGACAACCAGGGTGAGCCGGCGGCGCTGGCGGCCGAAGGGCCCGGCGCGAGCTTCGCCGCGCTCGTGCGGCGCCACAGCGGCGACGTGCCCTCGCGGGCCGTTCTCGACGAGCTGCTGCGCGTGGGCGCGGTGCAGCGCCAGGAAGACGGGCGCATACGCCTGCGCGAGCGCGCCTACGTGCCGAGCGGGAGCGAGCTCGACAAGCTCGACATCCTCGGCGCCGACGCGGCCGATCTCATCGCCACGATCGACCACAACCTGCGCGCGGGCGCGAGCGATCCGCGCTTCCAGCGCAAGGTCATGTACGACAACGTGCCCCGGCAATCGGCCGCCGCGTTCCGCGCGCTGAGCGCGGAGCGCGCGCAGCAGTTGATCGAGGCCATGGACCAGTGGCTGTCGCAGCACGACCGCGACCGCAATCCGGCCGTGCATGGCGCGGGCCGCGTGCGCGTCGGGCTCGGCATCTACTACTTCGAAGAAACCCTGCAGCAGGACTCTGAGGACAAGTGACATGAGCAAGCGAATTCCGGGACTTCTCGCGTGGGCGGCGTGCGCTGCCCTGACCCTGGCGGGCTGCGGCGGCGGCGGCGACGCGGCGATCGATGGCGGCACCGGCGGCACGGGCATCGTGTCCACCGGCGTCATGACGAAGGGCAGCGTCGTCGTGAACGGCGTGCGCTTCGAGGACACGCTGGCCAACATCGTCGTCGACGACACGCCCAAGACCGCTGCAGCGCTGCGCGACGGCATGGTCGTGCGCGTCAACGGCCGGGTGAACGACGACGGCATCAACGGCACCGCCGAGCGCGTGGAAGCGCAGATCGAGGTGCGCGGCGCAGTTGCCTCCGTATTCCCCGCCGAGAATCCGCAGCGCTTTGTCGTCCTGGGACAGGACGTGCTGGTGGACGACCAGACGGTGTACTCCAACCTGGCGAATTTCGGCGCGATCGCGGTGTCGCAGCTCGTCGAGGTGCACGGCCTGCGCGACACGAGCGGCCGGATTCGAGCGACGCGCGTCGAAGCGAACCAGGCGCAGATGGCCGACGCCACGGTCGATGAGATCCGCGGCGTGGTCAGCAACCTGGTCGGACAGACCTTCAACATCGGTTCGCAAGCCGTCACATCCGCGGGAGCGGTCATCGTGCCGGCGAGCGCCGTCCTGCAGAACGGGAGCCTAGTGGAAGTCCACTGTACTGCGGTCTGCATCCTCGGCGGCGTCTTCCAGGCCTCGCGCATCGAGGTCGAGGACGCCGAGGACGGCGCGTTCCAGCCGGGCAACGGTCAGCGCTTCGAGGCCGAGGGCCTCATCTCCGGCTTCACCGCCCATCCGGGAAGTTTCTTCGTCGCCGGAACGCCGGTCACGACGAGCGGCGCGACACGCTTTGAAGGTGGGATCGCGGAGGACCTGGCGAACAACGTCAAGGTCGAGGCCGAGGGGACCTGGAGCGGCAGCGCGCTCGTCGCGACCAAGATCGAGTTCAAGCGCTCGGTGATCCGGCTGCAGGGGGCCGTAGCCAATATCGTCGGCCAGAGCTTCGACCTGCTGATCGCCAACGGCAACTACGTCGTCAGGATCGAGGTCGACGCGGACACCGACGGTGCCATTCCCCCGGCCGGGCCGGATTGCGTGCAGGTGCGCGGCGAGCGCAAGAGCCCGGCCTCGCCCCTCGTTGTGCGCGCCGGCCGGATCGACACGGGATGCAGCAACAGCGACCGGCACTTCATCCAGGCGCCGGTAGAGGTCGAAGTGCCGGAGACGACGATGACGCTGCTCGGTTTTGCGCTCGCGGTGGGCAGCGCGACCGATGCTCAACCCTATCGGGACATCAACGACCAGCCGATCTCGAAAGCCCAGTTCTTCAGCCTGGTGACGCCCGCGGGCACCAACGCGGCCAACGTCGCCGTGCCCGGGACGCTGGTCAAGGTGATCTTCAACGACGGGGCGAGCACCGTCCGCGAAGCGGAGATCGAGGACTAGGGGAGGCTACTTCCGCCGCCGGCTGAGATACTCGCCGATCAGCCGCGCCGGCTCGCCGGTGGCGTAGGCGGCCTCGAACTCGTCGATGCTCGCCGCGATCGACTGCGCGAGCGGCAGCTCCTCGTAGTCCTGGTTGAGGCGCTTTTGCGCCTGGATGGCGAGCGCGCCGCCCGCGAGGATCGCGTCGAGCGCCGTATCGACCTCGGCGTCGAGAAGATTCATCGGCACGACGCGCTCGACCAGCCCCCAGCGCAGCGCCTCCGCCGCGTCGATCAGCTCGCCGGTGAGCAGCAGCCAGCGCGCGCGGCCCGCGCCCATCAGGCGCGGCAGCAGCGCCGCCTGGATCACCGAGGGGATGCCGAGGCGCACCTCGGGCATGCCGAAGCGCGCGTGGTCCGCGGCGACGCGCAGGTCGCAGGCCGCGGCGAGCTCCAGCGCGCCGCCGATGCAGTAGCCGTTCAGGCGCGCGATCACCGGCACCGGGCATTCGCTCACCGCGCGGATGCAGTGGTACAGGCGCGTGATGCCCTCGCGCGCGGTGGCCTGCGTGGTGGCGCCGAGGTCCTCGACGTTCACCCCGCCGCAGAAGGCCTTGGGGCCCGCGCCGCTGAGCACCACCGCGCGCAGCAGCTCGTCGGCGTAGAGCGCGCGCAAGCTGTCGGTGAGCGCGAGGATCGCCGCCGCGTCGAGGCAGTTCAGCTTCGCGGGGTTGTCGAGCGTGACGCGCGCGACGCGCCCGCCCGAGCGCTCCTCCAGCGCGGTGACGATGCGGGTGGCCAAGGACTCAGGCGGCGGCGCGCCGCTCCCGGGTGAGGGAAGCGACGAACTGCTCGAGCTTGCGCGCGTCGGCGTCGAACCGGCGGATGCCGTCGGCGAGCTTCTCGACCGCCATGGCGTCCTCGTTGTGCGCCCAGCGGTACGCCTTCTCGTCGAGCGCCACGCGCTCGAGCGCGTGCTGCGCGGCCTCGGCGGGGGCGAGCCGCCGCTCGACCTCGCCTTCGGCCTGCGCGAGCTTCTCCAGCAGGTCGGGCGCGATGGTGAGCAGGTCGCAGCCGGCGAGCGCGAGGATCTGGCCGGTCTTCCTGAAGCTCGCGCCCATCACCTGCGTCGGATAGCCGAACTTCTTGTAGTAGCGATAGATTCGAGCGACAGACGCAACCCCAGGGTCGTCATCCAGAGCGATGTCATCGACCTTGCGCGCCGCCTTGTGCCAGTCGTAGATGCGCCCCACGAAGGGCGAGATGAGCGTCGCGCCCGCGTCCGCGCAGGCCACGGCCTGCGCGAAGGAAAAGAGCAGCGTCATGTTGCAGTGGATGCCCTCGCGTTCGAGGCGCTCGGCGGCGCGGATGCCCTCCCAGGTGCTCGCCAGCTTGATCAGCACGCGCGCACGCGGCACGCCCACCGACTCGTACAGCTCGGCGAAGCGGCGCGCCTTGGCGATCGAGCCCTCGGTGTCGAAGGACTGGCGCGCGTCCACCTCGGTCGAGACGCGACCTTGCACGTGCTTCAGGATCTCGCGCCCGAAGACCACGAACAGCCATTCCAGCGTGGGGGCCGGCTGGCCCTGGCCGCGCTCGAGGGCCTCGTCCACCAGCGGCCGGTAGCGCGGCTCCTGGGCGGAAGCGAGCAGCAGCGAGGGGTTGGTGGTTGCGTCCTGGGGCTTCCAGCGCGCCACCGCGTCCACGTCGCCGGTGTCGGCCACGACCAGGGAATGCTTCTTCAGGGACTCGAGCTGGCTGGCCATGGACGGATAGCTTAACCGCTCGCCGAGGGGTACGGCGATACCCCCCTATTCCCTTGCAGGTTTTTGAAAACAAAGCCTTTCCGGGTTCCTTATCCGGGAGTAGACTTTGGCCTTGCGCCAGCCGTCCCCCTCGCGGGCCCCAGAACGGCGGTGTCAAGGAGACGAGGAGTTGCAGCCCACAGACATCAGGAATCCCGACTACTTCCATAAAGTCGTCGATTGTCAGTGGGCGTGCCCCGCCCACACGCCCGTTCCCGAATACATCCGGTTGATCGCGCAAGGCAGGTATTCCGATGCCTACCTGGTCAACTGGCAGTCGAACGTGTTCCCCGGGATCCTCGGCCGCACCTGCGACCGGCCCTGCGAGCCCGCCTGCCGGCGCGGCCGCGTGGAGGAAGAGAATCAGCCGCGCCCCGAGCCGGTCGCCATCTGCCGGCTGAAGCGCGTCGCCGCCGACCACAAGGGCGAGGACGTGAAGGCGCGCATGCCGAAGAAGGCGGCGAAGAAGAACGGCAGGAAGATCGCCTGCGTGGGCGCCGGCCCCGCGTCGTTGACGGTCGCGCGCGACCTCGCCCCCTTGGGCTACTCGGTCACGGTGTTCGACCAGGACCCGAGGGCGGGCGGCATGATCTGGTCGCAGATCCCGCGCTTTCGCCTGCCGCTCGAGGTGATCGACGAGGAGGTCGGCTTCATCCTCGACCTGGGCGTCGAATTCCGGGGCGGGACGAAGATCGAGTCCATGAAGAAGCTCATGGCCGAGGGCTGGGACGCCATCTTCGTCGGCTCGGGCGCGCCGCGCGGGCGCGACCTCGACATCCCGGGCCGCAAGGAAGCGGCGAAGAACATCCACATCGGCATCGACTGGCTGTCCTCGGTGTCCTTCGGGCACACGACGACGATCGGCAAGCGCGTGATCGTGCTGGGCGGCGGCAACACCGCGATGGACTGTTGCCGCACGTCGAAGCGCATCGGCGGCGAGGACGTGAAGGTGATCGTGCGCTCCGGGTTCGAGGAGATGAAGGCCTCGCCCTGGGAGAAGGAGGACGCGCAGCACGAGGGCATCCCGATCCTCAATTTCCTCGTGCCCAAGGCCTTCCTGCACGAGGGCGGCAGGCTCAAGGGCATGACCTTCGAGAAGGTGAAGGCCGTGTACGACGAGAAGGGTCGCCGCAGCCTTGTCCCGACCGGCGAGCCCGAGCAGACCTACGAGTGCGACGACGTGCTGGTCGCGGTGGGCCAGGAGAACGCCTTCCCCTGGATCGAGAAGGACGCCGGCATCGAGTTCGACCAGTGGGGCCTGCCGGTGCTCGACAAGGTCACGTTCCAGTCGAGCGCGAAGCACGTCTTCTTCGGCGGCGACTCGGCGTTCGGGCCGAAGAACATCATCTGGGCGGTGGCGCACGGGCACGACGCGGCCATCTCCATCGACAAGCTGCTGAACGGCGAGGACGTGCGCGAGCGCCCGGCGCCCACGGTGAACCTCATGTCGCAGAAGATGGGCATCCACGAGTGGAGCTACGACAGCGAGATCCACCCGGACGCGCGCTACAAGGTGCCCTGGCGCGACATCAAGGTGACGCTGAAGAACGTCAAGGCCGAGGTCGAGCTGGGCTTCGATCCGCAGACCGCGTGGAAGGAGGCGCAGCGCTGCCTCAACTGCGACGTGCAGACGGTGTTCACCTCGAAGCTGTGCATCGAGTGCGACGCCTGCGTCGACATCTGCCCGATGGACTGCATCAGCTTCACGCAGGACGGCGAGGAGAAGGAGCTGCGCACGCGCCTGCAGGCGCCCGCGTTGAACCTCACGCAGGACCTGTACGTGCAATCGGGCCTCAAGACCGGGCGCGTAATGGTGAAGGACGAGGACGTGTGCCTGCACTGCGGGCTGTGCGCCGAGCGCTGCCCGACAGGCGCCTGGGACATGCAGAAGTTCCTGCTCGACCTGACGCACGCCGGCCCGGGCTGCCGCAACCACCCCCAGAAGAAAGCTGCCTAGACCCATGAAGCGCATCGAGGCGCTCAACGATTTCGTCGTCAAGTTCGCCAACGTCAACGGCTCGGGCTCGGCCTCGGCCAACGAGCTGTTCGCCAAGAGCTTCCTCAGGATGGGGATTCCCGTCTCCCCGAGGAACATCTTCCCGTCCAACATCCAGGGGCTGCCGACCTGGTATGAGGTGCGCGTGACGGAGCGAGGGTGGCTGGGCCGGCGCGGGGGCGTGGACCTGATGGTGGCGATGAACCCGCAGACCTGGGCGCAGGACGTGAAGGAGATCGAGCCGGGCGGGTACCTGTTCTACGACAACACCAAGGCGCTGCCGCAGGGGCGCTTTCGCGACGACGTGCACGCCATCGGCATGCCGCTCACCGAGATCTGCAACCAGACCTACACCGACTCGCGCGAGCGGCAGCTGTTCAAGAACATCGTGTACGTCGGCGCGCTCGCCTCGCTGATGGACATCGAGCCGGGCGTGATCGCCGAGCTGATCGGCGAGCAGTACAAGGGCAAGGAGAAGCTCCTCAAGCCCAATCTCAACGCCTTCCAGATGGGCTACAACTACGCCGGCGAGAAGCTGAAGGGCGTTTTGGGGCTCAAGGTGAAGCGCGCCTACGGCGTGGGCGACCGGATCTTCATGGAGGGCAACGCCGCGGCGGCGCTCGGCTGCGTGTACGGCGGGGCCACGGTGTGCGCCTGGTACCCGATCACGCCGTCATCCTCCCTGGCGGAAGCCTTCCAGCGCTACTGCTCGAAGCTGAGGCTGGACCCGGCCACCGGCAAGAACAAGTTCGCCATCGTGCAGGCCGAGGACGAGCTCGCCTCGATCGGCATCGTGACGGGCGCGGGCTGGAACGGCGCGCGCGCGTTCACCGCCACTTCGGGGCCGGGGATCTCGCTGATGAGCGAGTTCATCGGGTTGGCGTACTTCGCCGAGATCCCGGCGGTGATCATCGACGTGCAGCGCGGCGGGCCGTCCACGGGGATGCCTACGCGCACGCAGCAGTCCGACGTCCTCGCCTGCGCGTACGCGTCGCACGGGGACACGAAGCACGTGCTGCTCTTTCCCGAGGATCCGCACGAGTGCTTCACCATGGCGGCCGATTGCCTGGACCTCGCCGAGCGGCTGCAGACGCCGGTGTTCCTCATGACCGACCTCGACATCGGCATGAACCAGCGGCTGTGCAAGCCGCTCGAGTGGGACGACAGCCGCCAGTACGACCGCGGCAAAGTGATGACCGCGGAGATGCTGGAAGCGGGCAAGGAGTTCGGGCGGTACCTGGACGTGGACGGCGACGGGATTCCGTTCCGCACCTATCCGGGCACGCATCCCACGAAGGGCGCCTATTTCACGCGCGGCACGAGCAAGAACCCGTACGCGGTGTACTCGGAGACCGGGCCGGATTACCAGTACAACATGCAGCGGCTGCTCAAGAAACACGACTTCGCCAAGACGCTGGTGCCCAAGCCCGTGCTGACGCCGGCCAACGAGCCGGCGCGCTTCGGTTGCATCTATTACGGCTCGACCTCGCCGTCGATGACCGAGGCGCTCGAGGCGCTGGCGGCGCGGAACATCTTCGTCAACGCCCTGCGCATCCGCGCCTTTCCGTTCCAGGACGAGATCTTCGACTTCTGCCAGTCGCACTCCAAGATCTTCGTCGTCGAGCAGAATCGCGACGCGCAACTGAGGACACTGCTGGTCAACGAGGCCGGGATCAACCCGGCCTCTTTGATTTCCATCCTGCACTACGACGGCACGCCGATCACGGCGCGCTACATCACCAGGGAAATCTCCGAGAGCGTCTCGGCCCTCAACGTGCGGCCGATCAAGCGGGACAAGGCCGCATGACCTACGTCGCCAAACCCAAGCTGCACCATCCGACCCTGGCGAAGAACAAGGTCGGCTACACGCGGCGGGATTACGAAGGAAAAGTCTCCACGCTCTGCGCCGGCTGCGGGCACGATTCCATTTCCGCGGCGCTGATCCAGGCGTTCTGGGAGCTGGACATCCAGCCGCACCGGGTGGCGAAGCTCTCCGGGATCGGCTGCTCTTCCAAGACGCCTGATTACTTCCTCGGCAATTCGCACGGCTTCAACACCGTTCATGGGCGGATGCCATCTGTCTTGACTGGTGCCAACCTCGCCAACCGCGAGCTCATCTACCTCGGCGTGTCGGGGGACGGGGATTCGGCGTCCATCGGCCTGGGGCAGTTCGCGCACGTCATGCGCCGTGGCGTCAACATGACCTACATCCTGGAGAACAACGGGGTGTACGGCTTGACCAAGGGCCAGTTCTCGGCGACCGCGGACAAGGGGTCGAAGGCGAAGAAGGGCATGATCAATGCCGATGCGCCGGTGGATACCGTGTCATTGGCTTTGCTGATGGGGGCTACGTTCGTTGCCCGTTCCTTTTCAGGCGACAAGAAACAGCTCGTTCCCCTGGTGAAGGCGGCCATCGCTCATGAGGGCGCTGCGTTCATCGACGTGATTTCGCCTTGCGTTGCGTTCAACAACCATCCCGGTTCCACCAAGAGCTACGACTACGTTCGGGAGCACAACGAGGCGGTCAACCGGCTGGATTTCTGGCCGTCGCGGGATGCGATCACGGTGGATTACTCGGAGGGCGGGGTGATCGACGTGCCGCAGCATGATGGGTCGATCATCAAGCTGAGGAAGCTGGATTCGAGCTATGACCCGTCGGACAAGATCAATGCGGTGTCCCACATCGCAAGGGCGGCGGAGAAGGGGGAGGTGTTGACGGGGTTGCTGTATCTGGCGCCGGATGCGGAAGACCTGCACGCGCATCTCAACACCTATGAGGCACCGTTCAACCGGCTCGGTGAGAAGGAACTGTGTCCGGGCGCGGGGATGTTGGAGAAGATCAACGCCGCGATGCGGTAGGAACTCCAGCTTGCCGGGCGCGCCATAAAGTGCGCCCCAGGTGCCCGGTCGGGCTATTTCGGCGGAAAGCTGGCCAGCATTCCCGCAACGACCTTCGGCAATTCCCCGGCAGCCGCGTCAGTCCTGATGGCCCCGGCGGCCAGCCCTCGCCAGACCAGCGCATTGCCCTCGGCGCCGGTGACGTTCAGCGAGAGCGCCCGGAGCTCATAGCCATTCGGACTGGATTCGTAGCTCATCCAAACGACCAGGGCAGCCTTGTCCAGTTGCGGCGTCAGGCCCTTGGCCTGCAACTCCCGATCCGCCAGGAATCGCACGTTCGCCTCCACCAGCGGGTCCCGCCAGCTTGTCGGCTTCGCGTCGGCCCACCGATAGGTCTTCGACCCCGGGAAGCTGAACAGCGGGTCGTAGGAATACGTGGTCGTCGGGCTTCCTATGCCGGCGCAGCCCGCAACGGTCAGGAAGATCAGAATGATTGCGGTCAGCGCCGCGCTGGAGCGAAGGATGGTGCGCACGAGTTCTCCTTGTTGCAGGCTCAGATCATGGGCGATTCAACAGCCTCAATCCTACCGCCAGTTCGATTGATCATGCACCTATAGCGCGGCTTCGAACGCCTTCATCTCCCGATCGTGCGTGCTCCAGAACGGCCGCGGCTTCGCGCCCTTCAGCACGTCTTCCAGGATGCCGACGTGCGTGGCCCAGCCGCCGCCCACGCCGCGCAGCGCCGCGAAATCTTCCGGCAGCCGGTGCACGATGGTGAGCAGCACGTCCTTGCCCTTCGGCGCGAGCTCGTAGACCACCTCCGAATCCTTGCCGTCCCAGTCCCAGGAGTGGGCGAGCAGGCGCATCGGCTCGAGGCGCGTGATGCGGCCTTCGAAGTGCTTCGTGCCGAAGTTGCGGGATTCCTCCGAGAGCTTGTCGTTCTCGAACACGAGCTCGATCTTCCCGCCGACGCGCAAATCGAACTCGCCGCCGGCGAGCCAGGTGGCGCGCTTCTTCGACTCGGTCAAATACGCCCAGACGCGCTCGACCGGCCCGGGCAGCAGGCGCTCGAGGCGGACGGTGGAAGGCTTGATCAGGATGGCAGGGGCGTTCATGGCTTTCTCCGTGGTTTGGGTTTGCGGGAAGAGTTCTTCGCGGCCTCGATGGCGTCCTCGGCGCGCAGCATCGCCTCCAGGCGGTCGAGGCGCGTGGTCCAGAAGGCGCGCGTCTTCGCCATCCACGCTGCGGCCTCGTCGAGCGGCTTGGGGTCCAGGGACAGGAAGTGGTCGCGCCCGGCGATGCGCCGGCGCACCAGCCCCGCGCGCTCCAGTATCCGGATGTGCTTCGAGACCGAGTTGAGCGAGATGTCGTAGGGCGCCGCGAGCTCGGTGACGCGCGCATCGCCCGCCGACAGGCGCTGCAGGATGTCGCGCCGCGTCTCGTCGGCGAGGGCCACCAGGGTGTCGTCGAGGTCCATGGCCGCGACATTAACCCACAAGGGTGAACATAGCAAGCGCCCCATTTCCCCGCGTAAGATCGCCCGATGGACCTCCTGCTGAAGAATGGCACGCTGGTCGACGGCACCGGGGCGGCGGCGCGGCGCGCGGACGTCGGCATCGCGAACGGGAAGATCGTGGAGGTTGGCGGGATTTCAGGTGCGGCCGGGAAGGTGATCGACGCCACCGGCCTCGTCGTCGCCCCCGGCTTCATCGACCCGCACACGCACTACGACGCGCAGATC
>Ga0224510_10001349_pt1 | contig 16417 bp, 10 predicted proteins | sample SF_May12_sed_USG_FD_170161 | JGI IMG/M metagenome (GOLD analysis project Ga0224510, IMG submission 170161) | Sediment microbial communities from San Francisco Bay, California, United States - SF_May12_sed_USGS_4_1 | ecosystem: Environmental > Aquatic > Marine > Sediment | place: USA: California... | reverse complement strand
GGCACGAGAGGTGACGTGCGATCCAGTGACAGCGCTGACGTGTTCAGATGTTAGACCGACAGTCGGCACCTCCCTCCTGCCACCACTGCGACCCCTTCAACTGGGTTCACTAGGCTGTCATTATGTATGCCGGATTTTAACAATAACATTTTTGCATGTATATGACCAAAGTGGGGCTCTGTGAGAAATTCCTTGAACTTTGTTAACATTTAAATTGCATTTACCATTACTGAAAACACCACATATTCTGCCGCGTAGTAATTTACTGTTAGAAATTAACAACATGTTTGAGTATTTATGCATATAAAAATTATTTTTACACATTTTATCGTGATGTAAAATGAACACTAACAGTTCACTGTTGAATGAAATTCAACCACTCTTGCGTTTTAAGCTCAATGCTATTTTTATAACCTCACATTATCGCTTCTGGCAGCAATACCACCTATGCTCTCGAGGGCATGATTATGTGTCATTCAGCTTTTCTTGTTTATGCTTTCATTACCATTATAAATTATGTTAGTCCTCGACATTTTTTTTTACATCTGTTGACAGGTTCTTCATGGCGCAACTTCAGGCCCGGGCCCAGGAAAAGTTGGCATCAAACAAGAGTGACAAAGGACAGTCAGGTATATAACTAGTTAATGCCCAGATAACTCGAGTGTGGCCCTCATACGGTGTTTGTTAAGGCTGCGTCAGATAGTGATGTCACACATTGGTTATGTCACAGGTGATCAACAAGTGTACTTTATTATTCTCAACATATTGTACCGTCAGTTGGATAGCTGAGTGCCTGTTGTCTAAATGACTCATTTTAAAACATCTGTTTCTTATTCTGTATCATTTATGTGGCAATGCACTTGATCAAGTTTTAAGAATAAACAAATTTAACACAAGGGAAATAACTGCATTTTCACCTTTTTATGCTTTACTTTATATTTGACCGACAATAACAAATCTGTATAGATTCTGTATTGTTAATAGGGCAATTCACTCGGTAACATTTAACTATAATTGAAATCAAAAAGGTAACAGAATGGAAAAAACTGTGTTTTCACCTTTTTTATTTTGTACTTTGTATTTGAGTTATCTCCCTTGTCTTATACAGTCCATATTGGTTAAATTGAGGTCTACTGCATGCTTTTCACTGTCCAGCCATTGGTCATGAAACGTAATTATTGGTCAAACTAAAAAATGTATGCTGAAAATGTGAACGTAAAATGTTGACGCCAATAATGTTTTATCTTAGCTTTGCAACTAACACATTATTTAACAAATGTGTGTGTGTGCGCGCCTATTACTGGATACCGTGTACTACCACTTAGTCTTACGAAGCGACATGCTTTATTATAAACTGACATTACATAGAGACTAGACCGTAATTCGCGTTTCTCTTATTCAAGTTAGTATGAAAATACGTTGCTTTCCCGTCGTAAAATATAACCAAATAAATCAGTTGAAGTATAATGCAGCTGATACTGCCTCAAAAGTTCACATGTGATAACATGATTGTATAATTGCTAAACTACTAGTATCTAAAAAGTGCTTTTAAAAGTATGTAATTGGTGGCGTAGCCAAGAGTGAAAATATGACTTTCTATTATCACGAGTGAAATAAATTTTAATCTTACACCAACAATTCAAACATGTTCTGTTTAATTTAGGCTAATACAGCCAAAAACGTTATTTTGCGGGAAACAATAACACCATGACGTCTTCATATTGACGTCGTTTGTGCCCAGCTTTGTAAACGCTGCGTGGCGTTTACTGCATCATCATCATCATCAATCATAATCATTTTCAAACATGATCATTATAATAATCGTCATCATCATTATCATCATCAATCATCATCATCATCATTGTCATCATCATCATCATCGTCATCATCATCATCATCAACAACACCAACACCACCATAATTATCATCATATCATCATCATCATCATCATCATCATCATCATCATCATCATCATCATCATCATCGTCATCATCTTTATCATCATCATCATCATCATCATCATCATCTTTATCATCATCATCATCATCATCATCATCATCATCATCATCATCATCATCATCATCATCATCATCATCATCATCATCATCATCATCATCAACAACACCACCACCATAATTATCATCATCATATCATCATCATGATCATCATCATCATCAAAATCATTTTCATTATCTTCATCATCATCATCATCATCATCATCATCAACAACACCACCATAATTATCATCATCATCGTCATCATCATCATCATCATCATCGTCATTAGCATCATCATCATTATCATTATCATCATCATCTTGAAAATTGTCCAACATTATTGAATGCAAAATGAAAGAACTAATTAGATTGTTTCAGACACAGATTAAAACAGCACACAGGAATATGGTAACATTATTTATTTGAATCATAATGAACATTGAAAGTTCGGTCACAAACTACATCAAATTTGTTTTGTCATTTTTGGTTGCTATTTTAATAACACTTGCAAACTACATCATAAAATAATTAATAATTACAGTTCTCACAGAACATGTACACTGTTTTCTAAGCGATTACAGCTTTAAGTTCACGAAATTCTTTATTTAAAAACACATAATTAATTTGTTTAGTTATTACGACATGTTAACATATAGAACATTAACGAGTAAAAAGGTGTTTGAAATTAAAATATGGTGAACATTACATAAAAGGCCAGCCGCAGTAATCAAGAACGAAGATAGCACAACAATTATATATTTCCAGTTGACAAATAACCATATGATTTTAAAGTTGTCATCTTTAAAATAAAGCCATAACAGTACATGTATATTGATCATAAGTATTTAAGTAAATGTGTTTTGTAACATCATTTAATCTCTAATAACGCCTTATAGTACAATACATGTAATATGTCTTCTAGTTTAAAATTAATCATTATCAACTTGTCATATTTCATGTGTTTAATTCAAGCAACAACATGCCATTGAACATGCGTATTGCAGTATTTATATGTGTGTTTTTTATAAATCATTTAATCTCTGTTTAAACTTACTTTAGAAATCGCTTAGAAAATGATTAGACCATAATTTGCTATTAACTCTACTCAAAAGAATGAAACCACTATCAAAACCTCATTGAAACAAAAAATTAATATGATTATAATTACCAATTTAGCATGGTACGATTTCCTCTGCTCTTGTAGGTTGTTAGTTTTATTTTTGAAATTGAAACAGATATATTTGATATGGACAACAACATTGCAATGTGTTGTTAAAGGTAACACATATATGTTTTTATGATTAACTCAGCAGAAATCCTGAAAAGAAACTTAACTTGCGTCCATCAATAAACATGTTTGCCCTGTCAGCCTGCACGTGCACCTGATCCCCCTTGTTCAGGGACAACACCGTCGTCCCCGACGCCGTGCCTTCATATACGTTGCTATCCAGTCTCAGCCGTACTCTTATTGACTGAACATTGTTGTGCATTATAGATAACTCTCCGGCACTAGAATATGATGAACTATAGTACATGTAAAATGTTAGCGAGAACACATATGTCCCTGACACTGGAGCAGTGAAGACCCCGGTGGTGCCGCTGTAGCCTCCACCGAGGTTCGTGTCCACCTGGTCGAAGACGATCGTTTGTTCTTGAGTGGTTCCCAGTATGTTTGATGACAACGATGCGTGGAACGCCATCTTTTCTGAAACTTTTCTGATTGTGTGTGTTCTGTTTTACAATGCATCTTTCATGATAAATGTTGTGTTTTGTTATAATCCCAAAGTAACGATTAGGCACAATATCTTCAATTATTTATCACATTTATTAGAAACAATAGTGCAATGTCGAGTATCAATTATCGGGAAGAAGTTAGTAATTTAGAGTAATACGGTATGGCGTGTGGGGCAGACATTTGAATAAATAATCAAACTTCCAATTCAAGAAAATAATGAATATTTCAAGCCGAATGATGTTTACTGCAGTTATATATAATTCGGCAAAATTTGTTGTTGCTTTGATTACATATTTCAATACGAACAACTGTTATTTTCCTATTTTGTGTACTATTCCAGGTGAGCGTTTCCAGCACGTGGACAACTGTTATTTCCCTACTGTGTGTACTATTCCAGGTGAGCGTTTCCAGCACGTGGACAACTGTATTTCCCTACTTTGTGTACCATTTCCAGGTGAGCGTTTCCAGCACGTGGACAACTGTATTTCCCTACTTTGTGTACCATTCCAGGTGAGCGTTTCCAGCACGTGGACAACTGTATTTCCCTACTTTGTGTACCATTCCAGGTGAGCGTTTCCAGCACGTGGACAACTGTATTTCCCTACTGTGTGTACTATTCCAGGTGAGCGTTTCCAGCACGTGGACAACTGTATTTCCCTACTGTGTGTACCATTCCAGGTGAGCGTTTCCAGCACGTGGACAACTGTGTTTCCCTACTTTGTGTACCATTCCAGGTGAGCGTTTCCAGCACGTGGACAACTGTTATTTCCCTACTTTGTGTACCATTCCAGGTGAGCGTTTCCAGCACGTGGACAACTGTGTTTCCCTACTTTGTGTACCATTCCAGGTGAGCGTTTCCAGCACGTGGACAACTGTGTTTCCCTACTGTGTGTACTATTCCAGGTGAGCGTTTCCAGCACGTGGACAACTGTTATTTCCCTACTTTGTGTACCATTCCAGGTGAGCGTTTCCAGCACGTGGACAACTGTGTTTCCCTACTGTGTGTACTATTCCAGGTGAGCGTTTCCAGCACGTGGACAACTGTTATTTCCCTACTTTGTGTACCATTCCAGGTGAGCGTTTCCAGCACGTGGACAACTGTGTTTCCCTACTTTGTGTACCATTCCAGGTGAGCGTTTCCAGCACGTGGACAACTGTGTTTCCCTACTTTGTGTACCATTCCAGGTGAGCGTTTCCAGCACGTGGACAACTGTTATTTCCCTACTTTGTGTACCATTCCAGGTGAGCGTTTCCAGCACGTGGACAACTGTGTTTCCCTACTTTGTGTACCATTCCAGGTGAGCGTTTCCAGCACGTGGACAACTGTGTTTCCCTACTTTGTGTACCATTCCAGGTGAGCGTTTCCAGCACGTGGACAACTGTGTAGAATACACATGCACGTGTCGCTGCGACGGCTCGTACGATTGTCCAGGGTCCAGTGGAAGACGTGTCTGCAGGGGAGGATCCGGTTCCGGTGGTCGCTTTGTCAGCATGGGAAGTTCAAGGTGAGATCAACAAATAAACACCAATAAATCGATATAAGTGACAAAAAGTATAGCCACTTTGTATTTTTCAATTTTTATTGTATTCATCTAAGCTATGGTTTATTATGATTTCGCTAGTGTGAATTTATTTCAGGACTGAGATAACTTCAGGAAACTCGGGAAGAACCGTTCTTAGCATCCGGCCAGCAGAGTTTGGAAGCCTGAACACACACTTGGCGGCATCCGTAAGTAACCGCAAACATTGTCATGGTTTCTACTGTTATTAAATACATTGTGGTAAATTACTGTAATATGTTGTCAAGTTAAGCAGAATATAGTGATCATTAATGGGTCGATCTACAGGTCATAATCTTTCCTGTAGAACATCGAAAGTTAATGTTAATATTAAAAAGTGATAACACTATGTTTAATTATTTGTTTCGCCAAGGCATCTGGTAGTCAAAGCGAGACGTCTTACTATGGGAGCCAAAGCTATTCGGGAGAAAGCAGCACCGATGGATCACTGTTTACAGACTTTGAGGGGAGGCCGTGTCTTTACGTATCGTTCGGGATGTATCGAACACTTGTGCGAATGTCACTGTAACGGGACCTACACCTGTGAGGAGGCCATCAACTTCTGTGAAGAAGACAAGGCAACGAGGACTATCGGTAACTGGCGCTCATGTTGCTAACGTTTACTGGTGTTGGTAATTTGTACTGTGTAGAAGAATTGGCAACGAGGACTATCAATAACTGTCGCTATCACTTACTGTTGTTGGTAATGTTTTACTTGGAGATTTCAACTGTTTGTTTGTTCGACATATCTCTCTTTTTACGATTTAAGGTTGCAAAGTTGGAAACCGTATCTACAAGACACAGATGCTTTTCTACGTCGAAGGTTGCAAGAAGTATTGTAGATGTTATCCGAATGGATCACACGTTTGTGATGAGAAGAAGACGAGAATCATTTGCCGATGACATATTCATGACATTTTCAAATCACATATTTTCCTCATTTAATATTACAAATGTATTGAGCTGGATAATTTTAAAAAAGTAGACTTTTTATGCTCGATAGATAACAACATAGATAAACCAACTGTTTAATTCCCCCCCCCCAAGCAGTACCTTTATGTTAGTCACGATCATATATAAGAATGTAACAGACAGTTATAACGAAGATATGTTGCAAAACACTTGTTAAAATGGTGTAAACATTTACTAAACTGTTGTTATGACACCTAAGTTAATAAACACTTGTAAAACTGAGAATTGTTTTTTAATAGACACGATGCTGAATATTTCCGAGAAAATTTGTGTACAATTTCGAATAAATTAGTACAATAATGGGCTCCCTTTAGTACGTTCCTTTTTGCAAGTTCCAACCTTACGCTATTAAACCAAGTTAAAGTACACATACACCTGATTAGCGAGTCACGCATTCTCTTTCTTTTCTGGAGGGTTGTACATACTCATCAGTCCGCTAAGGAAATACATTGCATTCATATTTCTAAGCACAGAGGTACAATAAACAATCCTTCAGACAACAAACAGTAAAATTTATTAAACATAACAAGAAACGACGCAATGCGACAAAACCACGTTTTCAACAATTCAACCAAGTATTAATGTGACAGGAATAAGAAATGAAAGATGGCAGTGAAGAAAAAACTAGAACTATCGCTGTAAGCGATTCATACCCCCACCATTGTGCATTATAAAGCGGAAGCAAGGGTAAGATGTGTTGTGGAAATTGCTCAGTTGGGGAAAACTTTTTAGCTAAGTTTGGAGGATATCCTGCCATTATAGGAATAATCAATATGAAATTAACAAGCAGACTCTACATATTGTCTGCTATTGATTGAAAGGAAATTGAAGGACTTAAAAGGGGAAATTATGCATATTGAGGTTTCTTGTGACACTTAACATTGTATTAAGTTTTTAGGTGTACCGGTATAAAAATTTTGTTTTGGGTTATTTGACCTTTAACTGTGACCTTGACCTTGAGCTGACTCATGGGCTCTGCACATCCCCTAGTTGAGGTAAATGTGTCATTCAAGTTTGAAGGAAATCCTTCCATTAGTAAAGGAGTTATAGAGCAGACACGACATAATGTGTAATATTTGTTTGTTAAATATTTGACCTTTAACTGTGACCTTGAGCTGACACATGGACAACATGGACTCTGCATATCCCCTAGTTGAGGTGAATGTGTCATTCAGGTTTGAAGGAAATCCTTCCGTTGGTATAGGGTTTATAGAGTGGACATGACATAATGTCTAATATTTGTTTGTTTAATATTTGACCTTTAACTGTGACCTTGAGCTGACACATGGGCAACAGGGGCTCTGAACATCCAAGGAAATCCTTCCATTGGTATAAGATATAGAACAGACATGACATAATGCCTAATATTTGACATTTATCTGTGACCTTGACCTTGAGCTGACACATGGGCTCTGCACATCCCCTAGTTGAGGTGAATGGGTCATTCAAGTTTGAAGGAAATACAGAGCGGACATGACAAAATGTGTAATATTTGTTTGTTAAATATTTGACCTTGAACTGTGACCTTGACCTTGAGCTGACACATGGGCTCTGCACATCCCCTAGTTGAGGTGAATGGGTCATTCAAGTTTGAAGGAAATACAGAGCGGACATGACAAAATGTGTAATATTTGTTTGTTAAATATTTGACCTTGAACTGTGACCTTGACCTTGAGCTGACACATGGGCTCTGCACATCCCCTAGTTGCGGTGAACATGTCATTCAAGTTTGAAGGAAATCCTTCCATTAGTAAAGGAGTTATAGAGCGGACACGACAAAATGTGTAATATTTGTTTGTTAAATATTTGACCTTGAACTGTGACCTTGACCTTGAGCTGATACATGGGCTCTGCACATCCCCTAGTTGAGGTGAATGGGTCATTCAAGTTTGAAGGAAATCCTTCCATTAGTAAAGGAGTTATAGAGCGGACACAAATTGGAGACGGACCGACCGACGGGACAAAGCGAATCCAGTATAGCCCCCCGCCCATTTTGTGGTGGGGGTATCATACAGGTTTTGTATTAAGGAAATGGTGAAACACTACAACAAATAAATGATTAAGTGGTTGATGAAACAAATCAATTATAAGGATTGTTCCTGACATTACACAGATATATTAGGGGTCAGTAATTTCAATCCAATTTCCCCCATATGCAATACCAGATTCATACATGGTTGTGTAGTGGCAGAAACAAACTATTTTTAGTAACAGTGACCTTGATCAAAGACACCTGGGTTGCAACCCCAAGCTGCTTCTTGATGTAAGCTACCCAAACAGCAAGTCTGGTGTCAATAGGACAAATCAAACTAAAGTTATTGAGCAGAAACTGAATTTCTATTTTTAGTAACAGTGACCTTGATTACATACACATACCCGACATGACCCATATTCGAACTTCGCCTTGATATTGTCAACACAAACATTCTGACTAAGTTTCGTTAAATTCTGGTCTCAAATCTGGCCTCTAGAAAGTAAAAAAGAATTTCCTAAGATTTGTCATGGTGACCTAGTTTTTGACCTGACATGACCTATGTTCGAACTTGGCCTATATATTGTCAAGACAACCATTTTGACCCAGTTCTATCAAAATCTGGTTGCAAATGTGGCCTCTCGAGTGTAAACACGAATTTACTCAGATTTGACCTGGTGACCTACCTTTTGACCCGACATGACCCATATTTAAACTTGGCCTAGATATTGTCAAAAGAAACATTCTGACCCAGTTCCATCAAAATTGGGTTGCAAATGTGGCCTCTTGAAAGCCAACAAGAATTTCCCAAGATTTGTCATTGTGACCTAGTTTTTTTACCCGACATGACCTATGTTCGAACTTGGCCTAGATATTGTCAAAACAAACATTCTGACCAAGTTTCATCAAAATCTGGTTGCAAATGTGGCCTCTCGAGTGTAAACACGAATTTCCTAAGATTTGACCTGGTGACCTAGTTTTTTACCTGACATGACCCATATCCAAACTTGGCCTAGATATTGTCAAAACAAACATTCTGACAAAGTTTCATCAAAATTGGGTCACAAATGTGGCCCCTAGGCTGTAAACAAGAATTTCCTAAGATTTGACCTGGTGACCTAGTTTTTGACCCGACATAACCCATATCCAAACTTGGCCTAGATATTGTTTAAACAAACATTCTGACAAAGTTTCATCAAAATTGGGTCACAAATATGGCCTCTAGAGTGTAAACAAGAATTTTCTTAGATTTGACCTGGTGACCTAGTTTTTGACCAGACATAACCCATATTCAAAACTTGGCCTAGATATTGTCAAAACAAACATTCTGACAAAGTTTCATCAAAATTGGGTCACAAATATGGCCTCTAGAGTGTAAACGAGAATTTTCTTAGATTTGACCTGGTGACCTAGTTTTTGACCAGACATAACCCATATTCGAAACTTGGCCTAGATATTGTCAAAACAAACATTCTGCGAAGTTTGATAAAAATCATATCACAAATGTGGTCTATAGAGTGTAAACATCAAATGTTGATGGACGACGCACGACGGACAACCCCTGACCACAATAGAAAAATGAAACATAAAAACCCTTGCCGGATCCTGGGATTGAACCCGGGACCTCTTGCACCCAATGCGGATGCGTTACCACTGCACCACTGAGTCAACTGACAGTATCGATTGTAGTCAAGCCTTTTAATTGTTTCGACGCAATGGGTCGAAACGTAAATAAACAAAGCCAAATTTGCGGGCCAGACATTTTCAACAAATGCATTTTTCTGTAATATTTTTACATGCAAGAAAAACTATATTTGGCAGTTTCTCATATTTACGGGAGTAGGTTTTGCTGCAGATTGTTCAAATGTAAGATGTAAACAATTCTGACCTAAAAGATACAGACCTAGCATCATCAAGCAAGAACTGAATTTAATCTATATGTAAGACAAAAATACCTTTTTACTTAAGATGTAAAATTTGACATTTGAAAATAATTTTTAACAAGCAGCACATAGAGCACTTTCGCATTAACTTTTCTTAGTTAATGTAGCACCACATGTCTAACTTCTCTTCTTCACTTCTCTCCTGTGTGTGATCTCCTCTTGTGTCTTTTCAGATTAGAGATATGACTGAATTCAAAGTCACAAATCTCGCACTTATATGGCTTCTCCCCTGTGTGCGTTCTTATGTGGTCTGTTAATGTCCCTCGTCTGGAAAATGTGGTACCACATGTTTTACACTCGCAAGGCTTCTCTCCTGTGTGCGTTCTCACATGGATTGTTAATGATCCTCGTTTTCTAAATGCAGCACCACACGTCTCACACTTGTACGGCTTCTCCCCTGTGTGTATCCTCATATGAGTGTTAAAATTACCGGAAGTTGTGAAGGTCAAGCCACAGGTGCTACACTTGTATGGCTTCTCTCCTGTGTGCATTCTCACATGGATTGTTAATGCTCCTCCTTGTCTAAATGCAGCACCACATGTCTCACACTTGTAAGGCTTCTCCCCTGTGTGTATCCTCATATGGTTGTTTAAATTGTACATGTTCACAAAGGTAGCGCTACAAGTGTCACACTTGACAGGCTTCTCTCCTGTGTGTGTTCGCACGTGTCTTCTTAGGTCAGAGATTCTACGGAAAACAGACCCACATGTCTTACACTTGTGTGGCCTCTCGCCCGTGTGTATTCTTATGTGGTTTTTGAGATTGCTGTTATGACTAAGAGCAGCCCCACATATCTCACACCGTTTCTCTCCTCTGTGAGTTCCTGAAGCGATGTTGACACCGCCATCTGGTGCAGATGTCCCGCTTGGAATCTGGATGATAAGCAATCAAATTAAGATACAACACACACTATTTTTACATATTTTAAGTGGTGGCAAAGTTATAGATGAAAGTGCAGAAGGAAGAAACATGGACATGTGACTAACACGTATAAAAGAGTGCTAATGGTAGACAAACAGTAGCTCTGCAAGCGACCTACTGCTTCCTCACATGAGTCAGCTAAGACAGACAACTGACCCAGACTAAGCTTATTGTTTAGCACCAAATATTGGAGAGAAGTTTTGCACTCGCTGTTGGACTTGAACCTCTGACCACCGGAGTATGAGTCTGGTGTTTCAACTTGGCACCATCACTTAACTACATTGGACAACCATATAAGGGTAAAATACATATTAAAGGGGATATGTCCGATTCTGTCACAAATTACAATTATGTAGGAAACACAAAAGTAAGTGTATTGATTAAAAAAAACTAATGCCAACAATTGCACAAGTGAGATAATTCTAACTGAAATATTAAAACATTCTAAGTGTTTTAATAGGGGCAGGTAATCCAGAATTACTCAATTTGCCTGTTGAGTGTAACAATTCAAATTTAGTCTCCGACCAATCGAAACTTTAATACTAGTTTAATCACGAATGGAGTCAGCATTGTAGGTAAACAATAACCGAGATGGGCAATCAACAATTTATTCGGTACATACCATGAACACATTTGTTGGCGTATTTTGCAATATATTGCTGTATTATGTTATTATTTTATACGTTGTGACTATAAATTACTACTTTATATTAAAAGATTTAATAAATAGCTGATAAAAATATCGGACAGATCCCCTTTAAACATGCAGTCAAAATCGCACACCAAGCTAAAATGTTTATTAAAACAAGAGGGCCCAAAGGGCCTTGGGTCGCTCACCTGAGGAAAATGTCAAAAGTCACAGTAGAGCCATTTACAGAGGGCCACTAATGTTGTCCACCAAATACAAGTAGAGGACCTCTAGATGTAGTTAGAAATCAAATATGAAAGCTCTGGGCCTTGTAGTTTCAGACAAGAAGATTTTTGAAGACCTAATTGTTAACCATGTGACCTACTTTTGCAACCAATAAGAACCATTTGAATAATTTTGGTAGGGGACCACCCAGGGATCATTCCTGCTGAGTTTGGTCAAATTCCCATTAGCGGTTCAAGAGGAGAAGATGTTTAAGTAAAAAAGTTTACGGACGACGGACGACGCACGACGGACAAAGACCGATCACAATAGCTCACCCTGAGCACTTTGTGCTCAGATGAGCTCAAAACTCAAACAAGTTCTCGTTCTTTTAGTACTAAACAGACAGCTGCAGACTGTGTTTTGTGTAACAGTTAATATGGACCTGATCAACGTTGCCCAGGACCTCAGCCTTTGCCTCCCGCTTCCCCTGGTCTACTTCCTTGTCCAAGAAGTGTTGCAGGCTTATGGACTTGAGCCTTTCCTGTAGAATAAAGTCCAAGTCTGCATCTAATGCACATAATAAATATGTTGCGTTTTATACAGAAGTGACTTATAAATAATACTTAACAATCCATTTTGGATGGCTTCACACAGGAAATACAGTTTAAAATATAGACATAAGTCAAACTTTAGTTATTTAGCTGCAACATAGATTTTAACTTTAGCAACAGTGACCTTGACCTTCCAGACACCTGTGCAGCACTCTGAAAGCTGTCTCTTGATGAAATCTAACATCGCTTAGTCGGGCATGAATCTAAGCAAACGTAAGTTTGTGAGTTTAATAGGCTTACATCATAATTCTTAACGTTCAATAATATCAAAAGTCAGAACTACATACTTACCATTGTTTTGGTTGTTGATCAATGAAGTTTTGTTCTGAAACATAATGTTTTAAATGAATTATATTTTTCATTTTTATTGGATACAAATTGTCCCAATAAAATCCCAGAAAAATGTCAAAAATTTAAATATCCATTTAATAACTCCAAAATTAGACAAGGCAAAGTTATGGTATGGACAAGAAATGCTCTATAAAAATCAATCAAAGGGGGGTAATTCAAAAACCAAACAAGGCACTTTGAGATATTGCCAGAAACAAACACATTAGGTTTGGAGTCATTTGAGCCTATGGTAACAAAGTTATGCTCTGAACAAGAAATGCTCTATAAAAGTCATGAAAAGTGGAATAAATCCAAAACGGTAAAAAGGTAGAGTTACAGTCCTTGTACACTGGACTTTGAGTCATTGCCAGAAACAAACATATTTAATTTGGCGCATTTGAGGCTATGGTGACAGAGTAAGGCTCTGGACAAGAAATGCTCTATAAAAGTCAATCAAAGGGGAATAATTAAAAAACAGAAAACGTTAGAGCTAAGGTGAATAATTCAAAAACGGAAAATGGTAGAGTTACGTTTCTGTTCATTGCACTTAGAGTCTTTGCCAGAGACATGCATACGAAGTAAAGAGTCATTCGTACTAATGGTGACAATGTTTTGCTCCGGACAAGAAATGCTCTATAAAAGTCAATCAAAGGGGATTACTTCAACAAGAAACGCCGCAATGCGACGAAACCAGGTTTTCAACGCTTTAACCAAGTATTGATATGACAGGAATAGGGAACGAAAGATGGCAGTGAAGAAAAAATGATGCCATTATTTTGGTTGCATCAGTTGCATGCACCAAGTTTGGTGTCAATAAGCCATAACAAACTTTTATTCTTGAGCAGAAACTGAATTTCTATCTATAGTAACTGTGACCTTGACCTCGATCACAGACAACTGGGTAGCAATCCAAAAGCTGCGTCTTGATGTAAGCTACCCATACACCTAGTTTGGTGTCAATAAGCCATAACAAACTAAAGTTAATGAGCGGAAACTGGATTTCTATTTTTAGTAAAGTGACCTTGACCTTAAATCACAGACACCTGGGTAGCAAACCCAAGCTGCTTCTTGTTGTAAGCTACCCATACACCAAGTTTGGTGTCAATAAGCCATAACAAACTTTTATTCTTGAGCAGAAACTGAATTTCTATTTATAGTAACTGTGACCTTGACCTCGATCACAGACACCTGGGTAGCAATTCCAAGCTGCGTCTTGATGTAAGCTACCCATACAGCAAGTTTGGTGTCAATAAGCCATAACAAACTAAAGTAATTGAGCGGAAACTGAATTTCTATTTTTAGTAAAAGTGACCTTGACCTTGATCACAGACATCTGGGTAGCAATCCAAAGCTGCGCCTTGATGTAAGCTACCCATACAGCAAGTTTGGTGTCAATTTGCCAAGGCAAACTAAAGTTATTGAGCGGAAACTGAAATTCTATTTTTAGTTACAGTGACCTTGACCTTGATCACAGACACCTGGGTAGCAATCCCAAGCTGCGCATTGAAGTAAGCTACCCATACAGCAAGTTTGGTGTCAATATGCCAAAGCAAATCTAAGTTATTGAGCGAAAACAGAATTTCTATTTTTAGTAACAGTGACCTTGACCTTGATTACAGACACCTGGGTAGCAATCCCAAGCTGCGTCTTGATGTAAGTTACCCATAAAGCAAGTTTGGTGTCAATAGGCCAAAGCAAACTAAAGTTTTTGAGCGGAAACCACAGTTTGACACCATTAAGGATACGCCCGCCCACCATTCGCCAATCTTATAACCAGGATTTTCGTTAAAAACCTGGGTAAACAAGAGCCGGTCGGAACCGGGTAATGCTCCCCGAATAGATATTGGACACAGAGAAGTAGTTTGTCAAAAGTAGTTGTAAAATCCGACTTCAAATAACAAAGTTTTGGGCCAGACACGATTTTGGTGCAAGGTCATGCTATGACCTTGGCCTTCAAGGTAGCAACCCAAATATTGCATGCGACACATTGTCTCAATATGGTGACCATTCCTGTGAAATAGTTGTAAACTTCGACTTCAAATCAAAAAATTATGGGCCGGAAACTATTTTACTTAAAGGTCATACTGTGACCTTGACCTTCAAGGCAGCGACCCAAATGTTGTGCGCGACATGTCGTCTCAACATGGTGATCATTTATGTGAAATAGTTTTAGAACAGGACTTCAAAAAACAAAGTTATGGGCCGGACATGATTATGCTAAAAGGTCATGCTGTGACCTTGTAGCGACCCAAATGTTGCACGCGACACGTCGTGTCAATATGGTGATCAATCATGTAAAATAATTATAAAATCTGACTTCAAATAACAAAGTTATGAGCCGGACACAATTTTGCAGCAAGGTTATGCTGTGACCTTGACCTTCAGGGTAGCGACCCAAATATTGCGCGCGACACGTCGTCTCAATATGGTGATCATTTCTGTGAAATATTTTCAAAATCCAACATCAAATAACAAAGTTATGGGCAGGACATGATTTTGTTGCAAGGTCATGCTGTGATCTTGACCTTCAAGGTAGCGACCCAAATGTTGCACGTGACACGTCGTCTAAATATGGTGACCATTTCTGTGAAATAGTTTCGAAATCCGACTTCAAATAACAAAGTTATGGGCAGGACACGATTTTGCTGCAAGGTCATGCTGTGACCTTGACCTTCAAGGTAATGACCCAGATGTTGCGCGCGACACATCGTCTCAACATGGTGGTCATTTATATAAAATAGTTTTGAAATCCGACTTCAAATAACAAAGTTATGGGCCGGACACGAATGGCAGGTACGGACGGACAGACAGACGGACCACGCGGCGACTATATGCTCCCCCGAAATTTTTCGGGGAGCATAAAAATGAAACAAGGTAGAGTTACAGTTCTTGTGCACTGCAGGCCCAAGACTACAGTGTTCACTATATGTTTTATACAAATGAAATTTCTCATAACTTTCTTATTAACGTCCCAATTGAAAAGAAAGTAAACTGCGCAGAGTAGACACATCCAAGAGAAAATTATCTGAGAGAACCAAAATACATGTTACCGGCTCGATTTTTTCTACAATGCTTTCAGAGTGATCACCCCTGCCTAAACTCTTACAGCAGGCATAATAACCACCGTTTACAGTAAAACTGCACCATAGAAACAGTGTGAAACAAGAGCCGGTCGAAACCGGGTAATGCTCCCCGAATAGGTATTGGACACAGAGAAGTAGTTTGTCAAAGAAGTTGTAAAATGAGACTTTTAATAACAAAGTTATAGGCCGGACACGATTTTACTGCAAGGTCATGCCGCGACCTTGACCTTCAAGGTAGCGACCCAAATGTTGCGCGTGACACATCGTCTCAATATGGTGATCATTTCTGTGAAATATTTTCAAAATCCAACCTCAAACTAGAGCTATCGCTGTAAGCGATTCATACCCCCACCATTGTGCATTATAAAGCGGAAGCAAGGGTAAGATGTGTTGTGGAAAAAACATGGGCTCTGCACATCCCCTAGTTGAGGTGAATGTGTC
>Ga0224510_10001348_pt1 | contig 16420 bp, 16 predicted proteins | sample SF_May12_sed_USG_FD_170161 | JGI IMG/M metagenome (GOLD analysis project Ga0224510, IMG submission 170161) | Sediment microbial communities from San Francisco Bay, California, United States - SF_May12_sed_USGS_4_1 | ecosystem: Environmental > Aquatic > Marine > Sediment | place: USA: California... | reverse complement strand
CCCTTTCGGAGTTTCTCTTTAAATTCTTCTGATAACTTTTCAATTTGTTCTTCTGTCAACATAGGGATAATCTGCAAAAATCCCTTGGTATATAAAGCAATTTACCATACTTATATACGCGCACCCTATTAAAGAGGATAATCACGACTTTTGTGTGGGACGCTCCTGGTTTAAGAGAAAGGGCGCTTTAAAACCTGCCTTGAAGATGCTTTTCAAAGCAGGTTTTAGAAAAGCGGTTGGCGCACAGGCTCCTATGTCGGTTCTTCATTGGGGATCTTGCGAAAATAAAATATATCTAGCGGGTGCCAAACCAGGTAGAGAACGACGTGGGCGGTGATGGCCCCGGCAATACCAAAGCGCCAGAAGAGAACGCCAAAGACGATGGAAATGCCCGTCTCAAGAACCATGACGCTGATTCTTAAAACCCGGGATTTGTCGCGCGATATCGCCGCCGCCGAAAGCGCCTGGGTAAAACCGCTGAGGCCGGCCGTAAGAACAATCGCTCCAATCGTGGAAAAATACAGGTTATCGGTGAATCTGAAAAACAAAAATACGAGCAGACTTTGAAAACCCCAGCGGTAGACCACTTCGCCGACGGTCGCGTTGAAGAATAGTCGAACGCCGAGCCCGAGACGGTTTCGAAATCGCTCTATGGAAAATACGGTTTCTTCATTAATACGTTCCGGGTTTTTTTCGTCACGCCCGGCCGCCTCTTTTTCGCCGACCTGGTTTTGAGGCATCAGGTGTTTTCGAAAAAAGGCGTAGTAGGTAAAAAGATAGATCAGGGCCGAGGGCAGGCCAAAGAAAAGGCCGGGTAAAAATTCAAATAAAAAAGCCTGGAGCTGGTTCTTTTCGTTGAGGATCGATTGAAAGTAAATAAACCGCGCATTTACCGTAGGGGCAAGGACAATTCCGGTTACGATGGCCATGACCACAACGGCCAGGGCGGCGACGCCAAAGGCGGCAACGGTAAGGGTTTTACCCGGGTTCTTGTAACGGCTTTCGATGATGGGCCACCATGTCCGGGTAAAACCCCCGAGACTCAGGAGAAGCCCGGGGAGGGCGACGAAAAAAAATATCCAGAAAAGTTTCCAGTCAAAATAAATGTCATGACTTACCAGCATAATCGTAAAATTTCCTTTATTTCCGCGTAATCTAAATTTTTATGTTCTCCAAGTTTTACCCCCCGGCTTGAAATACCGCCGGCGATTTTATCAAAAAGTTTTTCCGGGTCATGCATTTCATTTAAGTCATTTGTGGTTGAAGGATCTTTGCCGGGAACCTCCAGCGCCATGTTGAGCTTTCCGAGGCGGGTAACAAAGTCGAGAGAGTGAAACAGTTCGAGGGTTCTGGCAAGGGTTTTGTCAAAGGCCTTGTCGAGCTCAGCCGGATCGTTTTCATCTTTTGGTATGATGTGCCAGACCCTTTTGCCGTACTGGATAAATTTCTGAAATTTATTTTTCCTCTGGTGTTGAATGACGGCGGGAAACACAATGGCCAGGCTGCGGGCATGGTCCAGGCCCAGGGCGGCGGTAAGCTCGTGGCCGATATGGTGGGTGGCCCAGTCCTGGATGACGCCGCAGCCAATGAGGCCGTTCAGGGCCTGGGTGGCGCACCACATGATGTTGGCCCGGGTGTCGTAACTACCGGGGTCTTTTTTGATGGCCCCGGCGCATTCGACGAGGCTTCGCAGGATCGCTTCGGCCTGGCGATCCTGCAGCGGGGTATTTACGTCATAGGTCATGTACTGCTCCATGACGTGAATGAAGGCGTCGACAATGCCGTTGGCGCTCTGGCGAAACGGCAGCGAAAGGGTGGTTTGCGGGTCGAGTACCGAAAACCGGGGAAAGACAAGGGGGCTGCCAAAGCTCAACTTCTCTCCGGTCTGGCGGCGGGAGATCACGGCAAAGCCGTTCATCTCGGAGCCGGTCGCGGCAAGGGTCAAGACGGAACCAATGGGCAGGGCCTTGTCGATGCGGCCCGCTTTTTTGGAGGGCGTATGGTTTTGCCCGCCATCGTTGCTTTGGGTCTTTGCCGGTTTCCTGGTGAGAATTTCCCAGGGGTCGCCATCGTAAAAAACGGCGGCGGCGACAAATTTCGTGCCGTCGAGAACCGACCCGCCCCCGACCGAAAGCAGAAAATCAATACCTTCGTTTTTGCATATTTCGACGGCCTTCATGAGCGTGGCGTAATCGGGGTTTGCCTCAATGCCCCCAAATTCGAAAACCTTGTGACCCGTAAGCGCCGCCATGACCTGGTCGTAGACGCCGTTAGACTTGATGGAGCCGCCGCCGTAGGTGATCAAAATTTTGCTGCCGGGCTCGATCAGTTCGCCGATCTTTGAAATTGTGTTTTTACCAAAGACAATTTTTACAGGATTATAATACGTAAAGTTGTTCATCAAGGTAGGTGTTGTATTGAAATTCGCCGGTGCAACAAAAAATAATAAGTCCAGGTAGTTTTATCAGGGGCTGGAGGCCGCGCACCCGGGGGCGAAAACTTTTTTAGGTTTGTACCACCAGGGAATGTGCTATCCTGTACCCGGTAATTTTTTATTGGAAACCTGTGAGGCTTTTATGGAGGCTCCGACGGCAAATAAATTGTTTATAACCGATTTGAAGGCTTCCCCGTAACCAACGCATGTATATTTAATTCCATTTTCGTTGCAAAAACTCATTATGATTTTCTTGCCAAGCGGCAGCCTGTTTGCCGCAACGCCGGGAAAAAGGTGATGTTCGATATGATAGTTGAGTCCTCCAAATAATGGGTCAAATATTTTCCAGTTTTGAATGTTTCTTGAGCATTCTATCTGGTCCTTCCATGTGGGGAATCTCTGGCCTTCATCAACAAATTTCATCGCTCCATGATTTGGCAGAAAGACCATGGTCAGGTGTAGCGACGTTACTATGGAATATGCCATGTAATGATAAAAGGCAATCTCAAACCCAAAGTACATTCCCACAACCAGTATGAACAGGAAATAGTGACCAACGATAAACAGGATTTCGAAAATCGATTTCTGAAAATTCTTAAAAACAAAGGCTAAACTTTCTGTGCGCAGGGCAAAGGCATAAAACGAAGCAATGATAAAAAAGTAATATCCTTGAAATTGTTGCACTGCGCGAACAGGCGCCGAGGCTTTCTCTGCCGCTTCATGATATGTTGAGAACCAGATATTCGGTTTTAAATCCGGGTCGGACATTTCGGATTCGCGTTCTTTTACCTGGGTAAATTTATGATGATTTGCATGAACCTGGCTCCAGAGGCGAAAGCTGTTGCCATTGAAGAGGTTGAATCCGGTCATTCCAATGAAGTCGTTTATTATTTTATTCGGGTGTAATACATTATGGGTAGCGTCATGACATATGACGCCCGTCATTATGGATACCAATCCGTATAAAAAGACAAAAAGATACTCCATGATGATATTCTTGTTTGAAAAATACAATGAGGAAACAAAGAATGCCAGGAACAACGAAACATAAAAAAAAGTTTTTAACATATAGTAGGATGTGGCCGGCTTAAAAAAATCAGTTTCAGAGAGGCGTTGTTTAAGTTGTAAAAACATTTCGTCGTTTGCGTGGATTTTCATGCCACCAATGTCTTTCATATCCGGGGGTTGTCAATAAATAATCTCCTAACGCCTGCCTAACGTCATTTTAATAATAAATAAAGTATTGTATTGCGCGACAATTTGCCGCTTTAACCCGGCGGGCCGCGGGATTGTTTTGACAAACTATGTGGTAAAATAAACCTACCCGGAATAACAGTAACTCACAACGGCATATTTTTATTGCCGGAGTTGGTCAACATATGCGGGAAATAGCGGCGGAGAATACTTATGAGAATACCTGGGAGAAAAAATATCTTGCTGAAAAATGGAATCATTGTCGACGGTACGGGGAAAACTCCCTGCCAGGGAAGTCTCCTGGTTAAGGACGGCCTGATTGAAGGCGTTGGGTGCAGTGATTTTGACGAGGATGAAAAAGAGGTTATCGATTGTTCCGGTAAAATTATTTCTCCCGGTTTTATAGATTCACACTCCCATATGGACTGGTTCATGACCCACCCGGACGCGGCCTACAGTTCGCCGTTTGCCGGGCAGGGGATAACGACGTTTGTCGGCGGAAATTGCGGATATGGTATCGCCGGCTTCAGGGAGCAAACGCCGTATAAAAAATTCATGCCCCATAGTTTCTTCAATATCGGTCACGAGAATGAATTCTGGCACACTTTTGCCGATTATTTTGACCAGCTTGACCGAAATGGAATTACGCATAACATTACCAATTTTGCCGGCCATGGAACGACCCGGACATCCATAAGCGGGTTCAAGCCGGGGCCGCTGAACAAACAGGAGACCGGCGAAATGCTCTACCTGCTGGAAAAGGCCATGGATGAGGGAGCCTGCGGGGTTTCGCTGGGTCTGGCCTACCAGCCGGGCATTTTCGCCGATTTAAACGAGCTGACAAAGATTGCGCAACTGGTAAAGAAAAAAGACAAGATGCTTTCGGTTCATGGGCGCGCCTATACGACGCTGTCGGGATCATACCCTATGAGACCTTTTGGCAAGGCGCATAACCTCCTTGCCATCGAAGAGATGCTCAACGTAGCCCTCCGGACCGGCGTTCGGATGCAGTATTCCCACCTGGTTTTTATCGGGGAAAAATCGTGGCAGACATTTGAGACGGCGCTTTCGCTTTTTGACCGGGCGATTTCCCGGGGGGTCGACGTAAAAACGGATTGCTTTGCTCTATCCTGCGGGGTGTCGCAAATCAACGCCGTTTTCCCGGAATGGTTCCAGGCGCGCCTGCCCCAGGCCTATGACAACAGGTTGTACCTCATGCGCCTGAAGTTTGAGATCGGGATGTTGATCAAGGGGATCGGGTTTGGGTATGACGATATTCAGATCGCTTTTGGCAACCATGAAAAAATAAACCCCTACAATGGCAGGACCATACTGGAAATCGCACGGATGACAAAAAGCGATCCTTTTGAGACATTGATCGACATTGCCAAAACAAGCCGCGGCAGTACGCGGATTATCGGCCACCGTTATATGAATGATAAAATTACCGAAGGCCTTTTAAAGTACGACCATACCCTTTATATGACCGATGCCTGGTATGAACCAAAGGGGTTGCAGAACCCGTCGCTTTCCGGCGGGTTCCCGCGCATCCTGCAAACCATCCGGGAGAAAAAACTGCTGCGCATTGAAGAGGCCGTCCACAAAATGACGGGTGCGGCGGCAGATCATTTTCAAATAAAAAACCGCGGGCGGCTTCTTCGAAACCTGGCGGCCGACATCACGGTATTTGATCCCGGAAGGATTTGCGATAACACAACCATGCATGAGACCAGCAAGGCTCCCGATGGTATCGAGCACGTATTCATTAACGGTCTTCAAACCGTTTCCCGGGGAAAAATACTTGATGGGGTGAAGGCCGGAGCGGTTCTCCGGGCCTGAAAACCCAGGTGTATAAATCCATTGCCGGTGGAGTCTTTTTGAGGATAAAAATCTGACCTTCGAACAGGAGTTCGGACAAATTTTTATATATACGTGGGAATAAAAAAACCTGGATTGAAACAAAAACCTTACGCAAATTACTGTTAAAAATTTTAAATCATTACGGAGCATTTCATAAAAACGCGAAGCAAGTTATTTAAAGTTCCAGAAAAATACCATGATGCCCTGAAAATCCGCTTTCCCGCGCCAGGAGGGCGCCCGGAAAGCGGCAATCTTTTGGCGCCACCTTTTCTGTTGGCAGAAAAGGTGGCATTTATGAATTGATAAAAATCTGATGTCCGAACTTTAGTCGGAACATCAGTAAAAATCGGTTGTCGCTTGACTGGGTGTTTTTTTGATAACCATTCCTATTCAAAAACCGGATAAATACTACATGTTAAAAAAAGATGAATTTCGCTTTCGCCCTGTTATTTTGTTATTGGTTGTTTTTGCCGTACCCAACGTGATCTTCCTGCTCGTCAAAGGGATGTCGTATTACTACGCTTCGGATAGTTTTCGAAACGAGTCGTTGATTGTAAAAAAAGAAGGCATCCGGATCGTATTTCATATCAAGGAAATCGAGAAGCTGGGAGGGAAAGACTCCCTGGATAAGATCACAAACGAAATCAAAGAAGTTTTAACGTACAGCAAATCCGGCGAATTTCAGTCAAAATTGTGCGACGAAACGGATTGTATCTATACAATCTACGGAACCGAAGCCAACCGGTTGCACCAGGTGCTCAAAACGGTTTTACGAAAGTACCCGGCCGACAGCGGTTATGTATATATGCTTTACAATTTGAAAAACACCCGTGAACAAGTAAAGGACGACCTCTATTAAATTTCTATGTTATTTTATATTTAAAAGGGAAAAGTACCAGTGATGAAGGAATCCAGAATAATTACCTATACCGCCGATCGTGATTTTTTTGACAAGATTCGCTCCAAGCATAAAATGGCCTACGTCACCCAGACCAGGTCGGAGGAGATTTTCAATACCCTTACGCATGCCCTGGCCGGTATTTTCAGCGTAATTGGATTTTTTATTCTCATTAACGAAGCCTCAAAAAGCGGCGACACGATGCGTATGGTTACGTGCGGCATTTATGGTCTGTCGTTTATATTCATGTACCTTGCTTCGATGCTTTATCATGGTTCTTCCGACGAAAAGCGAAAGAAGTTTTTTCATACCCTGGATCATTCTGCCATCTTTGTTTTAATCGCCGGGACAAATACGCCGATTATGTTGACCTTCCTGGCCGGCCACTGGGGATGGCCGTTGTTCTGGGTGAGCTGGACCCTTGCCGTGACGGGGGTATTTCTCGAAGTGTATATGGCCAGCAAGATCCCCAAGGTTGTTTCCATTTCCCTGTATACGCTTATGGGGTGGCTGATACTGTTTGCGGCCAAACCCATGTTTGCCATACTCCCCACCGGATTGCTCAACTGGTTATTCCTGGGCGGCGTCGCCTATATGGTTGGAATCTTTTTCTACGTACGTAAAACCCTGTTTTTCAATCATGTGATCTGGCATATGCTGGTTGTGATGGGCGGTTTTTTTCACTATATCGGAATTTTGTACTATGTGGCCATGAAGGCCGATTGATCCCGGACTGTCCGGGGACCGGTGGGCTTTTATGGGCCCCTGCCGCTGAGGTTTTATAATATGAGTGATGAAGTCAAACCGCTGAGCTTTAGCGATATTACCTCGGAAATTCGCCAGACCCTGGAGAAAAACAACGTCCCCGACGAACAGGTTGAGATTGCCTACGAGAGAGATGAATTTTTTTTACGAATTTTCCCGGCCGAGATCGACGAAAAGACAATTCACGAGATCCTGGTTCTTGCCAAAAAACATATCGAGAACTGGCGCATACACACCTACGATAAAAACTATGTCTCGATTCAGGCCCTGAATTCGAGTATTTTTCAAACCGACAAGGTCCTTGAGAATATTAAAATCCGCGTAAGCGCGCTTTCAGGCGAAAGGCTGATTGAAATTACAAAGAAAGGGTTTGTCACCGCGGCCGAGTTGAACCTGATTCAAAGTTGTATCAAGCAGTTTTGTATTGTAAAATTTTCCCGCCCGATCGATCAACTGGCCGCCCTTGGTTGCGCCGTTTATTATCCCGACCGGGAGAAAATAACCATGGATGATTTTGCCGGTTACGGCGGGGTAAAAAAGCAAATCTTCGAAGCGGTCATCATGCCGGTAAAAAACCCCGAAGTGTATGATAAAATCGTTCAGGCTACGAGGAAAAAGTTTGAAAGTAACCGCCCCAAGGCGGTATTGTTTTCCGGGCCCCCGGGGGTTGGCAAGACCACGATGGCCAGAATTCTCGCCAAGGAAACTGGCTACCACCTGGTCTATATTCCCCTGGAAAACATCATGTCGGCCTATTACGGGGAGTCGTCCAAAAGGCTGGCCCTGATTTTTGACGTTGCGGCGCGCGATGATAAAGACAAAATAATACTTTTTCTTGACGAGATCGATTCGCTGGCCCCAAGCCGCAACGAAAAGCTTTTTGAGGCCACCCGGAGAATGCTGTCCGTTTTGCTGCGAAAAATCGACGGTATCGAGAGCAAGAAAAATTACATCACCATTGGCGCCACGAATCGAAAAGAAGACATCGACGAGGCGCTGATGTCCCGCTTTGACACCGTGGTTGATTTTCCCCTGCCAGACGAGATCGACATCCAGGGGCTTTTCGCAAACTGGGCCGTTCATTTGACCCCCGATGAGCGGGCCCAGGTCGCCCGGAAACTCAAGGGCCTTTCCCCGAGAACCATCAAGGATATCTGCAACCGCGCCGAAAGATCGCAGGCGCGCCTGAACATAGAAACCAATACAGACAAACTGCCAGATGTACAAATTTACCTGGAAGTCGCCGCCGCCTACGGGCGCGGGTAGTTGCAATTACTTGCAGATATTTTTTAGCTGAACCCAGTCATTTTTACTCATGACAGGCCGGGGGGAGTATTTGTTGGTTTTTATCGATGCGTTGATCAGGTCGATACGTTTTTGATCAAGCGGGTGCGTGCTTAACCATTCCAGGTACCCGGGGATATTGGCCTTGGCGGTTGCCCGGGAATTTCTTTCAAAAAAATCTACAAATCCTTTTAATGAAATTTTCTGGCTCATGAGTTGTTCGACGGCCAGGAGGTCGGCTTCTTCTTCAAATCCCCTGGAGTACTTCATAAAAACAATGACGTTGACAACTTCGGATATTTTTTCCAGGGTTTCAATGCCTTCGATGGCCCCGCCGATGACCAGGCTCGATATGAACATGGCCCCCATGGTTCTCGTCATCTGTTGAATGGAATGGCGTTTTTCTTCGTGGGCAACCTCATGGGCAAGGATGGCATAAATCTCCTCGGGGGACCCGGCTTCGTTTAATAAACCGTTGAATAAAATAATCCGGCCTCCCGGAAATGCAAGGGCGTTGACGACGTCTTCGTCGATTACGGAAATATGGATATTTGTATTCGTGGTGAGTTTTGACTTTAGCCGCTCGAGGGACCGCATGCCTTTGGGGTTCTCGCAGACCCTCGAGTTTTCCCTGATAAAGTTGTAGGATCTTTCCCCTATTTTTTGATCATAGGCAAGGGGGATTATTTTGTAGAGGTGGGTAAAACCAAAAAAAATAAAATAAGAAACCAGGGGGACAATGATCAAGACAGCGGGTATCAACTTTTTAGCCGGCAGGGAGTGAACCAGGTGCACGATTTTTTGCAGCCGGGGGAGTTTTTGAACATGCCTTTCTTCGATGATTTCGATGGTTTCTTTGTCTCTCAGTACGAATTTCCGGGACTCGTTTTTCGTATCCTGTATGATGACAAAACAAACATCGTCGAATTTTTCCAGCCTGACAATTTTGTCGTAGTAAATCTCAATGGCATCGGTTTTTTTATTTTTTTTGCCGCCGCGTCTGGTTGCGCCGGTATCATCGCCCGGGCCCGGAATAAACTCAAAATATTCCGGGTGCAGGGAGATTATGCCGATTTGAGGAACCGGCGTAATCCCGTTGAAGTACTCTACCTCAGGCAAAAAAGTCACCCAGGGCATCCAGGAAATCGGCCGCCTCGCTCATACCTTCCGAAAAGGCGCCGGCATGGGTATCCGGCGAGGCTTCGATGGCGGCGGTATCTGCCCGGCCTTCCATCGCCAGGCATTCAATCGTATATTTTTGAATCATGATGGTGGCCCAGGGCAGGGCAAGACCAAGAGTAAGAACGGTTATCAACATGCTGCCCAGAATTCTGGAGAATAATCCAAGGCCGGCCATTCGACTTACAAAACGGATATCCTGGAAGGTGGTATGTTTCCAGTGATACCTTTCCAGTTTTGCCGAAAACCAGGAGGCGTAAAACCCCAGGGTAACCAGGGTCAATAGAAAACCGGTAAACATGATCCAGAAAAGTTCCTTACCATTTCCGTCATAGGAAAACTTACTGCTCCCGATGGCAGAATTGCCAATCATATACCTGCGGATGTTGGCGGTATACCAAGGCGTATAGATCCCGAGCGTAAACAAGCTAAAGAATATTCCCTTTAAAACAATTTTGTAAATATCTTTTGTTCTTCCGTAAAACCTGAAGTGGACGGAATTCCATGAGGACCTGGCCAGGCGAAATTTCCAGATGCCATAGATGACGGCCGGGAGTATGAGAAAAAAGCCGGCATAAAATACGAGTACGATAATGATTATCGATGCGGTTTGATCAACGCCGAGTTTTTGCAACAGCCTTGTGAGGCCGAAAAACAAAACCCCGTATAGAACGCCGACAACAAGAACTCCCTTCAGGAAGGCGATAAATTTTTCTTTGCCCGTTACGTGGTAATCAAACCTGCCGTTTTGAAAAACGGTGTGGTTATAAAAAAACTTTTTGGTTTTTACTTTGGCCCAGAAGTAATAAATTCCCAGCGTTAGAATGGTCAGAAGGAGGTTGGATATGTACAGCTTGAACAGCGGCCATCCTTTACCGTCAAATTTAAATTCATTTAATTCCGTGCTCATGATTGATCCTTGGAAAAACAAGATAAAAAGAAAACGTATCTTCTTTAGTAAAAACGAATAATTTGTAATAAATGGTTCGTCAATGACAATTTAACGTTATACGTTTTTCTTTGTAATTATGCGGCACATTAAGGGGTGAAATGGCGGGCAGGGTCTGGTATTTCATGTATGACAAAACTACCGGTTTATGCCGTTAAGGCCGGCTGTTCTTTGAAAATCGGGTCCACGGCAATTGCAGGCAACATTGTCTTTTTACTTAAAAAAGAGTTTCGTTTGAAGTGGGGCGCTGCACGGTTACATTCCCCAGTCGCGGGGGTAGCGAAATTCGCGGTCGATGGTCTTTTCGGAAACCTTGATAATCAGGGGCATCTTGCGTTTATATTGCGACGTCATCACCCGGCGAAAGATCGAATCGACCTTTTCTTTTTCAACGCCGGATTTCTTGGCCGCCTCTTCGATTCTCTCTTTGCTCCAGCCAAGGTCGATCCAGTGATAGAGTATACGGTCGATCAGGTCGTAGGTCAGGTTCAGTTCGCCTTCGTCGGTCTGGCCCTCCCAGAGGTCGGCGCTGGGGGGTTTGTCGATGATTTCCGCCGGTACGTTCAGGTGGCGCGAAATGGCGCGAACCTGGAACTTGTAGAGATCCCCGATGGGGTTAACCGCGCTGGCCATGTCGCCCCAGAGGGTGCTGTAGCCGAGAAGAATCTCGCTTTTGTTGCTCGTGCCGGCCACCAGGCCGCGGTAGTGAACCGACTGGTCGTATAGCACCGTCATGCGCAACCTGGCAAGGATGTTCCCCTTGCGCAGTCTTGCCTGGGCTTCGCCCGGGGCCGAACCGTTGCCGGGATCGCTTTCGGTTAATTTCATCTCTTCAAAACAGGCGTCGGCCATGGGGGTCAGGTCCTTTTCGACGACCTCGACGCCGCAGGCCCGGGCGGCAAGAAGCGAGTGCCGGCGGCTGATGCTTGAGCTGAGTTTGTAGGGCATGTAAAGTGCCGTGACATTTTCGCTGCCAAGGGCTGATGCGGCGATAAAAAGGGTCAGGGCGGAATCGATTCCCCCGCTTAAACCCAGGACGACTTTTGTAATGCCGGTTTTTTCAACCTCGATTTTAAACGCCTTGCGAAGTATTTCGGCGGCGACCTCGCAATTGGCCGGAGGCAGCGGTAAGATCGTTTTTATGTCAGCCATGTCTGGTTCGAATTTCGCCGGAGTTTAAAAAAAGGCGCCGATTGAGGTCGAAGTTTTCGTCATGAAAGGGGCCGCCGCGCTGGTAGGCCGCCTCCAGGTCCTGTAAATTTACATCATGAAAAAAGATGTCCCCATGGTCCACCTCGATGCTCGTCATGTTCGGGGAGACAAACATGCTTTTGCCGTCAAAGTAAACCCCGTCTTCGCCGCCCGACCGGTTTTGATAGTAACAGAAGATTCCAAAACTCTCGGCATACACCTCCAGGCGTTTTTTCCAGGCCAGGTAAGACGAGGTCGAGGCTCCCGGTTCGTTGATACCCCGGGCCGGCGAACATGACCCGACGAACAAATGCTTTACGCCGGATTCATACAGGGCATAGACCAGGGCCGGGTGAAAGGCGTCTTCGCAGATCAGGGTCCCGGTTTTGCCCAGCCGCCCCTCGAAAAGAGAAAGCCCCGAGCCGGGCGTAAAGTACCGCCCCTCGTCAAAAAAACCGTAGGTCGGCAGGTAGATTTTTTTATGAATATGTTTCACCTCTCCGCCGGAGAGCGCCACGTGGGCGTTGTAGATCATGGCGTTTTCTTTGAGGGAAAGGCCCAGGTGAATTTCCGATTTCTCGCTTTGCCGTAAAAGCTTTTCGGGTAAATCGCCGGGGATAGACAGGGCGGTGGAAAAAGTCAGGTTCTCCAGGAGGTAGCCCGTCGTGCTCAGTTCGGGGAAAAATATTACTTCGGCGCCGTTTTCCTTTTCCTGGCAGCGATCAACGATTTCGGAAATTTTTTGCAGGTTGTCTTGCAGGTTCCCCAGAACGGGGAAAAAAGGAACAAACGCAACGCGGATTATGTTTTGCATAGGGTGTATTTACGGCATTTGCATTGATCAACCTGGGTTGTCAATTAAAGAGCCTGTGCGCGAACCTGCTTTCTCATCCTCGTAAGAGCTTGGGCATGAACTACTTTGCGCCAATAAAATTAACCACAAAGTTCAATGCTTTACTCGAAAAGGCTAGTAGCGCGTCTTTACCATTATTTCATAATGACGCGCAACCCAAGCTGTCTCAAGAGACAGCCCGGTTTTTTTCGAAAAACTACGCCGGCGCCGTGTGGGGCTATTCGCCCCACTTGGTGAGGGTAGCCGGGCCGATGGCGCCACGATGGCGCCGGCCAGCGGCAAAAATGGCCTTTGGTCCGCCTACGGCCCGCCTTCGGCGTACCAGTTGGCGTACGTCGGCCACTTTTCGATCGCATTGAACTTTTTTCTTCTGCCAACGAGGCGAGTTCCGGCCTAAGCTCGTAACAAAACAATTGGCGCACAGGCTCCTGATGTCCGAACTTTAGTCGGAACATCAGGTAAAAAGGTTGATGGGGTAAATAAACGAAGAAGCTTGGCTAATGCGATTTAAAATTATGAGACAGGCGCTCTTGCTGACGGTTATCTTTGGCGGCTGTACAATTTCCTTTGTGAAACAGGACGTATTGAAGTCCCTGGATGAAAAGTACAAGGGGGTGTATGTCGTTCTTGGCGATATCCCTATCGGTAATGACGAGACGCTTAAGGCCGGTACGAAGGTTCGGTTATATTTTCAGTCGGGCGGGAATTCCCTGAAGGTGTATGCATACCCCTTCGAGACCCCGAGAGAAAGGGCTCTTGGCAAAAACATTCTGTATTTGTTCGATGCGGATTTTCCGGAAAACAAGTACACCGAAGCGGTGCTCGATAAAAGATTACTGGAGATTGTCAAAAAGGTAGAGTAATGTGGAGAGTATGCTTGTCGATGTATTCATACGCCGGCAGGCAATTGCGCAAGAGGTAAGAGATGAAGAAGTTACCGGGTAAAACCGTTATTGTCATTGGCGCAGGGCTGATGATGTTGTCGATCGCGGCATGTAAAAAGAATGCTTCGGGCAAATTCCAGGACGCCCCGAAGGAGTACAAGAACACAAAAGGAGAAATCGTGGAAAAAACAGCGATTATTAGCACGAGGCTGGGTAGCATCACCATCCGTTTATTACCGGAGATTGCCCCCAAACACGTGGCAAGTTTTATCGACCTTGCCGAAAAAGGTTTTTATAATGGAACGACGTTTCACCGGGTGATTCCCGGCTTTATGATTCAGGGCGGCGACCCGAATTCGAAAGATCCGAAAAACAGGATGGCCCATGGAACCGGCGGGCCCGGTTATACCATTGACGCCGAATTTTCCGACAAGCCTCACAAGCGGGGAATTTTGTCGATGGCAAGATCGTCAAATCCAAACAGCGCGGGATCGCAGTTTTTTATCGTGGTTGCCGACGCCCCGCACCTTGACGGGCAATATACCGTCTTTGGAGAGGTCATCGATGGTATGGACGTCGCCGACAAGATCGTCGCCGTACCCCGGGATCCGCGGGACAACCCCCTGGAATCCGTCGAGATCATGGTGCAAATCCAGGACGTTGCAAAATAAATAATTCGACCGGGGCTCCTGTGTGGCGCCCCGGTCGACGAATTATGAATGACAGATCAAGTTTCACTTGAAAATTGGTAAAAAAAATAAAAGGAAATATATATGGCATTAGTTAAAGGGGCTCAGGAGGTCACGAATTCAACCATCGGCCGTGATTCGTATTTCACCGGGCGATTTTACATCAACGGCAGTTTAAAGATTGACGGGAAGTTTGAAGGCAAGTCGCTTCAGGCGGAACAACTTTATATCGGGGTCACCGGAAAGGTGAAGACCAATGTGATTGCCAATTCTGTTATTATAGAAGGTATCGTCATGGGTAATGTAACGGCCCGAAACCGGGTCATGCTTTTACCGACGGCCAAGATTTTCGGGGACATCAAGACCCCCGAGTTGATTATTCAAAACGGGGTCTTGCTCGAAGGCCGGTGCACGATTTCAAACGACCTCAAGCATTCCGCAAAGGACATCATCGAGGTCGAGTACAACAAGCTGACTGTCGGGGAAACCGCCGTAAAATCAACGATGAGTTGACGGGCGCCCTGTCATTTTCCTGAACAGTATTGAAAAGTATACCGGGCGGCCCGCCTGGTATACTTTATATGATTTCAATTATGAATAAAAATCTTTTAAATCATCAGATGGTCGCCACCATGGGCGATCCGGCGGGGGTTGGTTGGCCGGTCCTGGTCAGAATTCTCGGCGAAAAAAAAAACACTTCAATGAAAATCAACTGAGGTTGCTACCGAACCTGGTCGTTATCGGAGACGAATTTTCAAACGACGAGGGTTTTTTACACGACCTCTTCGAAGTTCACCCCTTTCCGGGGTCAAACGAACAGCAAAGGCTTTTTATAGACGAGGTTTTATCCAAACCCCGTTCGTTACCGGTTTTCCTGTACCTGGAGAAGGGCAAAACCTACCGGGCGGGAATGCCCGAAGCCTGGCTTGCCGGGCGATCTTATGAGTATTTTTTAAGGGCCGTCGACCTGGTTCAGGCGCTTCAAAACGCCAGCTTGATTACCCTGCCGGTTTCCAAAGAAAATATCCTTCGGTCGGGAGTTGATTTTTACGGGCATACCGAGGAGCTTGAGCGGTTGTTCGGTGTCAAGACGATCATGTGTATGTATCACCCGGAACTTTCGATTATCCCCCTGACCAATCATATTGCGCTGAAAGATGTCCCCGATGCTGTCCAAAAGACCGACGCCAATTCCCTTGCCGGCGCCATACTTTTTCTGCAAGCCCTGACCGGTTTTACAAAAAAAAACGCGATGACGGGGTTAAACCCGCATGCAGGCGAACACGGGAAGATCGGCAACGAGGAGGAGTTCCTGACCGCCCTGATCGGGAAGATGCAGAAAGCCGGGGTCGAGATCGAGGGGCCGCTTCCCGCCGACGGACTGTTCATGCCGGCCAACCGCAGTCGGTGCTCGGTGATCATCGCCGCCTACCACGACCAGGCATTGATCCCTTTTAAGGCCCTTTTTGGAACTTCGGGGTTAAATATTACGCTGAATCTGCCGATTCTGAGAGTGTCGCCGGCTCACGGGACAGCCTATGAAATTGCTGGAAAGAGCGAGGCAGATATACAAAGTGTCTACAACAGTCTGGTCTTTGCGATGCAGACGGGTGAAAAATGGATAAAGCAATACTCCTGCCCATCATAGTCTGGGCCATTTTGACCGTCGTGGCGGTTCTGAAGAAAACCCTCAGCCCGGCGGCGCGCACAGGGGCCGCCCTGGTTTTTGTCGTATTCGGGTTTATCTTTAAAGACGACCTGGTGACGGTCTATCACATGAAGGACATACCCTACATGGTCTACCTGCGGAGTTCTTTCGAATACGTTTTTATCTCCCTGGCGGTCGTCTGGCCCGCCACGTTGTACTTCACCCAGCACATGACCGAAGCCGACGCCTCGGCGGTGATCGTTAAACTGGCGATATTTTCCGCCCTTATCGGCGCCGGGTTTTTGTTCTTTATGTAGTTCCGGATGTAGTTCCGCTTTCCGGGGCGCAGGCTCAAGTTACGATTTTTTCGATATTACCATGCGGGCAATACGCAGGGTGATGAGGTAGACGATCAGGCTGGTGAGGGTCGCCAGGGGTACCCAACCGACAATGATATGGGTTATGGAATAGCCATAGCTGGTCCAGACGTCGAGGAAGTCATGAAACGAATGAAACATTGTCTTTAAACCTTCGATGAAGGTGTCAATCTCCATGGGGCCGGCCTGGAAAAGGTATTCCCCGACCCGCAGAG
>Ga0224510_10001346_pt1 | contig 16425 bp, 10 predicted proteins | sample SF_May12_sed_USG_FD_170161 | JGI IMG/M metagenome (GOLD analysis project Ga0224510, IMG submission 170161) | Sediment microbial communities from San Francisco Bay, California, United States - SF_May12_sed_USGS_4_1 | ecosystem: Environmental > Aquatic > Marine > Sediment | place: USA: California... | reverse complement strand
AGCGTCGGGATCCGCTGCGTCATGGAGCCCGTGCCCCAGTGTTCGAGGACGGCGCCCGTGCGCAGCCAGAGCGGATACGCGGCGTCGGGCGACTCGGCGGGCGGCTCCTGTGGCCGCAGCCAGATCCAGGCCCGGTGGTCCGGGTGGCCGTAGAAGTCGAAGGCGCCGCGCGATGCCTCGGCGGCCGGGTCGTGCTCCGGATTGTAGCGCCACCGCGTCTCGCGGCCGGCGACGTACGGCCAGAGGACGCCCGGGCGCTCCTTCAGGACCGCGTACGGCGCCAGCGAGCTCCCCGGGTCGTCGTGGAAGCGGCGGTACTCCTCCCAGATCCGCTCGACGTGCGTCTGGCGCGACCACGGGAAGAGCGCCTCGAACCCCATGCGGCGCCCGACCTCGATCATCTGCCAGGCGTCACTCATGGCGTCGCCAGGGGGCGCCACCAGCTGGTCGAAGTGCTGCGTGCGCCGCTCGACGTTCGCGAAGATCCCCTCGCGCTCGAACCACATCGCCGCGGGGAGCACGACGTCCGCGAGGTCCGTCGTCGGCGTCGGATAGGCCTCCGAGACCACGAGGAAGACGCCCGCCTTGGCTGCGGCCCGGCGATACCGGTCGAGGTTCGGCAGGCTGACCATCGGGTTGGTCGCCTGGATCCAGAGGAAGCGGATCCGGCCCGACTCGAGTGCGCGCAGCAGCGGGAGGGTCCGGTCGGTCGGCTTCGCGTCGAGCCGTTCCACCGGCACGCCCCAGATGTCGGCCGCGCGCCGCCGATCCTCCGCATTCTCGACCACCCCGCGCGGCAGCGTCTCGGTCAGGCTCCCCGCGTCGTGGACCGCCGCGCCGCCACTCGGCTGCCCGGTGAGCGCCAGCGCGCCGTTCCCGGGCGTCGCGATCTTCCCCACCAGCAGGTGGATGTTGTACAGCAGGTTGTTCATCCAGGTGCCGCGCGCATGCTGGTTCACGTTGGCGCCCCAGACGGACATCACCTTCTTGGTGCGGTCACCGTAGAGTGAGGCCAGCCATCGGATGCTCCCGGCGGACAGGCCGGAGCGCTGCTCCGCGCGTTCGGGCGTGTAGTCATCCAGGAACCTCGCGTACGCATCCCACGTCACGGCGGTGGGGTCGTCAATGACGGGAGCGTCGCCGGCGAGCCCGTAGCCGATCCCCGTCCTCCCCTTCCGGAATGCCACGTGCGCATCGACGAACGCGCGGTCGACCCACCGCCGCGCGACGATCTCCTGGCAGATGGCGTTCGCGATGGCCGCTGCCGAGTGCGGCGCGTGGAGCAGCGACCGATCGGAGGCGTAGCTGGTGCGCGTCGTCCGCGTCGCCAGGTCGATGACGCGCACCGCGGGGTCGGCTCGCCGGCGGGCGAGCATGCGCGAGAAGAGCACCGGGTCCGTTTCCGCGAGGTTCACGTCCCAGAGCACGAAGATGTCGGCGTGCTCGATGTCCTCATAGCAGCCGGCGGCGCCGTCGAGCCCGAAGGTGGTCTGGAGGCCGGCCATCGCGCTGGCCGCGTAGAGGCGCGAGCTCGTCTCCACGTTGTTCGTGCCGAGCGCCCCCTTGAAGAGCCGGGACGCGACATAGGCGTCCGCGATCGACCACTGCGCGGAGCCGTAGAGGGCGACGCTGTCCTTGCCGTGCTGCGTGACCGTCTCCCGGAGCCGGCGCGCGACGAGGTCGAGCGCCTCGCCGATGGGTGCCGGCTCGAGGGCCTGGTCGCGGCGGATGCGCGCACGCGTGATCCGGTCCGGTCCGTAGAGCGCCTGGATGGAGTAGTAGCCTTTTGCGCAAGCGAGTCCGCTGCCCACCGGCGAGTCCGGGTCGCCCTTGACCGCCACCGCGCGCCCGCGTTCGATCGCGACGAGCAGTCCGCATCCCACGCCGCAGAAGCGGCAGGGTGTCTTGCGCCACGTGGGCTCCAGCGCGTCCCGTCCGCTGTCAGCGCCGAGGTCGTTGCCGGCGAGGAGCGTCCCGTTCGGCGTGACGGCGGAACCGGCCGTGATCGCCGATGCCGCCGCCATGCCGTGCAGGAACGTTCGCCGATCGACAGATCGCATCATTCCTCGGGCGTGGGTGGTGTGGTCTGTCGCGACGCGACGCGGGGGTCCGGCCGCCGTTGCGCGGGCCGTGCCCCCTAGTTAGTCTCGGCGGCACAGAGCCGTAGTCCCGAAAAACCGGAAGCATTGTGGCAGTTCTCCCGGAGGGCGTCTAGGGGGTCTCCCTACGAACCCCGGTACAGCTGGACATCCTGTTGTCTTCCGCGCGGCTCCCTCCCGAGACAGCGGCCGGCGGTACCGAGATTCGCGAGAAAGTTCAAGCAGACGCCCGACACAGGCGCAGGGAAAGCCCGACTGTTCCGCGTTGTCCCGTTTCTTAAGTAGTACGTGCAGCCTGAGACAGGTTGCGGAAGGCGCTGCAGCAGGTCATGAGTGAAAGCAGGATTCTACCCTCGCCCCAGGGGCACCATGCGCACCGCGAATCTCCGTTCCCTCCTGCTCGTCGCCGCGGCGTACGCGCTGACGGTCTCCTTCGCCGGCTGCGACAGCGCGACCAAGATCGTCTACCGCGACCGGGCGCCGTTCAACCCGCCGCCGGACGCCGCGTCCGGATTCCTCGGCTACTACGACGCGTCCGTCAAGCAGACGACCTGCGGCAACTGCCACTCGAGCTATCAGGCGAAGTGGAAGACCACGAAGCATGCCGGCGCGTATGCGTCGCTGGTCGCGAACCCCGGCGCGCAGGCGTCCTGCTACGGCTGCCACACCGTGAATGGGAACGGGAACGCCGCGAGCGGGACCACGGTCGCATATGCCAAGGTCGCGGACTCGGCGTACTTCGACGTGCAGTGCGAGAGCTGCCACGGCGCGGGTCTGACACACGTGGAAGGCGTGGGGCAGGGCACGGTGGTCCGGCCGCTCGCGAAGCTCGCAGCCGGAGGCGCTGGAACCTGCGCCGACTGCCACACCGGGAGCCATAACCCGTTCGCGGAGGAGTGGGCCCAGTCCGGACACGCGATCGTGAATGCGAGCCGCGCCGGGAACGCCTCGTGCAAGAGTTGCCATGACGGCCGCGGGGCGCTCGCGGCTTGGGGCGTCGAGGCCAACTATCAGGAGCGGGACGTCGCGACGGCCTACCAGCCAACGACCTGCGCCGTCTGCCACAACCCGCACGGATCCTCGAACGAGCATCAGCTCCGCTTCGCGGTCTCGACACAGGATCCAGAACAGAATCTCTGCATGAAGTGCCACCTGCGGCGCTATGAGCCCGAGCTCACGGGGTACGGCACCGCGTCGCCGCATGCTCCGCAGGGCGCGATGCTCCTCGGGTTCGCCGGCTGGCGGCCACCCGGCTTCGTGTATGACACGGCGCGCATCTTCGGTTCGCACGCCACGACGGCGAACCCGAAGCTCTGCGCCGGCTGCCACGTGGGGCGGTTCACGGTGAACGACCCACTCACTGGCTCATTCACCTTCCAGGCCACGGGTCACCTCTTCCGGCCGATCCCGTGCCTCGACCCGACCGGCAAGCCGACGGCGGACAAGACCTGCGCGTACACGTCGACGGCCAGGTCGTGGCAGACGTGCGCGGCGTCGGGATGCCACGCGTCAGCAGCGGTGGCGGCGAACGCCTTCGGCACGGTGCGGGCACGCATGAAGTTCTATGCCGACCAGCTCTGGATCGACACGAACGGCAGCGGGTCGATGCAGGCGTCGCCGACCGACGCGGGGCTGCTCCCGCTGGTGCGTTCGACCCAGCCCACGGAATGGAGTGGCACCGACAATCGTGTCTCTCCCGCCGAGGGAGCGGAGTTCAACGCGCGGCTGTGCGGCGAGTTCGGACAGGGGAACAGCGACAACTCGAAGGGGATCCACAATCCGTTCCTGTGCGAGTCGTTGCTCATCGCGACGATCAACTATATTCAAAGCTTCTATGGCGTCTCGGTGCCGCTGCGCGACGGGCAGCCGGCCGTGCTGGCCGGCCCCATCGGAGGAGAGTTCAATCGCTCGATGCACGTCTCGCGCACGCCGCCGGGCAAGTGATCCGTACCCGACGTCGCATGTGACCGGTGCGCGAGTGAGCGCCGTCGCCCGAGTGATCCCGCGGGCGGCGGCGCTCACTCTTGTGGAGGACCGTTAGTGGAGCCCGTCATCCCCGCTGCGCGCCGCGGCCGGCCGGCCTCGCGCCTGCGAGGCGCACGCTGGATCGCCGCCGCGACCTTCGTGCTGGTCGCGGGCGCGGCCGGCGCAGCGCGTGTGGAGCCGCCGGTGGCGAGCCAGGCCGCAGTGCCGGCGCCGGGCGCGGCGGACTCGTTCCCGCATGCCCGGCATACATCAGTGGCCTGTCTCACCTGTCATGCGACGGGCTCCGGCCACGGACGGCTCACGTTCGAGCCCCCGCGCGGCTGCGCGATCTGTCATCACCAGGCGCCCGCGCCGGACAAGTGTGGCAGCTGCCACCGGCCGGCGGACTACGGGACGCCGAAGCAGGAGACCGTGACGATCACGGTGCCGGGACAGGCGCCGCGGCCGCGGACCGTGGCGTTCCTGCACGAGAAGCACGTGAGCAGCTCCTGCGTGGAGTGCCATACCACGCCCGTGACGCTCGCCCCGGCGACGGAGGTGGTCACGTGCCAGGCCTGCCACACCGAACACCATGCGAAGGCCGCCGACTGCTCGTCGTGCCACCAGCTCGCCGATCCCAAGGTCGCCCACCCGTTGCCGGACGTGACGCACCAGCGGTGTGACGCCTGCCACACGGCGACGACCGTCGCGAAGCTCACTCCCACTCGCGCGCTGTGCGCCACCTGCCACGCGGCGAAGGCCAAGGACCACCACGACGCGCGGGAATGCACGGTGTGTCATCTCCTCGCTGATCCCGCCGCGTACCGGGCGAAGCTCCTCACGCCGCAGCCGCGATGATGCGACGCCCACCAGCGCCTGGCCCGACGTCGCGACGGCTGGCCTCCGTCGGAGGGCGTGGCCGGTGCGTGGCGTTCGCCCTGCTGCTGGCGTGCGCCGTCGTCCCGGCAGTGGTCGGCGGCCAGAACTACCGGGTACGCCTCGACACGCGTGCCCAGGGGGTCTCCCTCCGCGCGCTCGTGACCGACAGCATCGATGCCTCGCTCGTGGTGACGGCGGCCAACGGCGGCCTCGAGACGCCCGACGGCCATGCCGTGCGATGCGGAGCGACCGCGTTCTGCTACTACACACGCCCCGGCGCGGTCCTGCGCGGGGTGCCGATGACCACCTCGGCGAGCGTCGTCGTCTGGGGCCTGGGCACGCCGGGGCTCGCCTTCCGCGCGACCGGACGCCTGATGGCCGACCTCGGCAGCGACCTCGTGTGGCCAGGGACCGATCCGTCGGCGCAGCTCATCGAGGGCTACCTCGAGTACGAGCGCGCCGCGATCATCGCGCGCGCGGGGCGCCAGCTCATCGCGTCCCGACTGGAGCCGATGGGGTTCGATGGCGGCTGGCTCCGCTACCGCTGGAACCGCGCGGCGCTCGAGGTGACCGGATACGGCGGCTGGGGCCTGGGGCAGGCGAGCGCGCTGGTCGCGACGAGCCCGGCGCTCAATCCGCTCGACGAGTGGCGCCCGCGCGACCGGCAGCTGGTCGCCGGCGCCGAGGCGGCGTGGCTCTACAAGGACAACGTGGACCTTCGCGCCGAGTACCGTCGCGAGATCGACCCGCAGGACCACTACTTCGTGTCGGAGCGGACGGCGATCTCGATGGGCGCGCGGGCCGCGGATTTCCGCGTGAGCGGCGGACTGGACTACAACATGGCCGAGGCCCGTCTGGGCAGCGGCGACCTCACGGTGACCTACATGCGCCGGAAGGTCTCCCTGTCGGGCGGCGTGCGCCGGTATCGTCCGTACTTCAGTCTCTGGACGCTCTGGGGTGCCTTCAGCCCCGTGCCTTACAACGCCGTGAACGCCTCCGTACAGGCGCGGCCCACCGAGTGGCTGACGGTGAACGCGCGCGGCGAACGGTACCGCTATGCGGACGCGGAGGTCTCCACCGCCCTCGTCCCCGACCTGCAGGACCGCGGATGGCGCGCCAGCGCCGGCGTGACGGCGACCGTCGATCCGCGCTGGACGCTCAGCGGGACGTACAGCCTCGAGCGAGGCCCCGGAGCCTCGGGTCGCTTCGCTGACGGGGCCGTGACGTTCGCGCCATCGGAGCGCATCGCGTTCGACCTCTACGGCGGCACGATGGCCCGTCCGCTCGAGCTGCGCTACTACGACGCCACCAGCCGGTGGGTCGGCGGCCGCGGGGAGTGGACGTTCCACGCGCAGCGGCGCGTCTGGGCCGACGTCGCGTTCGTCAACGACGACCGCGAGCGGCCCGACGCCGGCGCATCCTCGCTGTCGCAGGTGCGTCTCCGGGGAGGATTGAGCCTCGTGTTCGGCTCCGGCGCCGACCGGTCACCGCTGCCGAAGGCGCGGAGGACGCTGCCATGAGACTTCGTGCGCTCGGTGGTCTCACCCTGGGGCTCGGCGCGCTCGTCGCGGGTGTCCTGCTCGCCGCCCCGCTGGCCAGCCGGACGGCGGATCCGCCGTTCCCGCACGAGAAGCACGCGAAGGTCTTCCCGGTCTGCGTTGCCTGTCACCGGGGCGTCGTCGAGACGGGGGTGTCGCTCTGGCCCTCGCCAGAGGGCTGTGCCACCTGCCATGACGGCACGGTGCAGAAGCGGGTCGACTGGCAGCCGCGCGTGGGCCCGCGCGCCAGCAACCTGCGCTTCACGCACGACGCGCACAGCCTCTCTGCCGCGGCCAAGAACCCGGCCGACAGCGCGCTCATCCGGGACTGCTCGGCCTGTCACATCGAAGGGTCCGCACCCCGCATGGCCGTGCAGCATGCGGTCGTCGCGCAGTGCATGTCCTGTCACGGGCTCAAGGCCACGCACATCGACAACCCCGGTGACGTCTGCTCCACCTGTCACCTGCGGCTCACCGAGGCGCGTGCCCTCACCACCGCCGACATCAAGGCCTTTCCCAAGCCGGCTTCTCACGACGCGCCGGGCTTCGTGCTCGGCGGTCACGGGAAGGCCGCCGAGCAGGACGGCGATGGGGGGCAGCCGGCCCCGGTCGCGGCGAGCTGCGCCACGTGCCATGCGCGGAACTTCTGTCTCGCCTGCCACGTGAACGCCCCCGAGGTCGCGGCGATCGGTGCGCTCGGGCTCGACGACCGTTCGCCGGCCTACGCGACCACGCAGCCCGTGCCGGCGTCACACGCCGCCGCCGGATTCCTCCGCGGCCACGGTCGCCAGGCGCAGCGCTCCGACGCGACCTGCGCGACCTGCCACGCGCGCGCGAGCTGCACCACCTGTCACGTGGGCGGCCCCCCCCGCGCCGCGGCGGCGCTCCCCGAGGCAGGCCCCGGACGCGCAGTCGGCGCGCGGCTCGTGCGCAAGCCGCCGCTGAGCCACACGACGGAGTTCCGGGAGCGGCACGGGCTGGACGCGAATGCGCGGCCGCGGTCCTGTGAGACCTGCCACCTGCGCGAGACCTGCCTGCAGTGCCATCGCCCGGAGGGCGGGTCAGAGTCGCAGTATCACGCCACCGGCTTCCTCACACGGCATCCGAGTCCCGCGTACAGCCGTGAGGCCAACTGCAGCGATTGCCACAACCCGGCGCAGTTCTGTCAGAGCTGTCACCAGCAGGCCGGGCTCGTCGCGACGGCACGCCTCGGCCGCGTGGGCTACCACGACGCGTTCCGCGGATTCAGCCTCGGGCATGGCCAGGCGGCGCGGCAGAGCCTCGAGACGTGCGCGTCGTGCCACGCGGAACGCGACTGCACCACCTGTCATTCGGCCGTGGGCGGCGGATACCGGTTCAACCCCCACGGGCCGGGCTTCAACGCGTCCAGGGCGCTGGCGAAGAACCCCTCGGTGTGCATCGCGTGCCACGGGCGCGCGATCCCGGGCGTGCCGTAGCCGAAGGGTCGATCACGGCGGGGCCACGACAGCGCGGGATTCAGGGCGCGCGGTCCGTGCCGGAGGTCGGGGCGCGACAGGGCCCTCTGGCGCCGGCACGGCCCACCGGACATTATCTCGCTGGTCACCTCTCCACCCTCTGCCGGGAGGCCGTCGGTGTCGCACCGGAACGTCTTCGCCGTCGCGCTGTTGAGCCTCATCGCCGCGCCGGACACTGCGGCGCAATCGTTGCACGTCCCCGATTCGCTCCCTCCCGGCGTGACCGCGGGCATGGTGCGCCTCGGCCGCGAGATCTTCCGCGGCAAGGGCAACTGCCACAACTGCCATGGTCCCGAGGCGCGCGGCCTGCTGGGGCCGGACCTGACGGACGCTGAATGGTGGGACGCGAAGGGGACGTACCTGGCCATCCTGCAATTGGTGAACTACGGGGTGCCCATCGAGCAATCCGCCCGTGGGGTGGCGATGCCGCCGCGCGGCGGATCGGCGATCGACGACCATGACACACAGGCGGTGGCCGCGTACGTATGGCGATTGAGCCATCCGGACGATTCGCTGCAGGTGCCCGTGACCGCCGCACTGATCGCGCGCGGGCGCGAGGTCTTCCTGGGGCCCGGCGGTTGTCACCGATGCCATGGGCCCGAGGCGAAGGGCGACGTGGGCCCCAACCTCACGGACGCCGAGTGGCTGCACACGAAGGGGAGCTACCTCTCGATCGTGGGCACGGTGTTGAGTGGTGTGCCGGCCTTCCGGTCGCGCGTCCGGATCGAGATGCCACCGCGTGGCGGCGCGCGGCTCACCGACGCCGAGGTGTACGCCGTCGCGGCTTACGTCTGGTCGCTGGGCCGCAAGCGGAACCGCGAGTAGGGCGCGCTCAGGGCACGTCGCCGGTCGGTGGCCGGTACTGCAATCCATTCATCACCTCGCCGCCGGTGCCGCCAGCCGGGCTGTGGCACTGCAGGTAGCACCGGCGCTCCCGAGTCGCCGTGTTGAACCACCACTCGGGGCGCGGGCGCCCGCCGATGCCGCGGACATTGGGATGGAAGTTCACCATGCGCGTCGGGGTGCCGCCGGGCGGCGTGGTGAAGACGACGCCGTCGATGTTGTACTGCGTGGTCGTCGTCTCCTGGTTCGAGTGGACGTTGTAGTGGCAGCTCGCGCACACCGCTCCCGACTTGTCGATGCGGTCCTCGAGGTGCACCCAGTGCAAGTTGTCCTTGCCGTTGATCTGGTCGTCGAAGTTCGTCGACGCACCGGAGTTCGAGCCGAGCAGGACGTTCGCGCTGTGGCAGCGGAAGCAGAGCGCGAAGTTGGCCGCCGAGAAGGACGTGGCGCCTGGCGCCCGCCGATAGTTGGCGCGGAGCAACGGCGCGTTGGTCGATCCGTGCGGACCTGACGGGCTGGTCGGCCCTCCGACCACACGACCGGTGGTCGTGGCGAAGGCATCGCTGTTGTGGCAGTCGGTGCAGCGGATCATCGCGTTGACGCTCAGGCCGTTCGGCGTGAGTTGCGCGTTCAGGTTCGCCGAGAGATTGCGGCCGCGGGCCGCCACCGGATGATAGGCACTGTTGGTCGGCTGCAACTCGGTGCGCTTGTTGCGGGGCGTCAGTCCACTGGGCAGCGTGGCCGGCAGGGCCGTCGCGTAGCTGTCGCCATGGCACCGGAAGCAGACCGCGTACTGCTCGGAGAGTCCCGCGGCGGAGGAGTCGTTGCGCACGCTGGGGATCACCGCACCGCTGATGCTGATGCCGCGCATCCCCTCCAGCTTGTTCGCGGCCGTCGCGCGATGCGGATTGTGGCAATCGACGCATTCCACGTGCTGCGCGTCGGTGAACCGGCCGTCCGGCGCGGCATTCCCGGGCTGGAGCAGCACGTTCTCGGGAAGGCCCGCGGGCGGCGTCGTGATGAAGACCGGGCGATGCCGTCCGGCGGTCGCGGCGCTCGCCACGTCGTGCCGGCTGCTCTTCGCGAACTCGCCCTGGATGTTCCGTGCCGGCCCCGCGGCCTGGTGACACTGGAAGCAGGTCTGCTCGATGGTCGATACGCCGCCGGTGGCGCCAGCCCTGAGCAGGCGCTCGGCGCCCGTCGGTGCGTGCGGCGTATGGCAGGCGAAGCAGGAGTGCGCACTCACCGCGGTCGCCACGCCACCGATCGTCACGGTGGCGCTCGAGGCCTCATGCGAGCTCCCCTCCCATCCCGGCTTCGTGTGGCACGTCAGGCACAGGGACCCTGTGCGGCCGCGCGGGTCGCGGCGCAGGAACTTCGGCAACGCATCCGTGTGCGGGTCGTGGCAGGTGGTGCATTGCAAGGTGTTGCGGAGCCCGGGCGTGGCGCCCTCGTAGAGGGGGACGGCCGAACCGACCAGCGACGTGGGGTCGGCGAGTTCGCCGTCGGCGGCCCGGACGGCGTCGTCGTACGCGAACGAGATGGGGTGGTGGTTGAGCAGGTTCGTGCCGATGCGCGTCGTGCCGGCGGGCATCGTGCCATCACCGGCCGTGCCGGTCATCGCGATCGCTCCCGCGGCGCTGCCGTTCGGCGTGTTGGTCACCGCCCCGAGCGCGATCGAGCCGTCGTGGCACGAGAGGCAGAGCTTCGAGTATCCGTTCGGCTGCCCCGTGCCCCCCTGGAGCGAGGGACTCGTGTAGGGCGTGTACACCTGCCCCGAGAAGTCGCGATTCCACAGTGGCGCATCGGTCCGGCCGCCATGGGGCGTGTGACAGAAGACGCAGATCTCGGTCTCCGTCACCGCGCGCACCGTGTTGGGGGACGACGCGGACAGGTTGTGCCTGGTGTTACGGATCCCGGTCTGCGCGTCGAGGTGGTGGGGAAGGGCGATCCCCGCCGCGAGGAGCGGCAGCGCCAGCAGGGACCGGAACGCGCGGCCCCGTCGCGTCATCGGTCCTCCGTCACGTACTGCAGCACCTGGATGCGGCCGTTGTGCGAGTCACCCACGTACACGCGGTCCTGGCGATCGATCGCGATCCCGGTCGCCAGCCAGAACTCGCCCGGTCCCCGTCCGGCCGAGCCGAACGAAAGGAGCGTCCGGCCCTCGGGATCGAAGAGGTTCACGACGTCGTACAGACCCTCGACGACGTACACATGCCCTTCGGAATCGAGCGCGATCCCCTTGGGACGCGCGAGGTCGCCGACCGCATCACCGTGGCGACCGAACTGCCGCAGGAAGACCCCGTCCGGGGAGAACACCTGCACGCGGAAGTTCAGCGCATCGGTGACGTACAGCGTGCCGTCGGGTGCGACCACGACATTCGTCGGGAAGTTGAACTCGCCTGCCCCCGCTCCGCGGTGGCCGAAGGCGCGGCGTTCCACGCCGTCGCGATCGAAGGCGACGAGCCGATGCCCCTGCGTGTCGACCACCCAGAGCAGGCCGCGTGCCGCGTCGAACGCGAGGCCGGTCGGACGGATCAGCCCGGCGCGGATGCGCCGGCGTTCCCGGCCGTCGGGGCGAAATACGATGACCACCCCGAGTTCGCTGTCGGACACGTACAGGTCGCCCCGCGCCCCGACGGCGACGCCGATCGGCGACCGGAAGGCGGGGCGCTCCGAAGCGATGATGAACTGGTACTCCCCGCGCGCCGGGTCGAAGCGGTGGACGCCGCCGGCCACGACATCGGCCACGAAGATGCGCCCGAGCGAATCCACCGCGATCCCGTATGGCTGGCGGACGCGTGGCGCCACCGCCCCGGTGAAGACATTCATCAGGCGCCGGAGGATGGACGGCCGGACCCCGACGTCGGATGGTGTGGAGATGCTCGCGAGATACCGGATCCGCGCCCGGCCCGGCGGCGCGGGCCAGCTCAGCGACGGATGGTCGAGTGTGGGTTCGAACCGGACTCCCGCGGGGTGGGAGGTGCAACTCCCGAGGGTCGCGAACGCGGCGGTGGGGAGGACGAGGCGGCGGAGCGCGCGGGCGACCGACCCGGGCATCAGAAGCGGCGCACCGCGCGCGCCGAGAAGCGGTGTTCGGACCGCTGCGCGAATGTGTTCCGCTGTTGCCACCGATACTGCCAGTCTGTCTCGAGGCGCGCGACGCGCCAGCGCAAGTCGAGGCGAAACACGTTCGTGCGATCCGCGCCGCGATCCCTGAGCTGCCACACCTGCGTCTCGGCGGCGGCGTTCAGGTGCAGGCCGGACCTGATCATCCACAGGAGGGAAGCAGACGAGCCCCACACCGTCGCGACCTGCGCCGCGGCGCCCGTCCGGGCCACCGAGGCCCCGAAGGTGGTCTGCCGATCGGTGCCACCGGCCGGGGAGAACCCGAGGCGCAACTCGGACGAGGTGAAATCGCTCCGTGCGCGCCGGCGGGCCCGATGCTGCGCGTTCAGGGTCGCCTGGCCGTCGCCCACGGCGCGGCGCACGTCGAGCGCCGACACGAAGTCGTCGCCGCCCTCGAGCCCCTGCGCATCGTCACCGGCGAGGGTGTGGGCGCGACGGAGCACCGCCGATTGGCTGAGCGAGACGCCACCGCGCGAGACCGCGAGCGCGGCGCTGCCACCACGCAGATCGTATGCGCGAGCCGTCGGCGCGGCGTAGGCGTAGCCGATGAGGAGCTGGTCCCCCTCCAGGATCCGGCTGGCGATCGGGATCTCGATCAGGACGAGATCGCCCAGCGTGAGCACACGATAGTCGATCCCCTCGAGATAGCTCACCGTACGATCCCGATTGTACACGGTCACCGTGAGTGCGTCGACGCGCTCGTGGCGCAACTGGAGTCGCCGGGTCGCATCCACGACATGCAACTCGTCCGAGACCGGGATCGGGATCGCCTGGCTCAACCGCTGGTCGGTGCGCTGGTAGCTGGCGCCGACGGAGCTCACGAACCGAAGAGCCCCCGGGAGCATGCGCCGCACCGAGATCGTCGGCGTGGTGGACAGCATGCGCACCTGTCCGTTGGTGTAGTCGTTGGTCATGTAGCTCCCACTCACGTTCGCCGAGAGCCATTCCCTGGGATCCGCCTGGACCGCGAGGAGCGTCGTGGCGACATCGGAGACGTAGTCACCGCCGCTCTGGAAGCGCTGGCGGTGCACGGTGAGGTCCGACATGACCGACGGTGAGTGACGCAGGTGCACGTGCTCGAGGATGAGCCGTCGCTGCTGCGGGTCGCGCCCTTCACGCCGGTACACCTCGAGGCTCGACGTGAGGCTGCTTCCCGTTCCCCAGCGGAGACTGTGTTGCGCCGTGCCGGCGTCCGACGCGAAGTCGAGGACGCCGATGCGATCCACGAAACGCTGGCGCTCGAGCGACGTGGTCAGTTTCGAACTCTCGCCCGTCAGGCGGAGCACGTGGAGGGACTCGTCGCGCCGGATCGGCGCCTGCGTGAACGCGGGGTTCCAGGAGTCGGCGAGGTCGAGCGTGTTCCACTCGAAGCGAAGCGGGAACGCCGGCAGCCGGAACCGGGCGAGGCCCCCCGCGGAGCCGTTCCGGTAGGTGCTGCTGGCACCGAACTGGTCGTTCGGCGACGCCGTGGTCGTCCGATCGGCGTGCACGCTCACCGAGATGACCGCAGCGGGCAGCAGGCTTGCGCCGACGCTCAAGCCGAGCGAGTTCGATTCCTGCGGCGACTCACGGCCACGAATCGTCTGCTGGGAACGTGTCGGCCGGAAGGACGCGTGGTACGTCAGGAGCCGGGGCGTCAGGACCGACCCGGAGACGGGGAAGCTGACCCAGGTGCTCAGGAAGGTGTCCCACGCCCGGCCGTCGCCGATGATCGCCGAGCGCACGCTCCGCCCCTCCACGCCGAATTCGCCGCCGCCTGGGGTGACCTGGATGAGTTGCGCACCGACGGTCGCGGGCATCACGCCGATCAGGACGCCGGCCAGCACGCGTACCAGCCGCGGGGTGAGATCGCGTCGCGAACGCCGCATGCCGGCTTCACTCCCGTGCGCTGGGGGGAGGTACCGGCTGTTCGGTCGCCGAAGGCGCCGGATGACATCGCTGGCAGGCGCCGAACCCCGCCGCGAACGCCGTTCTTCCGTCGTGGCAGGCGCCGCAGGCCTTCCCTGCCGAGATGTCCTTCATGGTGATCCGGTTCGCCCCGGCGACGGGGATGAACAGCTCCATGTGGCAGCTCTTGCACGCGTAGCGAGCCCGGTGCACCCAGTGCGGGAACACAGCCGAGGGCAGCGCACGGGTGGTCACCCCCGCCGAGTTCCCGGGGACGACGCCGTCCGGGAGGCTGTCCGGGGAGACGCGCAGCAGCGTCACCGTCCCGATCAGTTCGGGCTTGGCTCGGTCGGGCGGAAGTTGCAGCCGGATGTGGCACCGTTCGCACCCCGTGACCACCGGGAACGAGACCTTGCCGTGGCACTCGCCGCAGTACCTGCCACTGAGGATGTCTCCCATCTTGATCGGGTTGTCCCGATGCGGGAAGATGCGCGGATGACAGGTCGCACAGCTCAGCAGCTGCGTGTGTGTCGAGTGCGGGAAGAAGGCATCGAAGAGCGTGTCGGGTCCGGGGAACAGGAAGTCGAAGCCGAACTGGAACTGCGAGGAATCCGCCGGAAGCCGGCCGGAAAGCGCCTCGCGGGGTCGGATGACACCGGAGACCGCCGCCCTGACCCAGTCGATGTTCCCGGCATGGTCGCGCGGCAGGAGCTTGATGGCACTGTCCGGATCCAGGGTGCCCTCGAACACCGGGCGCGGCAGTTCGCCAGCCGCTTCCGGTGGGCGCGCCACGGCCGCCGTGGCAGGCGTGGCGGCGGTCGGAGCCGGCGCCGCAGCCGGAGCGGCCTGGGGCAGGTCGAAGAATGCCGAAAGCGTCCGCCGGCTACAGCCGACGGACGCGCCCAGCACGCAGGAGACCAGCGCAAGCACCACCCGTGCGGGGATCCCATGCCCCGCGTGCCAACTCACGGCCCCTTCCATGGAAGATGGGGTCCCCGGTGCCGGGGCGAAGCCCGCGCGCCCGCGATCGTTCCGTTCGGTTGGCCGGATACCCTGCTCACGATGCGTGGCCCTACTTGATGTGGCAGGTGAGGCAGAGCGCGCTCGCCGCGTTCGACCGCCGCAGGAACGGGATGTTCGTAGAGCTGTGTGGATTGTGGCACGTCGCGCATTCCACGCGGTCGACGGTCGCTCCGTAGAACTTGAGTCCGGCTGCGGAGATGCTGGCCTGGGTATTGAAGGCGGCGTCGAGCGTGCTGAAGGTCACCCCGATGGGGTGGTCGTTCCGCAGGTCGGTCCCGAGGTTCTTGAGCGCGTCCGGACCACTCGGGAAGAGCACGCCCATGGTCGAGCCGATGGACGCCGCGGCGGACGAGTTCGGCCGATTGGTGATGACGTCGATACCGATGGTACCGTCGTGGCATGAGAGACACGCGAGCGAGACGTCGCCGGGGACCGCGTTGATCACCATGTCGATGGTCGGGCTCGTGTACATCTGGTAGGGTCCGGCGCCGAAGGCGCGGTTCCACAGCGGCGCGCCGGTCTGTCCGCCGTGCGGCGTGTGGCAGTACACGCAGATCTCGCCGTAGTCGGCGACGCCGGCGGAGATGTCGGTGAACGCGGCATTCCGGCCCGAGAGCGTCGAGAAGTTGTGCTTGGTCACCGCGATGTTGTCCTGGGCGAGGAGCGCCACCGGGACAGTGAGCGCGGCGACGGCGATCGCCGCCAGGCTCGACGCGACGAGCAGGAATTGCCGAAGTCTGGACATGGGTTCCTCGTGGAAAGGGTGGTGCGGGACCGTCTGGCTCGTGCTAGCGCTTCGGGCGCGACGGGGTCGCCGGGAGATTCGGTTCGCCAAGGAACTGGAACACCTGCAGCCGATCATTGGCCCGATCGGCGACGTAGATGAAGTCGTGCTCGTCGATGAAGAGTCCCAGGGGGAGCACGACTTCGCCCTCCCCGCGTCCCATCTGGCTGAAGGTCAGCAGCAGGCGCCCGATCCCATCGAAGATCTGGATGTTGTTGAACGCGGCGTCGACGACGTACAGGTGCCCTGCGCCGTCCAGTGCGATCCCCTTCGGCCGTGCGAACGTGCCGGGCCCGTCGCCCTGTTTGCCGATCGCCCGCAGGAAGGTGCCCCCGCGGTCGAAGACCTGCACCCGGAAATTCAGCGCATCGCTCACGTAGAGCTTCCCGTCCTGGCCCACGGCAAGGAACGAGGGATACCGGAACTCACCGGGGCCCGCGCCGCGGTTCTCGACGAGGTCCCGCGGCTCATTGGACGCATTGGACGCATGGCCGAGCTTCGAGCGCGTGGTGATGTCGATGTCGGAGAGGTCGTGCGAGGAGGGGCTCGTCCCCAGCTTCGTCTGCTTGGCGGCCACGTCGCCGGCGTTGAGCCCCAGGCGCCGCAGCAGCGCGCCGTCCGACTGCCGGAACGCCAGCACCTGGTGGAGGTAGCTGTCCGCGACGTATACGATGCCCGCCTCCGCATCGACGGCGACGTCCACCGGATTCAGGAAGATCGTGGGCCCCCCGTAGGTGCGGAGCGCCGATCCGTCCGGTGCGAACGCCACCACCCGCTTGGCG
>Ga0224510_10001345_pt1 | contig 16425 bp, 20 predicted proteins | sample SF_May12_sed_USG_FD_170161 | JGI IMG/M metagenome (GOLD analysis project Ga0224510, IMG submission 170161) | Sediment microbial communities from San Francisco Bay, California, United States - SF_May12_sed_USGS_4_1 | ecosystem: Environmental > Aquatic > Marine > Sediment | place: USA: California... | reverse complement strand
GGCGGATGTCCATGCGCACCGAGGCGTAGAACTTGAGCGCGTTGCCGCCGGTGGTGGTCTCGGGGTTGCCGAACATGACGCCGATCTTCATGCGGATCTGGTTGATGAAGATGACGAGCGTGTTGGTGCGCTTGATGTTGGCGGTGAGCTTGCGCAGCGCCTGGCTCATCAGGCGCGCCTGCAGGCCCATCTGCGGCTCGCCCATCTCGCCCTCGATCTCGGCTTTCGGCGTGAGCGCGGCGACCGAGTCCACGACGATCACGTCCACCGCGCCCGAGCGCACCAGCATGTCGGCGATCTCCAGCGCCTGCTCGCCGGTGTCGGGCTGGGAAATGAGCAGGTCGTCGGTTTTCACGCCGAGCTTGGCGGCGTAGGACGGGTCGAGCGCGTTCTCCGCGTCGATGAAGGCGGCGGTGCCGCCCATCTTCTGCATTTCCGCAATCACCTGCAGGGTCAGCGTGGTCTTGCCCGAGGACTCCGGCCCGTAGATCTCGACCACGCGCCCGCGCGGCAGGCCGCCGACACCGAGCGCCAGGTCCAGGCCCAGCGACCCGGTGGAGACCACCTGGATGTCCTTGATGGCCTCGGAGTTCATCTTCATGATGGACCCCTTGCCGTACTGCTTTTCGATCTGCGACAGCGCGGCCGCCAATGCCTTAGACTTGTTGTCGTCCATTCTCCGTACCTCTTTTTCTAGGTTGTCGGCATCTGCGGCAGGCGCTCGTTGGACGGCACGCTGGGCCGGCACCGGATACTGTATAAACGTCCATGTATTGTGGGTGGTTGACGCCGCCCTGTCAAACACCGGAAAAACCCCTTAGGAGACAAAAAGATGGCGAAAGTAGCGTTTCTCGGCCTGGGCGTCATGGGCTATCCGATGGCGGGCCATCTGCTGAAGAAGGGTGGCCACGAGGTCACCGTCTACAACCGCTCGGCCGCCAAGGCCCAGGCCTGGGTGAAGGAGTACGGCGGCAAGTCCGCCCCCACGCCGAAGGAGGCCGCGCAGGGCTGCGAGTTCGTCATGATGTGCGTCGGCAACGACAACGACGTGCGCTCGGTGGTGTTCGGCGACGCCGGGGTGCTCGCCGGCATGAAGAAGGGCGCAATCCTGGTCGACCACACCACGGCCTCGGCTATCGTCGCGCGCGAAGTCCACGCCAAGGCCAAGGCCATGGGCCTCGGCTTCGTCGACGCGCCGGTCTCGGGCGGCCAGGCCGGGGCGGTCAACGGCCAGCTCGGCATCATGTGCGGCGGCGAGCAGGCCGACTTCGACAAGGCGAAGCCGGTGATCGACGTCTACGCCAAGATGGCCTCGCTCATCGGCGCGCCCGGCGCCGGCCAGCTCACCAAGATGGTCAACCAGGTCGCCATCGCCGGGCTGCTGCAGGGGCTCGCCGAAGGGCTCGCCTTCGCCAAGCGCGCGGGCCTCGACGTGGAGAAGGTGATCGGCGTCATCTCCAAGGGCGCGGCGCAGTCCTGGCAGATGGAGAACCGCTGGAAGCAGATGAACGAGGTGAAGTTCGACGGCTTCGGCTTCGCCGTGGAGTGGATGCGCAAGGACCTGGGCATCGCGCTCGAGGAAGGCAAGAAGAACGGCTCGCGCATGCCGGTGACGGCGCTGGTGGACCAGTGCTACGCCCACATCCAGGCGCGCGGCGGCAGCCGCTGGGACACCTCCAGCCTGATGCACCTGCTGATGAAGGACTAAATGGGGACAGTCCCTATTTGAGCCAGGCTCTGGCCCGCGGGTGCGCGAGCGCGCCCGCATCCACCACGAACTGCGGTGCGCGGCCCGCGTGTACCGCAAGCACCGCGCCGACCGCCGTGCGCGCGATGTTGCCGAACAGCTCGTCGGTCCAGCACAGCGCGTGCGGCGTGACGATCACGTTGTCCAGCTTGAGGATCGGGTTCGAGGCGGGCGTCGGCTCTTCCTCGAACACGTCCAGCCCCGCGCCCGCGATCTTGCTCGCCGCGAGCACTTCGTACAGCGCCTTCTCGTCCACCACCGGCCCGCGCGCGACGTTGATCAGGTAGGCCGTCGGCTTCATGCGCGCGAGCTGCTTCGCGTTCACGAGGTGCCGTGTTTCCGCATTCAGCAACGCGGTGACCACGACGAAGTCCGACTCGGCCATCACGGTTTCGAGCGGCACCCTCCTGGCGCCGAGATAGCCGAGCTCCAGCTCCTCCGCGTACGGGTCGGCGGCAAGGAGCTTCATGTCGAACACCCTCGCCAGGCGCAGCAGCTCCTTGCCGATCCTGCCCGCGCCCACCACGCCGAGCGTGCGGCCCGTGAGGCCCATGCCCATGTGATCGACCCGGTCGTTCCAGCGCCCTTCGCGCGTCATGCGGTCCTTGGCGAGCAGCCGGTGGGCGAGCGCCAGCACCAGGGTGAGCGCCATGGTCGCCACCGGCCGCGGCATGGCGTTCGGCGTGTTGCACACGAGCACGCCTGCCGCGCTCATCGCCGGCACGTCCACGCTGTCGTAGCCCACGCCGTGGCGCGAGACGACCTTGAGCCGCAGGTCCTTGCCCGCCACGGCCGCCGCGGGGACCCTGGGAGAGTTCACGTACAGGGCGTCGTACTTCGCCGCGTGCCCTGCGGTGATCTCGCGGATGCCCTTCGGCAGCCATTCCCACTCGAGGCCCGGCGCGGCATCGAGCGCCTGCAGCGGCTCGCGCCCGAACACCGGCTCGCCCTTCGCGTCGAGGATGTCGCTGGTGACGCCGACCTTGAAGGTCACTGGCGCATCCCGTCGAGCATGGTGCGCGTGGCTTCCTGCAGCATCCCCTGGTCGGTGCCGGTGGCAAGCATGCGAAAGCCGTGCGCGAGGTATTCCTTGCCGAGCGCGGCGCTCGCCGCCATGTAGCCGGCGGCCTTGCCGTGCTTCTGCGCGGCGGCGACGATCCTCCGGATCGCATCCTGGAACACGGGATGCGAGAACTGGCCCGGGATGCCGAGGAAGTTGCTCATGTCGAAGTGGCCGAGCCACAGCACGTCCACGCCGGGCACCGCGGCGATCGCGTCCACGTTTTCCAGGCCCGACCTGGTCTCGATCATCGCGATGACCAGCGTGCGTTCGTGGATCATCTTCATCTTCTCCACCACGTCGCCGCCCTCGTAGTCGTCGTGCGCGAAGCCGAAGGCCGCGCCGCGACGCCCACCGGCCGGCGGGTAGCGCGTGCAGGAGACGATGAACTCCGCCTGCGCGGCGGTATCCACGAGCGGCACCATGACGCCGAGCGCGCCGCAGTCGAGCGCGCGGGCGATCAGGTCGTACTCGGTCCCCGGGACGCGGACGAGGGGGATCACGCCGAGCGCGCGGCACAGCGCGAACTGGGGCTTGAGCGTCTCGTAGGAGGCACCCGTGTGCTCCATGCAGTACAGGGCGTACTCGGCGCCGGCGTTCTTCAGCAGGCGCGGCATGCCGGGCGTGAAGAACTCGAAGATCATCGAGCCGAACGCGCGGCCGCCGGCGGCGAGGCTCTTCTTCACGGCGTTTTCGCGCATGGCGCCGATTATAGGGTCCGCTTGCCAGCGGCTCGGCGATTGGGCGTAAACTGCATCGCCCCGCCCAGGGAGGTGCATGAGCGCCACCAGCGTCCTGGTCGTCGAAGACGAACCCGAATTCCTGCGCCAGTACTGCGAGGCGATCACGCGCGAGCCGGACCTGCGCCTCGCCGGCGCGGTGGGCACGCTCGCCGCCGGGATGGCCGTGATCGAGAACGAGGTCCCCGACGTGCTGGTGGTGGACCTGGGACTGCCCGACGGCAGCGGCGCGCAGCTGATCCGTGCGGCGGCGAAGAAGCGGCCCGACTGCGACGCGCTGGTGGTCACCGTGTTCGGCGACGACCAGCACGTGATCGACGCCATCGAGGCCGGCGCCACCGGCTACATCCTCAAGGACAGCCCGCGCGGGGAGCTCGCGCGCTGCATCCGCGAGCTGCGCGAGGGCGGCGCGCCGATCAGCCCGAGCATCGCGCGGCGGCTGCTCGCGCGCATGCGCGCGCCGGAGGATAAGCCCGCGGGGCCGCAGGGCGGCTCGCCGCTCACCGAGCGCGAGGCGGAGATCCTCAAGCTGATCGCCAAGGGCCTGTCGTTCGCCGACGTCGGCGGCGTGCTCGGCATCTCGGCGCACACCGTGGTGGCCCACGTAAAGAAGATCTACCGCAAGCTGTCCGTGCACTCGCGCGGCGAGGCGGTGTTCGAGGCCACGCAGCTGGGGCTGCTGAAATAGGCGCGGGGCGCGCGTGATGCCGCTCGCGCGCGCGCTCTTCGCCGCCCTGCTCCTCGCCGCGCCGCTTCCCGGCTCGGCCGCAGAGGCCGAGCAATGGCGGCACCGCGACGCGGGCTACCTGTTCGCGCGCGAGGCGCTCACGCCGCCGAAGCACCTGCCCTGGCAGCCCGTGCGGCTGCCCGACCGGTGGAAGGAGAACTGGCCGGGGATCACCGGCACGGTGTGGTACCGAGTGACGTTCAGGGCGCCGCGCCCCGAAGGCGAACCCTGGATGGTCTACCTGCCGCGGCTGCGCGACGGCGGCGCGCTGTTCGTCAACGGGCAGCTGCTCGCCACCGTGCGCGAGCCGGGCAGCGGCACCTGGGTGCGCTGGATGCGCCCGCACGCCTTCGTCGTCCCGCCCGGCGACCTGCGCGAGGGCGAGAACGAGCTGCACGTGCGCGTGGACGTGGCGAGCGCCGACAAGACCATGAGCACCGTCTGGATCGGCCCCGAGGACGAGCTGCGGCCGGTGTACGAATCGCGCTTCTTCTGGGCCTACACCGCCGCGCAGATCACGACCGCCGTGACGCTGGCGATGGCGGTGTTCGTGCTCACCGTCTCGTGGCGGCGCCGCATGCAGCTCGACTACGGCCTGTTCGGGCTGGCGTGCCTGTTCTGGGGGCTGCACACGCTGAACTACGTGATCGAGACGGTGCCCGAGTCCTGGTGGCTCGGCTGGCGCGTGATGCGCTATGCCGCGACCGGCGGCTTCGCCGCCTCGATCACGCTGTTCTACCTGCGCTTCGCGGGATTCCGGCCGCGCGGCATTACGCGGCTGTTTGCCGCCTACTGGATCTCGGGGCCGCTCGCGCTCGCCATCGGCGGGGCCGCGGCACATGCCTTCGTCGACCGCTACTACCAGGCGGGCCTGCTGCTCATGGGCGTGGCGATGATCGCCGGCGCGGTGCACGCGGCGTGGCGCCAGCGCTCCATGGCCGCATTCGCGCTGCTCTGCTGCGCGCTGCTCGGCCTGGCGGGCTCCGTGCACGACTACATGCTCTCGCAGGGCATCTGGTTCGATCCCGAGGAGCCGTTCGTGCTCTACTTCGCCGCCGTCGCGCTGCTCGTCGTCGTCGGCGTGCAGCTTGCCGACCGCTTCGTCAAGAGCCTGGGCGCGGTCGAGCGGATGAACGTGACGCTGGCCGAGCAGGTGGCGCACAAGGAGCGCGAGCTCGCCGCCAACTACGAGCAGCTGCGCGGCCTCGAGCACGAGCGCACGGTGGCCAGCGAGCGCCAGCGCATCATGCAGGACATGCACGACGGCCTGGGCTCCCAGCTGCTCACCTCGCTCGCCGCCGTGGAGCGCGGCGCGCTCGACTCCAAGGGCATGGCGCAGGTGCTGCGCGACGCAATGGATGATATGCGCCTGTCCATCGACACACTCTCGCCCGGACGCGAGGGGCTGCTGGAGGCGCTCGGCAACCTGCGCTACCGGCTGGAGCCGCGCTTTCGGGCCGCCGGCATCGACCTGAGGTTCTCGTATCGCGACGTGCCCGAGCGCCTGGACATCGAGGCGGAGGACGCGCTGCAGATCCTGCGCATGCTGCAGGAGTCGCTCACCAACGTGCTCAAGCACGCGCGCGCGAAACAAGTGGCGGTGCAGATCGCGCTCGAGGGCAACCCTGCGCGCTTCATGCTCTCGGTGGCCGACGACGGCGGCGGCTTCGATGCGGCCGCACCCGCCAGCGGCCGGGGCCTGTCAGGGATGCGCCGGCGCGCCGAGAAGATCGGCGCCTCGCTCGACATCGCCTCCGACACGCGCGGCACCCGCATCACCCTCTCCTTCCCGCTCGGCGCGCAGCGCTAGCGCGCGCCTCCCGCGTTCGCGGGACGGCCCTGCCTCTTCGCGGGATATTCGTACTGCCCCCCGCTTCCTAGCATCGGTCCTGCCACGGCGCATGGTGCGCCGCCGGCGCAACCCGCAGAAAGGACCGAACGATGGCATACGAACCGAAATCCAGCTTCCCCCTGCGTCCGATCGTCTTCATCGCCGCGGTCGCCGTGGCGATCGCCGCCTTCAGCGGCGCGCTGGCGACGAAGACCGAGCCCGCGCCGCCGACTGCGCCGGTCGCCGAAATCCAGACCGGCACCCACCAGGACCCGAGCCTCGCCGGCCTGCGTGCCGCCCCCGACGCCGATCCCGGCCGCGACTACGACACCTTCTAGGAGAACCGTCCCATGAAACGCACCCTCATCGCAGTCCTGCTCGCGTCGTCGCTCGCGGCCGGATCCGCCGTCGCGGGCGAAGACGACATGGAAACCGCCAGGCACTTCCTCGACAGCGGCCTGTACGCCGAAGCCACCTACTACCTGCGCGCGGCGGCCGACACCGGCGACGGTCAGGCGGCGGAGATCCTCGGCTTCATGCTCAGCTACGGCAGCGAGGTGTTTCCCGGCGTGGCGCGCGATCGGGCAGCCGCCGCGCAGTGGTTCGAGCTCGCCGCGCGCGCCGGCCGGCCGGTCGGGCGCTTCATGTCCTGCGCGCTCGACAACGCGAGCGGAGCGCAGGCGACGCGCCGCTGCCTCGACGTCGTCGCCGGCCAATGAGCGGCGTGCGCATCGCGCTCGAGCTCGAGCTCGGCATCGTCGCGGTCTACGCCGCGGCGGTGCTGGGTGCCGAGGAGCGGCTGGCCATGGCCGTCGGCCTCGCGCCGCTCGCCTGGCTCGCGCTCGAGGGCGGCTGGCGCCTGCTCGCGCCGCGTCACTAGGAGCTGCGCGTGCAGAACTTCGTCCTGCTGCTCGTGTGCTTCGCGCTCGGCGTGCTGCTGCGCCGCTCGGGTCGCCTGCCCGAGGCGACCCCGGCGGCGCTCAACGGCTTCATCGTGCACGTCTCGCTGCCCGCGCTCACGCTGCACCACCTGCGCCACCTCGAGTTCGACGCCAGCCTCGCCGCGCCGCTCGCCATGGCCTGGCTGCTGTTCGCGGCCGGGGTGGCGTTCTTCTTCGCCGCGCAGCGCCTGTGGCGCTGGCCCGCGGCGACCACCGGCGCGCTGATCCTCACCGGCGCGCTGGGCAATACCTCGTTCGTCGGCGTGCCGATGATCGAGTGCTTCTTCGGCCGCGAGCACGTGGCCCTGGGAATCCTCATCGATCAGCTCGGCACCTACGTGGTGCTGTCCACCGTCGGCCTGCTGGTCGCAGCGACGCTCTCCAGCGGCGAGCTCTCGGCGCGCGCCGTGGCGCACCGCATCTTCACCTTCCCGCCCTTCCTCGCGGTGCTGGCCGCCCTGGCGCTCGCGCCCGTGGCGCTGCCGCAATGGATCGACGCGGTCCTGCTGCGCCTGGGCGATACGCTCGCGCCGCTCGCGCTGCTGTCGGTGGGCTTCCAGCTGCGCTTTGCCGCCGTGCGCGAGCGCTGGCAGCCTCTCGCGGCCGGCCTCGGCTTCAAGCTGGTAGCTGGTCCGCTGGCGGTGCTGGCGGTATTCGCGGCGTTCGCCGACCTCGACAGTCCGGCTATGCAAGTCGCGGTGTTCGAGGCGGCGATGGCGCCCATGATCGGCGGCGCGATCGTCGCTGCGCAGCACAAGCTCGATCCCGAGCTCACCACGCTGATGGTGGGCATCGGCATCCCGCTTTCCTTCCTCACCGTGCCGGCGTGGTGGTTCGCGCTCGCCGTACTTTAATGGGGTCAGATCAACTTTTTCGAGGCTCGCGCGTTATAGGACTCGTGACGATCCAGAATCGTACGGTGCCATGCCGCGACCTCCCCGGCTAGAGTTGCCGGGTGTCCCGTTGCACATCGTGCAGCGCGGCAACAACCGGGCGGCCTGCTTTCTTGGCGACCTCGATCGCAGGTTCTATCTCAAATGGCTAGGGCACGCGGCGGCGGCCTGCGGCTGCGATATCCATGCGTATGTGCTGATGAGCAACCATGTGCACCTGCTGCTGACCCCAAGAGCGCAGGGCGCAGCGTCCGGAATGCTGCAAGACCTCGGGCGACGCTACGTGCGGATCTTCAACAAGGTTCACGGCAGGACCGGGACGCTCTGGGAGGGCCGCTTCAAGTCGAGCCTCATCGACAGCGAGCGCTACCTGTTTGCGTGCCATCGCTACATCGAGCTCAACCCAGTGCGCGCAGGGATCGTTCGCCATGCGGGTGATTACCCCTGGTCGAGTCACCGCTTCTACGCAAGGGGCGAGACGAGCAGGCTGATCACCCCGCACGCCCGCTACCTCGCCCTCGGGACGAGCGAGGGCGAACGCTACGAAGTGTTCAGGTCGCTATTCGGCGATGCAGTCGCGGACGACGAACTGGCCCGTTTGAGAACTGCACTGAACAAGGGCTGGGCTTTGGGCGCCGAGCCCTTTCTCGCGGATATGCAGCGCAGGCTCGGACGGTCAGTACTCCCGCCGCGCCGCGGACGCCCCAGGAAAGAGACGGCGGATGTTGTGCAGCCGCCGGGGGATCAGAAAGAAATGTTGTTCTGACCCCCTTATAGGCGCACCGGTATCCGCCGCGGCCCGAAGGGCTTGCCGAACTTCTGGTACCTCCCGGCCACTTGCGCGCCGCAGGCGAGGCAAGCGCCGCTCTCCGACAGCCGGTAGCGGTTGATGCGGTACCAGTCGCGCACGATCACCGCCTCGCCGCACGACGGGCAATAGGTGCTGCCCCCGCCCTCGTCGTGCACGTTGCCGGTGTAGACGTAGCGCAGGCCGGCCTTGCGCGCGATGTCGCGCGCGCGCGTCAGCGTCGCCGCCGGCGTGGCGGGGATGTCGGTCATCTTCCAGTCCGCGTGGAAGGCGGTGAAGTGCAGCGGCACGTCCGGCCCGAGGTGCTCGAAGATCCATCGCGACTCGGCCTCGAGCTCGGCGTCCGAGTCGTTCTTCCCGGGAATCAGCAGCGTGGTGATCTCGGTCCACACGTCCGTCTCCTTCGCCAGGTAAACGAGCGTCTCGAGCACCGGCTGCAGGCGCGCGCCGCACAGCTTCCAGTAGAAATCGTCGGTGAACGCCTTCAGGTCGACGTTGGCCGCGTCCATCTTCGCGTAGAACTCGCGCCGCGCCCCGGGGTGGATGTAGCCCGCGGTCACCGCCACGTTCTGCACGCCCTGCGCGCGGCAGGCGTCGGCGATGTCCATGGCGTACTCGGCGAAGATCACCGGGTCGTTGTAGGTGTAGGCCACCGACTTGCAGCCGAGCTGCACCGCAGCGCGCGCGATCGCCTCGGGCGAAGCCGCGTCCTGCAGCCGGTCGAGCTCGCGGCTCTTGGAGATGTCCCAGTTCTGGCAGAACTTGCAGGCGAGGTTGCAGCCGGCGGTGCCGAACGAGAGCACCGAGGTGCCGGGGTAGAACTGGTTGAGGGGCTTCTTCTCGATCGGATCCACGCAGAAGCCCGAGGAGCGCCCGTAGGTGGTGAGCACCATGCGGCCGTTCTGCATCTTCCTCACGAAGCACAGGCCGCGCTGGCCCTCGTGCAGTCGGCAGTCGCGCGGGCACAGGTCGCACTGGATGCGGCCGTCCGGCAGCGCGTGCCACCAGCGCCCCGGATGGGAGGTCTCTATTGCCGGGGCGGCGTGGTCCACTTGAGCACGCGATAGCGCCACAGGCTGCAGAGCTCGAGGCGCGTGCCGGCCGGGATGCCGGCCTTGCCCATCAGCTCGGCGAGGAACGCGCGCTTGTCCTCGAACGTCTCCCACACCTGCGGCAGGAAGGTGGCGCGCCGGCCCTGGTACTCCAGGATCACGCCGTCCTCGCCGGGCCGCAGCTGCGCCAGCATCTCGGCCTCGTCGGCGAAGCGCAGCGGCTTGGCGGGCGAGAGCACGGATACTTCCACGCCGCAGCCCAGCCACTCGGGCGCGGTGAGCGGCGCGAAGCGCGGATCGCGCATCGCCGCGGCGACCGCGTTCTCCGCCACGTCCGCGCCGAGGGCGCGCTGCGCGGCGAGGCTGCCGATGCAGCCTCGCAGCTTGCCTTCCCTGCGCAGCGACACGAAGGTTGCCCCCGGGCGCACGAGCCAGGGCGCCCGGTCCACGCGCGGACGCTCGCGCTGCACGCCGAGCGCATGACTGATCGCGCCGCGCGCGATGTCGAGCAGCGTCTCGCCGGTTTCCTCGAGCGAGGTGCGGCCGCCTTCGTAGAGCGCGAACGCCGAGTAGCCCACCACCTTGTCCCTGTCGCCCGCGGTGTCGCCCGAATTGCAGGCGCCGAGCAGCCGCATGGACAGGCCGCGCGCCCTGGCGGCGGACAGGAAGCCGTTGAGCACCGTCGCGCCGCAGGCCTCCTCGTGGTTGATGTCCGTGCCGAAGGCGGCGATGCGCGCGAGCGTCGCGCGGTCGATGGCGCGCGCCTCGTCGTAGGCGTGGTGGTGCGACAGGTCGGTGGACACGACGATCAGCGTCTCCGGGCCGCCCCACAGCCGCTCGATCACCTCGCGCACCTCCTGCGGCCGTGCGTCGCCCACGGCGAGCGGCAGCAGCGAGAACTCGCCCAGCATCTTCTGCAGGAACGGCAGCTGCACCTCGAGCGAATGCTCCATGGCGTGCGTCGCGCGGCTCTCCACCACGTGCCGGAACAGCGCCAGCATGCGCACGCCCTCGGCGTCCACCGGCACGCGGCCGAGCGGCGTGTCGAACGCCTGCACGCCGGGCAGCGCCAGGCCCCGCACCGGCACGCGGTGCACCGGCCCGAGCAGCACCACGCGGCGCACGACGCCGCGCGCCGCGCCCAGCTCGTCGTAGGCGCGCGCGGCGATCGGGCCGGAGTAGACGTAGCCGGCGTGCGGCACGATGATCGCTTTCGGATGGCCGAAGCGCGGCGCGAGGTTCTCCACGCCGTCCAGCAGGCCGGCGACTTCGCGCTCCAGCTCGCGTGCCTCGCGCGGATAGAACATGCCCGCCACGGCGGCGGGTCGCACCTGGGTCACAGCAGCTCCAGTAATCCTTGCAGGGACCGCTCGACGGACTGGCGGCGCACGCGCTCGCGATCGCCGTCGAAGCGCCTGGTTTCGCTCACCATCTTACTCCCGTCCGTCCACGCGAAGCACACCGTGCCGACGGGCTTGGCGGGCGTGCCGCCCGTGGGGCCGGCCACGCCGGTGATGGCGAGCGCGACCCGGGCGCCGCCCTTTTCCAGTGCGCCGGCCGCCATCTCGCGCGCCACCTGCTCGCTCACCGCGCCGTGGCGCGCGAGCGTTTCCGCGGCGACGCCCAGGTCCTCGCGCTTGGCGGCGTTGGAATAGGTGACGTAGCCGCGCTCGAACCAGTTTGAGCTGCCGGCGACCGCCGTCAGCGCCATCGCCACCCAGCCGCCGGTGCAGGACTCGGCGCTCACGAGCTTGAGGCCCCGCGCCTTGAGCGCCTCGCCCACCTGTCGCGCGAGCTCGTTCACGCGAAGACGAAGCGCCGCGCGAGCGCCAGCACGAGCAGCGTGTAGCCCGCGGCGAGGAGATCGTCGAACATCACGCCGAAGCCGCCCTTCATGCGGCTCTCGAGCTGGCGGATGGGCGGCGGCTTGACGACGTCGAAGGCGCGAAACAGCAGGAAGGCCGCGGCCTGCCAGCGCCAGTTCTGCGGCGCGATCGCCAGCACGAGGAGGAACGCCACGATCTCGTCCCAGCACATGGCGCCATGGTCGGCGACCCCCATGCGCCGCCCGGTGAGCTCGCACGCCCACACGCCGACCGCGAACAGGAACGCGAGGATGGCGAACAGCACCGCCGGCGGATAGGCGCCGAGCACCCACCACAGGGGAAACGCGACCAGCGTGCCGGCGGTCCCGGGGGCGAAGGGCGCGAGCCCGGCGCCGAAACCGAAGGCGATGAAGTGCGCCGGGTGCGTGAAGGCGAAGCGCGGCTGCGGGCGCGAGGCGATCATGGGGCGAAGTGGTCGTAGCCGCGCTCTGCGGCAATCGGCGCGCCGCCCTCGTCCAGCACGCGCAGCGCCGCTGCGCCCGCGAGTATCGTGCCCACGCGCGTGAGCTTCGGCTCGCCCGCAAGCCGCTCGATCGCCGCGCGCTGCGCCGGCGGCGCGGTGAACACGAGCTCGTAATCGTCGCCGCCCGAGAGCACGCAGCGGCGCTCGAGCACGGGATCGGCGATGCGATGCCTGGGCAGCAGCGCGTAGCGCACCTCCGCGCCCACCCTGGAAGATTCGAGGATGTGGCCGAGGTCCTGCGCGAAGCCGTCGGAGACGTCGATCGCCGCGCTGGCGAGGCCGCGCAAGGCCTCGCCCAGCGCCACGCGCGGCTCCGGCGCGTGCAGCCGCCGGGCGGCCGCCGCGTCGCCGGGATCGGTGAGCGCGTAGGCCGCGCCGCCCAGCTCGCCCGAGACCCACACGTCGTCGCCCGCGTGCGCGCCGTCGCGCCGCAGCGCGCTGCCCGCCGGCACCTCGCCGAGGATCGCCACGCACAGCGCGAGCGGCCCGCGCGTCGTGTCGCCGCCGACCAGGTCGACGCCGAAGCGCTCGGCGAGCGCGTAGAAGCCCGCGGAAAACCCGGCCAGCCACGCCTCGTCGTCTTTCTCCAGCGCCATCGCCAGCATCGCCCAGCGCGGCGTCGCGCCCATCGCCGCCATGTCCGACAGGTTCACCGCGAGCGTCTTGTGGCCGAGCAGGCGCGGATCGGCGCCGGGCAGGAAATGCCGCCCGCCGACCAGCAGGTCGGTGGCCGCCGCGAGCTCCATGCCCGGGGAGGGCGCGAGCAAGGCGGCGTCGTCGCCCACGCCGAGCACCGCATGGCGCGCGGGCCGCGAGAAGTAGCGGCGGATGATCTCGAATTCGGACGGCACGGCCGTCCTCAGGCGGGCTGCGTCCTGCGCCCGGTCTCGTCCGGGCGCAGCCCGGCGGCGAGCTTCTCCAGCACGCCGTTGACGAACTTGTGCCCGCCCGTGCCGCCGAAGCTCTTGCCCAGCTCGACCGCCTCGTTGATCACCACCTTGAACGGCGTCTGCGGCTGCGCGGCGAGCTCGAACGCACCGATGTAGAGAATCGCGCGCTCCACCGGCGAGAGCCGGCTGAAGTCGCGGTCGAGGCACGGCGCGATCAGCGCCTTCAGCTCGTCCGCGCGCGACAGCACGCCGCGCACCAGCGCCTCCGCGAGGCCGCCCGGCGCCTCGCCGTCCTCGCCGAGCGCGCGCAACTGCTCGAGCGCGTCGCCGCCGCCGAGCTGCCAGGCGTACAGCGCCTGCAGCGCCAGCTCGCGCGAGCGCCGGCGCGAGGGCTTCGTCACTTGCGCGCCTCCCCCATCTTCTGGCCGAGCGCCGCCATCTCCAGCGCCACGCGCACGGCTTCCGCACCCTTGTCCAGGCGCGCGCGGGCCTGCGCCTCGTCTTCGGTGGTGAGGATGCCGTTCGCCACGGGAATGCCGAACTCGAGCGCCACGTCCATCAGGCCGCGCGCGGACTCGTTCGCCACCACCTCGAAGTGATAGGTGTCGCCGCGCACCACGCAGCCGATCGCCGCCAGGCAGTCGAAGCGGCCGGATTGCGCCATCCATTGCAGCGCAAGCGGGATTTCCAGCGCGCCGGGCACCTTCTGCACCACCACGTCCTTGACGCCCAGGCGCGCGGCTTCCGCGGTCGCGCCCTGCAGGAGCCTGTCGCAGAGTTCCTCGTTGAACCTGCTCGCCACGATCCCCAGGCGCATCGCCTAGCCCCGCGGCGACTCGACGTAGCCGGTGACCTCCAGGCCGAAGCCCGTCATGCTCGGCATCTTGCGCGGCGCGGCCATCAGGCGCATGCGGCCCACGCCGAGCTCCCTCAGGATCTGCGCGCCGATACCGTAGTTGCGCAGGTCGGCGCTGCGGCCCTGGCGCGCCGGGCGCGTGTCCGTGAGACGCGCGTCGAGCGCTTCGGACGTCTGGTTGCAGTTGAGCAGCACCATGACGCCGGTGCCGGCGCGCGCGATGGCCGTGAGCGCCTCGCCGACGCCCCAGGTGTGCGTGCCGGGGCCGGCGTCGAGCAGGTCGACGACCGAGAGCGGCTCGTGCACGCGCACCAGCGTTTCCGCGTCGGCGCGCGGCGCGCCCGCGACCAGCGCGAGGTGCGTGGTGCGCGTCGGCAGGTCGTGGAAGGCGACCAGGCGAAAGCGCCCCCAGGCGGTGTCGATGTCGCGCTCGAAGCTGCGGCTGACCAGCGACTCGTGGCGGTTGCGGTACTCGATCAGGTCGGCGATCGTGCCGATCTTCAAGCCGTGCTGCGCGCTGAACTCCAGCAGGTCGGGCAGGCGCGCCATCGTGCCGTCGTCCTTCATGACTTCGCACAGCACCGCCGCGGGCGTCAGGCCCGCGAGGCGCGCGAGGTCGCAACAGGCTTCGGTGTGCCCGGCGCGCACCAGCACGCCGCCGTCCTGGGCGATGAGCGGGAACACGTGCCCGGGCTGAACGATGTCCTCGGCCTTCGCGTCGCGCGCCGCCGCGACCTTGATGGTGAGCGCGCGGTCCGCCGCCGAGATGCCGGTGGCGATGCCCTCGGCGGCCTCGATCGACACGGTGAAGTTGGTGCCATGGCGCGAGCGGTTCTGCTCGACCATCGGCCGCAGGCCCAGGCGCTCGGCGTGCGCCTCGGTGATCGGCATGCAGATCAGTCCGCGCCCGTGGCGCGCGAGGAAGTTGACCTTGTCGGCGGTGACGAAGTCGGCGGCGAACACGAGGTCGCCCTCGTTCTCGCGGTCCTCGTCGTCCACCAGCACGACGATCCTGCCGGCGCGCAGCTCCGCGACGATCTCGGCGACCGGGCTGATGGCGGCGGATTCCCTGCGCATGGGTGGATTATGAAACGAAAAAAGGGGGTCAGATCAACATTTCCAGTTCACTCCGGTAGACGCATCGACCGGCGCGGAAATGTTGATCTGACCCCCTTTTTCTTGCTTTACTCTTCTCCGCCCTCTTCGCCCGCCGCGCCCACCTTCTCGCGGATGCGCGCCGACTTGCCGGAGCGCTGGCGCAGGTAGTAGAGCTTCGAGCGCCGCACCTCGCCCTTCCGCTTCACCTCGACCGAGGCGATAAGCGGCGAGTAGGTCTGGAAGGTGCGCTCCACGCCCTCGCCGGAGCTGATCTTGCGCACCGTGAACGAGGAGCCGATGCCGCGGTTCCTCTTGGCGATCACCACGCCTTCGAAGGCCTGCGCGCGCTTGCGCTCGCCTTCGACCACGTTCACGTTGACGATCACGGTGTCGCCGGGGGAGAAATCTGGCACGGTCTTGTTCAACCGCTTGATTTCTTCCTGCTCGAGTTTCTCGATGAGGTTCATGTCGATGCTCCGCTCTCCGTCTCCTGCTTGAACTCTTCAAGCAGCCCTTGTTCCTCGGCGCTCAACGCGCGCGCCGCCACCAGTTCCGGGCGCCTGAGCCACGTGCGCCCCAGCGCCTGCTTCAGCCGCCAGCGCCGGATCTGCTCGTGGTGCCCCGACAGCAGCACCTCCGGCACCTTCTCGCCCGCGTACGACTCCGGGCGCGTGTACTGCGGGCAATCCAGCAGTCCCGTGGCGAAGGATTCCTCCGCCGCCGACTGCCCGTCGCCCAGCGCACCGGGCAATTGCCGCACCACCGCGTCGATCACCGCCATCGCCGCGATCTCGCCGCCCGAGAGCACGAAGTCCCCGAGCGAGAGCTCTTCCTCGACCCGGCGCCGGATGAGCCGCTCATCCACGCCTTCGTACCGGCCGCAAAGCAGCGTCACCGCGCTCCGGCCCGCGAGCTCCATCACCTTCGGGTGATCGAGCCTGCGGCCCTGCGGCGAGAGGTACACCACGCCGCCTCCGCCCGCCGCCTTTGCCGCGTCCAGCGCCTTCTCCAGCGGCTCGGCCAGCATCACCATGCCGGGCCCGCCGCCGTACGGACGGTCGTCCACCGTCCGGTAGTTGTCCGTCGTGAAATCGCGCGGATTCCACGTCTCGAGGCGCCACAGCCCCGCCTCGAGCGCCTTTCTCGGAATGCCGCTCTGCGTGACCGCCGCGAACATCTCCGGGAACAGCGTCACCACGTCGAAGCGGATCACCAGTCCGCTCCCCAGTCCACCTCGATCACGCCCGCCTCGAGGTCCACGCGCTTCACCACCGTCGCCACCCAGGGGATCAACCGCTCGCCATCCCCCTGCACCACCATCACGTCCTGCGGCCCGTTGGTCAGCCACTGCCGCACTACGCCGAGCTTCTCGCCGCCGGCGTTCACCACCTCCAGCCCGAGCAGGTCGACGAGGTAGTAGTGGCCCGCGCCCG
>Ga0224510_10001343_pt1 | contig 16458 bp, 14 predicted proteins | sample SF_May12_sed_USG_FD_170161 | JGI IMG/M metagenome (GOLD analysis project Ga0224510, IMG submission 170161) | Sediment microbial communities from San Francisco Bay, California, United States - SF_May12_sed_USGS_4_1 | ecosystem: Environmental > Aquatic > Marine > Sediment | place: USA: California... | reverse complement strand
GATCCGTACACCCTTATTCTCTCCTCCCATTACTCCCACGTCCGTGGGGATTGATGCGCTCCATCGTATTCCCCCATGATAATCTTCCAAATCCATTCGTCCGGCAATTCGAATTCCCAACGAGGCATGGCAGACTTCCATGGCGCACCTTCAATCGGAAGACCGACGCCGCCTTTCTTGATGCGCCAGAACAGATAGCTTTCCTGCAACATCGCAATCGTCGTGGGGTCGGCAAAATTGGCGGGTGGAGGATTGTATCCTCGTGCGGCAGGCCCTTTGCCATCGAAATTTCCCCCGTGACAGGGGGAACAAAAGGCCGCATAAAACCCTTTCCCTTGCATAATATTCTCGGGAGTCTTAGGGACAGGGTTTGACAACCCCGTGTACTCTCCTGGCGGTGCAGGATGGATCGTTCTGCTCTCCGACGGTGGAGCATCGCTCGATGCGGTGCTGCCGTAGGTTTGCCAGCCCACCAGTAGAGGAAACAGAACTAGGATTCCATAGCGAATCGCCTGCAACCCTCCGATATTTTCTCCGGTCAGGAACCGTTGCATCGGCCCCCAAAAAGCCTCTTTTGACTCTCCGCTCAACGTTTCAAAAATCACGATACCGGCTGCGGTCAGCAGGAGATACAAAAATATCAGGCTGGAGGGAAGTGGCGCTGAGCCTGGAATATACGGCAGCACAAACTTAAGAAATACATACATGGCTACCATGAGTATGATCGGCTTACCTAACGCGCCCATACGTTCCTCCTAGTGCGCTTGTGCAATAGCTAATGGAGCAGATTCAGCCGCTTTGACCGGGGCCGGCGATGCCTGGCCCGGTATTTCGAGTTCCGACGTGCTGACAGAGATCGGCTCACCGCTCATTTGTTGCAGAAAAGCGATGACAGCGAGGATTTCATTCTTCGAAAGCCCGATTGGATCTTTATTGATGGCCGGCATGGTGGCTGGATATTCCTTCGGCACACCCCCATGGCGGTAATCCCGATACACAAAGGCCTGAGGATCCGTTAGGCTTTCGTAGAGGAAATCCTTGCTCAATTTAGCGCCGATCCCCTTTAAATCTGGACAACGCGCCGATTCGCTTGGGCCAATCGAATGGCACAGCGCACATTGGCCTTTACTGAAAAACACCGTCTGTCCGATGGCGGCGATGTCAGTCGGTGTTTTGATGCTGGCGATATCGATCTTTTCCTCCGCTGGAGGCAGAGAGGCAAGCTGGGGTACGGCGAGCGACATGAGCGAAAACAAGCCCAGGACGATGGCGACAAACCCCGTCACCCTGACAAATACGGCTTTGATGAACAGCAGGATCAGAATTCCGATCCCAATGATGGACAGTGCGATTAATTGTAGTTGTGCGACTTCACTCATAGCTCTCCAACTCGTAAGTGTGTCGTTCGGCGTCTTCTTGATGCATGATGACGCTCACCTATTGCTGTTGCCGCGCTTCTGGAGCCCCTCCGGCCATCGCCGGGATACCATGTGGGAGCTCTCCCTTCCCTGTCCCTGCGGCAGCTTTGTACTTATCGCCCATCGTGGCCACCCAGAAGATAAAGGCCACAAGGATGCAGAAGAAAAATGTGCAGAATGCCATGATCAGCGAGGCGCTGCCAAGAGCCGGCGAATAGGCATAGGGCGACGTATCACGCATCACCCCATACACATGCCAGTGGACGCGGGACGAGGACCGCGCGTAGCCCATCAGCGTCATCAGGAGGATGACCATGACCGCATTGAGGACCAAGGAATACCCGGCACGTGGAGGCATGCTGCCCCACACCATGTCGGTGGTCGTCTTGGCACTCTTGAGTAACAGCGCCGTCAACGGCGCGATCGTGAGAATGACGAAGATGACGATCAGTACCTGGGACGTGGAGAAATAATTGATGCGGACGATGGCCGGCACAAAATACCCCCACACTCCAAGAACAATGACAGCAAGACTCGCCACCACCAACACGGCACCCATCACGGCTTTTCCAAACTTCGCCCATCCCGCTGTATCCTGCTTCCCTGCCCGCCAATACATGACGAAACTCATGAAGGTAATCAGAATCATGAGGTTCGACACGGTCATTTTGGCCGACATGACCCCGAGGACGCCGAGCAGCGGGTGATGGGCCCCTCCCATTTTCTGGGCCTCTTCGATGCTGGCGACGAGCGAGTGCGGCGTCATCCAGACAGCGAGACAGAACAGCAAACTGATCAGCATCAACAACATGGCCCGCCGATATTTTCCCTCTGATCCGGGAATGCGATAGGTAATCCCCAACCAGAAGTAATAGTTCGAACCGAGAAACAGAACGCCGATCAGCATGGCCTGGATGATGAAGAGCCAGGACAGGAACCCTCCCATCAGGGTGATGCCCATCTGCTGGTTGTACTGGTAGACTTCCCGCATGAGCCAATAACCGGCAAACGGCAGGGCCAACAGGCCGAACACGCCGATGAAGTTTCCGACATAGCCCATCCAATCGTAATGCTCCCGATCCTCGGGACTCTTGACCGACAAGTACCGGACTCCGGCATAGGCTCCGCAAATGTACCCACCAAGCACGACGTTGGCGATGAGCCGATGGATATTGATCGGCCACCAGGTCGGATTCCACGTCGCAGCCCAGGCTCGCTCAATCGCCGTGCCTTCCGAAATGACAACCGGGCTGGCCTGAAACGTGGCCCAGGCATTGGGCACAATCATGATGAACAAGGCGAAAAAGTTCAGCAGGAACCCCAGAAACACGTGTACGGTTTTCTTCCGGCCATCCTGCATCGCGTCCCACCCATACCAATAGAGATAGAGCGTCGCGGTTTCCAACAGAAACAGGAGACAGTACACCAAAAAGGAGGGGAAGAACACATCGGTCAGATAATTCATGAGCTTGGGGTAGAACGCCACCAAGAGAAACAACAAAATGCCGCCGAAGAGCGCGGTGGTCGCATAGGCGGATGTGAGCAGCTTGGTAAACTCTTTCGCGAGCTTATCGTAACGCTTTTCGCCTCCCCTCCAGGCAATGACTTCGCACAGCCAGGCAAAGATCGGCACGCCTAAGACGAACCCGGCCAACAGGAGATGCAACTGGGCAACGATCCAAATAAGATTCCGACTGTTGACGTAAGGAATATCACGATACTCTGTAGGACCCGCGGTTGTTCCCTCAGCTGCAATCCCGACTGAAGGAAGGGCCAGCCATCCCGCCATCAACAAGAGACCTGCGAGCCATCCGCCGTGACTTCCGACGGCCCGGAGGGCCCGTTGAATCATGCTAACCCCTTGTTGTATGACGCTCACCTCATCACCTCTCAAGTTACGGTTTCGTCTTGGCAGAGGAGTCCTTGGCCGTTCCACCTTCGGCCTTCCCCTTGCCCTTTTCTTTTTGACCTTTGGTTTCTGCCGTTTGCTGCTCCATCGCCTCAACCTGCGCCGTCAGTAATGCAAGACGTTGGGCGTTCTTGTTCAATGCCTCCGCCGGTTTGAATACCGGTTCGGTCAGCACCTCAGGCTTCTTACAGCATTCATGCGGATGGGGAGTCGTCACTGGAAGTATCGACCAAAACATCAGAGAGAACACGACACCTACACCAGCTAGCGAGGTTAAGAGCAATCCCTGATCGGTCGGTACACGCATGAGGTCCCACCGAGTAATGAGTCCTTGATAACTTTCTGAAGTCGGCTGGCAATCCTCCGATAGGCGCCGAATGATCTGTCCAAGAATGGATACTCCAATCAAAGATAACGCGATTAACACGCCTGAAGAGATCGAGCCCCAGATTGTCAACTCAAGACCGATTCGTTCTGCCACCGGAAGACCCGTATCCGTAATGTGCCGTAAACTTTCCATTTCAGCCATCGAGTGAGACGCGGTAATCGCGTTATCCGTGATAAAGCTCACGATACCCCAGAGGACTGGGAGGAAGAAGGCTCCTACGAGAGCGGCTCTCCACCAAATGGCAAGTCCAAGTCCCTCGGGCGGCTCTTTCCGTAGTCGCTCAAGGAAAAACGTACGACCGACCAGGCCGAGCGCCCAAATATCGACTGGAATCGAGAGCCAGAATAGGATCTGGAGGCCGATCCCTTCACCAAAGTTCGTGCCAAACACGGCCATGATGATCGGAATCGAAAAGACGGTGACCGGACTAATCAGCAACATCACGACGGCGAGCCCAAATCTGCCTTCAAAATGCAGCAATCCCATCGCCAAGAGAAGAACGGCAAAGACCGATTTCACAACCATACCGGTCCAGCAGGCGGACCAGAGGATGCTGAAACCTATCTTCGTCGGCGACATCGATTCGCGTTCTTCAGCCATAACGAATGGGGTCCTGCCTTAATCCAAGAACTCTCGGTTAATCACTGAGGCAACCGTGAACAACACTATGACCACCATGATGGCGATCCAGCTGATCAGGGCAATCGGTCGTTTGAAAATATTCCGCTCTGGATCCTTATCGAAGAACGGAAGCGCCACGAGCAATACCATGAAAATAACCGGCAACGCAACCGCCCCCAGAAATTGTCCGAACTCGCCCGCAAAAATTTTCAACCGGAGCAGTTGGAAATAAAAAAGGAAATACCATTCTGGTTCGGGATGGTAGTCCCCAGGATCAGGTGCGGCTTGGTCCAGTAGGACGACCGGTTCCCAAAGGGCTAATGCGCAGATCCCCACGAAGACGAAGGCCATCCCGACCATATCCTTCCAAATTTGCCGGGGGAAGAAGTAGTCGGTCTTGGCCTTGATCTCTTCCTTCGTCCCACTAAATGGTCCAGCAGGAGCCGCCACCCGGAATAAAAATAGATGGAGCCCGGCAAGGGCCATGAGTGCGGCCGGAAGAATCATCACATGGAGGACGAAAAAGCGACTCAACGTCATCTGACCCGGAGTCGGCCCCCCTTTTAGAAACCGAGCGATAAAGTCCCCGACAAGAGGCGTTTTATCCAAGATTTCGACACCCACTGTCGTTGCCCAGAACGCCCGTTGATCCCAGGGTAAAAGGTAACCTGTAAATCCAAAGGTGATCACAATACCAAGCAAGGCTAAGCCGACAAGCCACAGCAATTCTCGTGGTTTTTTATATGCCCCCCAGAGAAACACTTGAGACATATGGGCCACGACACACACCACCATCGCGCTGGACCCCCAGAAGTGGTAACCCAGCAGGAACCAGCCGTAATCGACGTCATGGATAATATATTGCGTGCTGTCATACGCATGGTCAGTGGTGGGAACATAGTAAAACATCAGCAGCGTGCCCGTCACCGCCTGCATGGCAAAGATAAACAGTAGGATTGAGCCGAAGACATAGGCCCAACGAGAACCGCCTGGAATCGGTTCATTGAGCATCTTGGCCTGCATTTCCTTGAGTCCGACCCGTTCGTCAAGGAAGGCCACGAGCTTTTCCATCGTGCTAGGCTGATGCTCAGGGATGGCTGCAGGAGACGACTGTTTACTATCCATATCGCTAGATTTCAAACTATCCGGACTTGTGCTTTCGTACCAGCCTTGAACTCCATGTCGATGATCTCAACCTCTCCACCCGGGGAGATCCGCATGGGCAAGGCGTCAAGACCGCGCGGGGCAGGGCCGTCCAACACGTGTCCTGCCGCGTTATAGATACTCAAGTGGCACGGACACAGGAACACCGGACCAAGGGCTTTATGATTTCGCCACTTGTATGCACATCCGAGATGCGGACATTTACCGGAAAATGCGACGTAGGGAATCTCCTTCTTATTGGTCCAGATGACGTTCCCCTTGGCGTCACGGAATTCTTCATCTTTCCCCTGATAGACTTTCTCGAGAAGTTCGGGAGTCGCGCGTACGACCCAGACGTTCTTTTCAACTTCGTATTCGGGCATGTACACTTCTTTTACCTTTTTCTTGTACTCGAACTGTACCCCGACATCCTCTTTCTTGATCTGGCTTACGTTTCCCACGTTCAGCCATTGATTGTCAAAGTCCGCGTACATGGGCTTCATGAGGAAACGAAGAATCGGATAGGCTATGGGCAGTCCGATCAAGAACCCGATAACATTGGTGAAATTCATGAAAAACGTGCGGCGCTTGACGTTCTTTTCGAGGTCAGGCAGAGGGACTAGCACCTCCCCTGGCGTGACATGGATATTGTCTTCGAGGTGCGAGATCTCTACTTCATGCGTGGTGACGTAATCTTCTCGCTTAAACGGAGGCAACGCCAAAATATCTCGCGATGGCGCGCCTAGCTGCACGAGATCTTCCGTAACAGCCTGGACATGGCCCATCGCAACCTGCCGCTCGCCGTCCCCATTCATGGACACGACAATGTGGCTGATCTCGTGGGAAAGCGGATCGAGCACAACCTTCGAGACTTCGCCGATGTCGAGGTCGGTGCACCGGACCTTGGATTTCAGCTTCGGTTGCAGCATTAGTTTTTCTTGATCGGCTTCGGGGTATTGATCGAGGTATTTTTGAAGCTACCCAACCAGGTGGCGAGCGCCAACATTTCTTTGGGATCCATGAGGTCTTTGAACTTGTTGGGCATGATGCCCTTCGTCCATTCCTTGTCATACCCCTCAGCCATGAAGCTCTTGGGGTCCATAATTTTCTGTTGAATTTCCTCGACCGTCAGCAACGAGCCGATGTTATCCAATTCAGGGCCGCGCTTTTTCCCACCTTCACCCCTGAGCTTGTGGCAGTTGTAACATTCCTGAAGCTGCCACTGCTCCTCTCCCACCTTCATCACATCGCCTGCGGCACCGCCTCCTCCACTGGTTGCCGCAGGAGACTTATCCCCGGCCGGAGAAGGTATCGCCGTCGCAACCTGACTCCCGCCCAGACCTTTAAGCCGATTCTCAAGGGCTTTTACCTGCTCATCAAGAGCCTTGGCACGAGCGATCAACTCGTCCGCCTTGCCTTGCTGTGAGGTAGCTCGTTGCTTCTCCAAAAGCTTGGAAATTTTTCCCCGCTCATCTTCCGGATCAGACTGAGGCAACAAAGACGCGCCAGCGATGCAGACCGTCACGATGAGGATCCAAAATGCGGCAACCGCCAGAAACGACTTCCCACCACTCATCGTCGCAAGCGGTTTGGCATCGAGCAACATGAAGACCATGGCACCGATCAGCGCAATGATTGCCCACAGCAGCTGAAAGTCAGACGGTACTTCTTGCGAACGAGCGAACGCTACGACCGCCCCACCAACCAACAACGCAATGCCAAATTTCTTAAACACGATCCACCTTCCGGATTCTCATAAAGCTCAACAAGACTGCCATTGCCCCTTCTTACTTTGCCCCGACTGGGACGGGACCGACCTCCGGCTCACGCACTTTTGAAACGGATGGGCGGAGCGCTACCAGCGCAGCCAGCGTGACGATGACAAGAAAGCTAACGGTAATCCCGCTAATCCACCAGGCAGAATAGGAAAGCGTGGGTGTAAATGACTCCACCGTGAAGTCCGACACCAGGCCGTAGACATGGAAGTATTTTTTGACCAGTGACCTCACAGCTCCCATCAACCCCATGATCCACGTGGAGGTGAACGCCAAGAAAATTAGGACGAATTGCGCGACGAAATCAATTTTCCCCCACAGAATCGTCCCCTGCTTGATGGTTCTGTTGTAGAGAACATAATTAACGACGGTGACAAACACCAACACGATAATCGCGGAGAGCTTCGTCGGCATCGACGCGAGAAAATCCCATCCTTCTGGTAGCTTCAGTTCATCAGGCATATCACTGCCAGTAGCCATGAAACCACTGGGGGTGAGCCACACCGCATCGCTGACGAGCATGACGATAAAGCCGATCTTGATGACAGTCCGTGCAGAAACGGTCATGGGAACCACTCGCCCCAATAGGAATGGTGACAAGACCAGGGGCAGCAGGAAAGCCAATGACCTCGGATCAGGGATCCAGTAGGTGTTCATCACCCACATCGTCACAGGAAGCACAACCACCAGGACAATGGGAGCCAGGATGGTCATCCGTACCTTTTCAGCACCCTCAATTCGCCTCACGCTGAGCCAACTGTAGTAGTTGATCGCTAAGAAGAGTAGCCCGATCATCATGCCCTGTACCTCGAAAAACATCGAGAGCTGATCGGCCATCATGTAAGGACAAAATGAAAAATCGTATTCACACATTTCGTACGCCAGCAACAGACCCGTGAACGGTTGTAAGAGCGAACCGCCCACCGCAATCCAAATTGCGACGAAGCCCATCCAATCGTAATAGGCTCGCTCTTCCTGCGTTTTCGAGCCCATATACATGTAGGCGGCGATCATACCGGCAATAAACCCACTAAACGCGATATTGCCGTCGATCCTATGCAGACTGAGCGGAAACCAGCTTTGATTCGCAATCTTATCCCATAAGGTCGCCGCCGCGAGGAAATCCTGAGGCGAGATCCCCTCGGCCTTTGGCGGAGTGTTCATGAACGACGTGGGACCATTGATCACAAAGAGAATGAGCAAACAGACGAGATTTAAGACTATACCCAGCGCGATGTGTCGCCCCTTCTTTTCGCCCTTCCAGACATCCCAGGTATAGAGATAGGCATACATCAGGATTGTCTCTACGATGAAGAGCGCCGGATAGAGGATCGCAAAGACGACATAGAATTGATTGATGAACCAGGTTGTGAATTGAGGATAGGCTGCCAGGAGGACAAAAATGAATAAGCCTCCAGTCACAGCCGTCATACTAAAAAGAATCACCGTGACTTTGGTGATTTCCCTCGCCATACGATCGTAGCGTGGGTCTTGCTTGCGATAGCCCAGCCACTCAGCTATGACAACGAAAATCGGGGCTCCCAGAATGAAGGCGGCGAATAAGATATGAAGTTGCGCAACAACCCAGACAGCCGTCCGATTGCCAGTGTATGGAAAATCCACTGAGGACGTCCCAAGCTCCTGAGCGTAGACCGTGGGCACAATGAACACGCAGAGTGCAATAAGAGCTAGGAGACTATGCCACATTTTTTTCACGATGCCTCAATGCCCCCTTGCTTGCCGAACCTCCTCAAGATTCTCAATTTGACAGGCTCACAACACTGCCTTTAAACGCCTGGCAAAATGACGCAGATAGTCACACGACCTCACTTCCGGTCATTTACCACCTGCATCCATCCACTGCTTCTTTTCTTCATTCCACTCTTTTCCCGACAGCCCAAAATTCCGCTCATACAGTACAAGCTTCCATACGTCATCCTCTGAGAGCTTACTCTTCCAACCCTTCATCTTGGTATTGGGAACTCCCTCGGCTATGCGCCAAAACCACACTGAATCGGAATATAACTTCATGCGCTCAGGATTTCTAAAATCTGTAGCCCCGGATTTTACAGGCTTCCCATCACTCCCATGACAACTGGCACATTTCACATCTGGATTTGCCTCACCAAGGTAGAGCTTTCGGCCCTCTTCCAGTTTCTGACCATCTCCCCACCAATCTTGCGGCATGTGCTTGTCGGCATATTCTGCCGGTGCCGGAGGTGGTGGAACGATTGGCCCCTCTTCACCACCTTCAGTACAACCTGTGAGCAGCCCGATAGTCATGGCCACCAATACCGCCCGTATACGCCCCCACCTTAATAACATCACGTAATTACTCCACTACTTATTCGTTGACCGATGACCTTCAGCGAGCATACGACAAAAGCCTCAGCACACAATAAAAAACGCTTCTGCCGAGGTCCTTACACCCCTAACAAAAGCGTCTCGTCTCCACCCACTTGATCACTCTGCACACTGGCCCTCGCCCACCTACCGACCGACTCGGCGAGGTACTCCGCAGCCCTCAAGGCCCGTCATCGGCGATTATGATTTACGCTTGCCTTGCAATTTGCCCTTGCCCCGTTCCTGCCTCCGCCGAGAACGGACAAGCTTCATACCGAGAATGGTACCAGCCGCCAGGACCATCGCGCCACTTCCCCACCACAGCCAGACAGGAGGGCCACCTGCATCACAACCAGTTCCAAAATTAACCTGGATCTTTCGGTCACTTTCAAGGTCTTTTGGATTGAAATCAACTTTCAGATGTTGCTGTTCCCCCCTGACTTCTACAAGAAGGGGATCACCTAGATTGTCGTTGTGCAAATGGAAGGTGGCCTTGTAGTACCCATCTCCATCCGTCCTTACAACCTGCCCATACGAAATTTTCGTGTCCTTGACGAGTACGTCTACGTTCGAAACTGCACTCCCGTCCGGTCCGCACACATACCCTTCAACCATGAAACGATGGTCCGCCTCATGAGTGGTACGAGCCATGGGAGGAAATACCGCACCCGTCACGAGACAGCAAGCCAGAACACTTAACCCTACTCGACGTCGTCTACTATGCTGCAAACTTGATTGCTGACTCGTCGCTCGCTCCTTCGAAGACGCACACGCTCCATCACAGCGAGCGCATTTTGTTTGGGCGTCGGTTTTTAGCACAGGGTTAAATCTTTGTCAACGAAACAGCCGGCATTTTGGGGTGATGTTGGGTTGCGTCGTGCTCTTAGAATCAGCAGTAGCGGAGAGTAAATCAGAGATAGCCTTTCGTACGTGCGACTGCCTCACTTTTTTCGGCTTCCGCTCGACGCTCCGACTCCTTTTTTGACACCCAGGATTCCCAAGACTTGCCGTTTGCCGTATCTTCACCCGTGAATGCAATCGTGACGATGTCGCGGTACAAAATACACCGAGGATCCGGACGGCCCTCAGGAAATAGTTCAAGATAGGGATCGCTACCGGCCTCCTGACGATTGAAGATGTATCCAGCCACCGATTCACCGGACCGTAACATCACGGTCACGTCGCCACGGTAATCGAAGGCGAGCTCGATCGCCTCCGCAGCCTCTTTGATTGAGCCTGGCGTGAACACTCTTCCCTCAAGGGAGCCAGTGATACCAGCCGTGTGATTCTTGGTGTCAGTCATCTCAAGAGGCCGCTCGCCACAATCCATTCGCTAATGAACATAATGCCCATAGCTACGATATAAGTTGAGCGGTTAACCGCTAACGAGAAGTAGGCGACAAGGTTAATTTAGCGGTTCGTGCAAAACCGGAGATCGTGCTGAAGGTATCCTCAACAGCCGACGCCTCATAGCCGCAATGGACCATACAATCAGCACACTTTTCATTTCGACCGGTGCCGTAATTCTCCCACTCCGTCAATTCCATCAACTCCCGGAACGTCTTCGTGTAACCTTCCTGAAGCAAATAGCAAGGCTTCTGCCATCCAAAGACGTTATAGGTCGGATTACCCCAGGGAGTGCACTGGTATTCACGCCGGCCCATGAGGAAATCCAAAAACAATGGAGATTGGTTAAACTGCCAGCCCGATTTGGGCCGAGTCAGAATCTTTGAAAATAGTTCCTGGGTTCGAGCCCGTTTCAAGAAATGCTGTTGATCCGGGGCTTTTTGATAACTGTACCCCGGTGAGATGGTCATGCCCTCAACGCCCAGCGCCATCATTTCATCGAAAAACTTTCTGACTCGCTCAGGATTTGCATCGTCGAACAACGTGGTATTTGTCGTCACCCGATGGCCCCGTTTGACGGCCGCTTTGATGGCTTTCACTGCTACATCATAGACGCCATCCCGACATACAGCCAAATCATGTTCATCCTTGAGCCCATCCATATGGACACTGAATGTGAGATATTTTGAAGGCTTGTACTCATCCAGCTTGCGTTCCAAGAGAATCGCATTGGTGCAGAGATAAATATATTTCTTCCGATCCACTAACCCCTGTATGATTTGTGCGATCTCAGGATGAATGAGCGGCTCACCACCAGGGATGCTCACCATAGGGGCTCCGCATTCCTCCACCGCCGCCCAGCATTGCTCGGGAGTCAATCTCTTATCGAGAACGTGATCCGGGTACTGAATCTTTCCGCAACCCGCACACGCGAGGTTACAACGGAAAAGCGGCTCAAGCATGAGCACTAAGGGATACCGTTTCACTCCCTTCAGTTTCTGGGAGAGGACATACGTCGCCACTGTATACATCTGGGAAATCGGAACAGCCATTCCGCTCTCCTTACAAAATTAGCTTTTGATACGCTACTTTATTTGAACGGCCGCTTATGGCAGCCCATCTGGAAGCACAAGTATGTTTTGGATCTTAACATCATGCTTAGATGCCGTCAATTTTCTCGCTCTCACAGATTGTCATCCAGCACTGAGCGACATCCTCTCTTTGGATAGCCCTGACCACGACTCATTCGAGACAGTCTGAGTAGACTTAATGATCTGCTCACCCCCACCAAAGACCATACACCTATTAATCAGGAAGCGCACTCACGACATGTGGAGTCAGAAAGTGGAAATGCTAAAGGCGTCTTCTCTCGTTGCCAAGACTGGTCGTGCCGGCTCCGGGTCGAGCATGCTCTGTTTGGAGGCGCCGAGCGGGTTCGAACCGCTGCATCGCAGTTTTGCAGACTGCTCCCTTACCACTTGGGTACGGCGCCCCGGGGCGGCATTATAGTCGCTTCGTTTCCTTGAACACAACACGCAGGTGCAACCCACAGGGCTCATTAACTCTTCTACCCCGACTGTTGAACTCGCGTAACGCACTCGCCGTACTACCCTTCGCCTGCTGGGACTGAAGATCCAGGGTTCGTTTTCATAACATGCGACTGAAGCCCGTTCCGAGAACCCGCACTTGCGAGAAGAAGCCCGAATAGGATCAGCATCGCGATACCAAGATGGTGATAGCTTTTCAGCGCCTCCCATTTGGCTGAACCCACCACTTCGTAGTTCAACACCATAGTGAGCACGATATACGCGGCCAATACGGTATACCCAGCACCAGTCAACCTGCCACTCATCCGGACCGCAGCCGCCACGACGACGAGCGCCGCCGGTACCATCCACACCAAGTGCTGATCCCAGGTGATCGGGGAGAACAACAAGGTGAGGATCAGGGTTCCTGCACAATCCCGCCCCCACGTGGAATCTCCCGGCCCTTGAAATACCCGCCGGCTTGACCGCGCAAAGAGACCAAGCAGACTGAGTCCCGCGATCGCGACGATCGCATTGGCAGCGGGAGACGGTAGATCCATGACTGGTTTGTATCCCGGGTCTACTTGCCGAAGCCGGTGTGTCGGCGGATACGTGACCAAATAGCGCAGCATAGTATGCCGGAGAGAGAGGTTGGCTTTTTGCAATTCGTTTTCTTGCCGACCCTCTGCCTGCCGATCCAGCACTGACAACATGGCATTGTTCGTCCATTCAGCGTGATGTTCCCACCAACTTGTAGGCCCCATATACAAAACGGGCAGCACGATCCAGATTAGTGTGGCCAGCACCGTGTATGCGGCAACACGCCACTGCCGCTTCCAAAGAAATAGTAGGACGAACAGCGCAGGGGTGATCTTGAGGACAATGCCGAGCCCAACCAAGGCCGCTCCCAGCCGTTCCCTTCCAACCCATATGGAATAGATCCCCCCAGTTAGAATGCCCAACAGCATGAGATGCGGGCCGCCGTCGTCGAGATCATTCAAGATAAATTGCAACGTCAGCGCGCCTGCCCCCACGCCGAGCAGTAGGCCGCCCCACCCTTTCAAGTTCGCGGAGCTGCACACCATCCGGTGGAACAGAATGATCGTGATGACCAAACAGCCGATCGCGACGGCGTAACGCAACGCCAGGCTTGGATTTCTGTCGAGAATCAGCAAGGGAGCGAAATAAATGCCGGTGGTCGGCAAATACATGTAGCAGTAATCGTTGGCATACAGATATTCTCCTGAGAGAAAACGCCGTCCGATCTCGCGATGAATATCGATGTCTCGGAAGTGAAACGATCGCCCAAAGGAGATAATGTACCCATGCACCATCGCCGCAACGATCAGACCAAGTTTTATCACTCGTAAGAAAAGATCCGATCTGACGAACTCTTTAATCATATCGATCATGACGTTTTATCGCATTCGCGTCACGACACTGATTCTTGACCCACAAGAATGCATCGTCATGTCTGTCGGAACTTGAATCAAGTAGCAGGAGAGGCGCTGACCAGAGCGCGGCTACCGGTGAGGTAATACGGGGATCTCTTTCCCGAGCGTTGAGCGAGGCTCCGATTGGGGCATCAGTGATTCCCACTCGGTTGAGGGAAGAGGCACGATCGCTTCGCCACTACTTTCCGCTTCTTTCTCCTTGGCGAGCAGCTCCACTTCCTGAATCAAGGTCTCCATCAATTCTTCCATCGGGACTTTTCGAACCAACTTGCCCTTCTTGAACAAGATGCCCTTACCTTCACCACCGGCAATCCCGATGTCGGCCTCTTTCCCTTCTCCGATTCCATTCACCACACACCCAAGCACCGACACGTTCAACGGAGTCTTGATGTGGCCGAGTTTCTTCTCCAACTCGTTCGCCATTCGGACCACATCGATCTCAACGCGCCCGCACGTCGGGCAGGCAATGACATTGATCCCTCGATGACGCAACTCGAGCGATTTTAAAATCTCAAAACCGACTTTCACTTCTTCCACCGGGTCGGCCGCCAACGACACCCGTAACGTGTCCCCGATCCCCTGCGACAGCAAATAGCCAAGGCCGATGGATGACTTCACGGCCCCGGTCATGGCTGTCCCGGCTTCGGTAATTCCGATGTGAAGCGGATAATCCGACTGATGAGCGAAAAGCCAATACGCATCGATGGCATGATGTACGTCCGACGCTTTCAGGGATACTTTCAGATTGGTAAAGCCCACGTCTTCTAACGCATGCACGGCATTGAGTGCCGACTCTGCCAACGCCTCCGGGGAAGGCCAACCGTATTTCTCCAGTAGAGGGCGTTCGAGTGACCCTCCGTTCACACCGACTCGAAGGGGAATGCCCCGTTCATTCACAGCCTTGATCACTTCTTCCACCTTCCACCAGGCTCCGATATTGCCGGGGTTGATGCGGACACAATCGACGATTTGTGCCGCCTTTAAGGCCAAGCGATGATCGAAGTGGATATCCGCGATCAGCGGCACCGTCATAGCCGCTTTGATTTGCGGAAGAACTTGTGCTGCTTCATCATCTGGAACTGCCACACGAATGAGTTCGCAGCCGGCAGCTTCAAGCTGGTGAATCTGTGCGATCGTGGCAGCCACATCGCGCGTATCCGTCGAACACATGGATTGCACGGAAACGGGAGCATCGCCGCCGATTTTGACGTTGCCGACAGCGATCTGTCGAGTTTTTCGCCGTGCTATATGCATCTGGTGCTGACTGCCATTTTCATGCTGTGAACCAACCTAACTCAGCTACCCTGTTCGTCGCCATGGGGAAGATGGCTGCCTAGTGTCGCACCAGCGAATTGGGATTTGACCGCTGGCGTCTTGCCGATCAGTTCTTTTACGCTCTGATAGATCCCCTCAGCAGTCAAGCCGTATCGTTCACGCAAGAGATCTTGAGGACCCTGTTCGATGTACCAATCGGGCAAGCCCAAGACCTTGGTCTTCACATCCGTCACGCCGGCATCTGAAAGGGTTTCCAGTACCGCTGAGCCAAACCCGCCGATCTTGCAACCTTCCTCCACAGTTACAACATACCGCGCTTGCTTGGCCACATCCGCGATCAACTCCTGATCGAGCGGTTTGACAAATCGACCGTTGACGACAGCCGTGGAGATGCCTTCCTTGCCGAGCCGCTCAGCCGCCTCGACGGCTTGCCATACGGAGACACCGATCGCAAAGATGGCGACATCGGTTCCTGATTTCAGGAGCTCCCCTTTCCCAATCGGAAGCGCTTGAGGAGTCGGATCCATCTTCACGCCAAGGCTCACCCCGCGCGGATAGCGCACGGAAATCGGCCCGTTAAATTCCAGGCAAGTTTTCACCATATGCTGGAGTTCGTTTTCATCTTTCGGAGCCATCACCACCATATTGGGAACGTGGCGCAGGTAGGCATAGTCGAATGCGCCATGATGAGTCGTCCCATCCTCAGCGACGAGCCCACCACGATCGATGCAGAAAGTGACCGGAAGATTCTGGGTGGCAACATCGTGCACGACCTGATCATACGCGCGCTGGAGGAACGTCGCGTACATCGCGACAACCGGCTTCATCCCCTGCGCTGCCAGCCCTGCGGCAAACGTCACGGCATGCTGTTCGGCAATACCAACGTCGTACAACCGGTCCGGGAATTCCTTTTCAAAAGTAGTCAATCCGGTTCCTTCGCACATCGCTGCCGTAATGGCCACGACGCGTTTATCCTCGCGAGCCAATTTGACCAGCGCATCCATGGCGAACGCCGTATACGAGGGACGTGCGGCTTTCTTCGCCGGCGCGCCCGTCTCCAGAACAAACGGAGGGCAGGCATGGAACCACACAGGATTCTTCATGGCCGGCTCGTAGCCAAGCCCCTTCTTCGTGATGACATGCAGCAAGACCGGCCCCTTCATTTTCAACACATTCTCAAGCGTCGGGAGCAGATGCTCAAAGTTGTGACCATCGATCGGACCACTGTATTGGAAGCCCAATTCTTCAAAGAGCAATCC
>Ga0224510_10001342_pt1 | contig 16476 bp, 15 predicted proteins | sample SF_May12_sed_USG_FD_170161 | JGI IMG/M metagenome (GOLD analysis project Ga0224510, IMG submission 170161) | Sediment microbial communities from San Francisco Bay, California, United States - SF_May12_sed_USGS_4_1 | ecosystem: Environmental > Aquatic > Marine > Sediment | place: USA: California... | reverse complement strand
CCATCCGCAACATCATCCACATGGCGGCCGTCGCTCGCCCTCGGGTCTTGCACCACCTGCGGAGCGGTTTACTGTGCCCCGTACCGGTTTCTTCGGCTGGCCGTGGTGGCGCAGCCGATCCCTGTGAGTGCCGCGGGCGCCGGCGCATGGCGGATCCGGGAACCGGGGACGTTCATGGGTGGAGATCAGCGCAGGAACGCGTCGTAGCCGGTCTTGGCGATCAGTGCTGCCACGACCATGATGAACACGCCGCGAACGAACCCGGCGCCATGCTTGAGCGCCAACCGCGTGCCGACCAGGCTGCCCGCCACGTTGGCCAGTGCGATGACGAGTGCGAGGTGCCACCACACATGGCCCTTCCATGCGAACAGCGCCAGCGCCGCGGCATTGGTGGCGGTGTTCAGAAGCTTGGCGCACGCGCTCGCATGCAGGAAGTCATAGCCGAGCGTGCGCACGAACAGGAAGACGAAGAAGCTGCCCGTGCCCGGGCCGAAGAAGCCGTCGTAGACACCCACCACGGCGCCAAGGCCCGAGGCCCACGCCGCCTCGCGCGCGCCGGCGAAACGTGGCGCGTGGTTGCGACCCATGTCCTTCCTCGCCAAGGTGTAGACGAGCACGGCCGCCAGCACGAAGGGCAGCGCCCGCTTCAGCCCTTCGGCGCTGACCAGCGTCACGACCCAAGCCCCGACAAAGCTGCCCAGCAACGCGGTGACCACCGCGGGCCATAGCGTGCCCCAACGCAAGGTGACGCGGCGCGCGTACTGCAGCGTCGCCCAGGCCGTGCCCCATACTGCTCCGCCCTTGTTGGTGCCCAGCAAGGTCGCAGGCATGGCCTGCGGATACAGGGCGAATAGCGCGGGCACGAGCACAAGCCCGCCACCGCCGACGATGGCGTCGACAAATCCGGCCAGGCCAGCGGCCAGCGCCACCATGGCCAGCTCGGGCCAGGCGGACAGCGCGAGTTCGGTCATCGAGGGATTGTCCCGGCCCCTTGACGTGCAACGCCGGGGACGCAATCGCTGCGCGCCCGGCGCCAGTCGCTCACGCGGCGGCGTCGTGCGCCGTGTCGCCGGCGACCGGCACGTCGACTGCCCTCGCGGGACCGAAGCGGAACACGAAGCGCGCACCGCAGCCTGGTTCGCCGCGCGCGCTCACGTGCCCGGCGTGGCGTTCGACGATCCGCCGAACGATCGACAGCCCGAGGCCGGTACCCTGAAACTGCTCGCTGCGGTGCAGGCGGACAAAAGGCTGGAACAGGGTCGCCGCCTGCGCGTCATCGAACCCGGCGCCATTGTCCTGGACGAAGAACATGCCGTCGCCGCCATCGCTGTCGCTTCCAAACTCGACACGAGGCGCGTTGACTTCTCGCGTGAACTTGGCTGCGTTGCCCAGAAGGTTCATCAGCACCACGCGCGCAAGCGCGGCACTGCAGTGCGCAACCAGACCGGGCTGAACGACCCACTGCACAGGCGCCTTGCGTTCGAGCCAGGGCAGGTCGGCAATCACGCTTCCGGCCAGTGCGCTCAGGTCCACCGGCTCGAGCAGCAATGCGGTCGAGGTCGAGCGCGCGAGCTCGAGCAGCGCGGTCACCGTGTGCGACATCTCACGCGCGGCCTGTCCGGTCAGGCGCAGCCACTCGCGCTCGTCGGGGCTGAGGCGGTCCCAGGCGCGGCTCTTGATCATGTCCGACAATCCCACCACCTGACCGATCGGCGTGCGCAGCTCGTGCGCGAGCTGGCGCGAGAACGCTTCGAGGTCGCGGTTGGTCTGCTCCAGCTCGGAAGTGCGCTCGGCCACCAGACGCTCGAGCTGTTCGTTGCGGGTGAGCAGGAGTCGCTCGGCACGCTTCTTGAGCGTGATGTCGCGCCCCACGCCGTGGTATCCGAGGAACTCGCCGCGTTCGTCGAGACGCGGAACGCCGCTGATCGACACCCAGCGCAGTGAGCGCCCGCCCTGGCGCACTGCGAACTCGAAACCTCGAAACGGTCGGTGCGCGTCGAGGTCTGCGCGATGCGCGGCCCACTCGGTCGCGCTCGCGCCGTCGCTGTACACCTCCCAACGCGCGCGGCCGATCAACTGTTCGGCGCGGTCGCCGGCGATCTGCATCGCAACCGGGCCGACTTCGGTGAAGCGGTGGCTCACGTCCGTCTGCCAGTACCAGTCGGCGGCCAGGTCGGCCATCATGCTGTGGCGCTTCTCGCTATCGGCCAGGCGCTGGTGCGCCAGCCGCGCCTCGGTCACGTCGCGACCGACCCCCTCGTAGCCCGTGAAGCGACCGGCATCGTCGAACACGGCGCGGCCGTTCAGAGTGATCCACACCGGCGAGCGCCCACGGCGCAGCACTTCGAGCGTCACGTCGCGCAGCGACTTGCGCTGGCTCACGCGCTCGAGCACCGGGCCCCACCCCTCGGCCGGCGCCTGAAACAGCGGCACCGCATCGAGCTGGTGGCCCACCAGGTCGGAAGGCTGCACGCCGAGCTTAACCAGCGAGGCCAGGTCTTGAGAGACCCAGGTCACCTTCAGTGTTTCGTCGGTCTCCCAGTGCCAGTCGGCCGACAGCCGCATGCGCGCCTGCCAGCGGCGCTCGCGCTCACCGAAGGCCAGTTCGACTTCACGCGCCCCGCGGTCGAAGCGCGAGGTCGGCCCCGCCGATGCGCCCGACTCGCCCGCATCGTGCGTCGATACGCCGTCGAGGTCGCCCCAGGCCGAAACCGCGTAGGGCGACTCGGCGCGCACCGCGCGCAACGCGCCCGGCACGTCGCCGACTCGCAGATGGCGCGCGAACTCCGCCAACGCCAGCGCGTTGTCGCGGGACTGGCGTGAAAGGCGCAGCGCGATCGCCACTGCGCCAGCACCGAGGAGCAGTGCCGAGCCGAGTGCGGCCCAGCCGGCAAGCGCACTCTCGCGCCACACGAGCGGCAGGGCAGCGACGCCGACGAGCACGACGATGGCCAGCACGAGTGCAACCGTCGCACGCACATCGGAAAACGCGCCCGCAGCATGCGTCTCGCCCCGCGCAGGATCCTTCGGCGCGGAGAGCCTTCCGTCGCTCGCGGGGGGTTCGGACATCGCCAACAGTGTATCGAGGCGTTACGGCCGAGGCACTAGTCAGTTCTTACGGGGGAGCCGCTTTGTTGTCCTGTGTCAACGCATCGCGCAGCCAGTGCGCAGCCCGCTCGGCGATCATCAGTGCCGGCGCGTTCGTGTTGCCGCTCGTGATCGTGGGCATCGCGCTCGCGTCGGCCACCACCAGGCCCGCGACGCCACGCACACGCAGGCGCGAATCGAGCACAGCCGAGGCATCCCCGTCGCGGCCCATCCGGCACGTACCCACGGGATGGAAAATCGTCGTGCCGATGTCGCCGGCCAGCCTCGACAAATCCTCGTCGGACTCGTGTTGGGCCCCGGGCTTGATCTCGCGCGGCGCATAGCGCGCCAGGGCGGGCTGCGCGACGATGCGCCGCGTCAGACGAAGCGAATCGGCCGCCACCCGCCTGTCGCCTTCGGTCGACAGGTAGTTCGGCGCGATCAGCGGTGCGTCGTCGATGCGAGGGGAACGGATGCGGACCGTGCCGCGGCTTTCCGGGTTGAGGTTGCACACGCTTGCGGTGAAGGCCGCAAACCGGTCGAGCGGCTCGCCGAAGGCGGGGAGCGACAGGGGCTGCACGTGGTACTCGAGGTTCGGCCATGCGCGATCGGGCGACGAACGCGCGAAGGCGCCGAGCTGCGACGGCGCCATACTCATCGGCCCGCTTTGCGTCAACAGGTACTGCAGCCCGATGCGGGCCTTGCCCCACCAGGTGCTGGCGATCCGATTGAGCGTGGGTACGCCGGAAACGCTGAACACCGCGCGGACCTGCAGGTGGTCCTGCAAGTTGGCGCCCACACCGGGCGCGTCGCGCAGCACCTCGATTCCATTCGCCCGCAACAGGCTGCCGGGCCCGATGCCCGACAACTGCATCAGTTGCGGCGTACCGATCGCGCCGGCGGCCATCACGACCGCCCGGGCAGCCCGCAGGTCCTGCAACTGGCCTTCGATACGTGCGCGCACACCGCGCGCATGCAGTTCGCCATCGCGGTCGCGCTCGATGAGCACCCGCTCGACGAGTGCACCGGTGTGGACCTCCAGGTTGCGGCGCGCTCGCACCGGCCGCAGGAAAGCCTTGCTCGCGTTCCACCGCACGCCGCGTTTCTGATTGACCTCGAAGTAGCCGACACCCTCGTTGTCGCCACGGTTGAAGTCGTCGCTGGCCGGAAGACCGGCCTGCTGCGCCGCGAGGGCGAACGCATCGAGCAGTTCCCACGACAGGCGCTGCGGCTCGACGCGCCACTCGCCCCCGATGCCGTGATGAGCAGCGAACGCCGGCTCGTGCCCGCGATGATGGTCCTCGTGCTGCTTGAAGAAGGCCAGGCAGGCGTCCCAGCGCCACGCCGCGTCGTCGATCAACGCGGCCCAGCCGTCATAGTCGCGCGATTGCCCCCGCATGTAGATCATGCCGTTGATCGAGGACGAGCCGCCCAGCACCTTGCCGCGCGGGTACCGCAGCACGCGGCCGTTGAGCCCAGGGTCGGGCTCGGTCCGGTACATCCAGTCGGTGCGCGGATTGCCGATGCAGTACAGATACCCCACCGGGACGTGGATCCACAGGTAGGCGTCGCTGCCACCGGCCTCGAGCAAAAGCACTCGCGAGTCCGAATCGGCCGACAGCCGGTTGGCCAGCAGGCAGCCGGCGGTGCCGGCCCCCACGACGATGTAGTCCCACGGCGCCGCGCTCATCGCCAGCTCACGGGACGACTGGCGCGGCCAGCACCGGGAACAGCTTGCCGAGCCCGTCGGCCAGGAGCTCGACGGCCATCGCGGCGAGGATCAACCCCATCAGGCGCGTCATCACGTTGATGCCGGTGCGGCCGAGCACCTTCGCGATTCGGCCCGACGCGGAAAAGGCGGCATAGGTGACCAGGCCGATGACGACGCCATAACCCACGAGCACCCCGCGCTCCCAGAGGTGGCGCGTCTTCTCGGCGTAGATCACCATCGTCGAGATCGTGGCCGGGCCGGTGAGAAGCGGAATCGTCAGCGGCACCACGGCAATGCTCGCGCCCGCGTCGACCTTCTGGTTGCCCTCGTCGACGTCGGTGGGGCGCGCCTCGGCCGGCTGTGCGTTGAGCATCTGCAGCGAGCTGATCAGCAGCAGCGTGCCGCCGCCGACCTGGAACGAGGCGATGCTGATGCCGAAGAACTCGATGATCTTCAGTCCCGCGATGGCGCTCGCCGCGATCACGACAAAGGCCGAAAACGACGCGACCGAGATCGTGCGGCGCCGCTGCTCGCGAGAGAAGTTCATCGTGAACGCGATGAAGAAGGGCACCACGCCGATCGGGTTGACGATGGCCAGCAGCGCAATCAGTGGCTTGAGCAGATCCATGTCAGTCCAGTGCGGAAGGCTCGGCCGTGCGCCAGGCGCGAAGCTGTTGCAGTGCCGCGATGCTACGCGGCGGCCAGTGCACGCAGGTATCGCAGGCCCGCAGCGGTTCGTGGCCCGTACCACGAGAGCAGCTCGCCATCGACAAGCCGTACCCGTGCGCCCGGGCAGAGCTGCTGCGCCTCATCCCGATGCGCCACCTCGAACGCATACGGCTCGCTCGACAGCAACACCTCGCGCACGTCAGTCAACCACGGCTCTCCGCCGCTCAGCACCGGATAGCGTGCGGCGCCATGCGCCCCGCCCTCGACCGCAGGCAGGCTGCACCAACCGACGCGCGCGAGCATGCGCGCGATATAGGTGTCGCGCGCCACCGTCATCCAGGGGTCGCGCCAGATCAGGTACAGCACCGGTACCGTCGAGCGCCCGGTCGGCGCCGTGGCCGCCAGTTCGGCGGCCAGCTCGGCGCGCAGGGCGCGCGCCCGCTCAGACACGCCGGGTCGGCCGGCAAACACTTCGGCCATCCGGGCGATCAGTGCATCGACGTCATCGGGTCCGCAGGGGTGGGTCACGATGACCTGGGGTACGAAGTGCCGCAGGGCGCGCGCGGTTTCCTGTCGGTTTTCGTCGACGTTGACGATCACGTGCGTGGGCGCCAACCGCTCGAGCTTGACAAGGTTCACGTCCTTCGTGCCGCCCACCTTGGGCACGCCAGCCAGTGCTTCGGCCGGGTGGACGCAATACCCGGTTCGCGCCACGAGGAGGGGCCCCAGTCCAAGCGCGACGAGCAACTCGGTGACGCTGGGAACGAGGCTCGCGATGCGCGGCGCCACGCTGGGCAGGGTCATCGCCGCTCCGGCCCCTGCGCGGCAGTCTCAAAGCCGGGGCCACGGCGAGCGCTTTCAGGAGTGGGGTCGTGCCCGGCCATCGGGTGCCGATCCTAGCAACGCGGCTGCGCCCCGGGTGAACCCGTAGGCGGGCGCGGTGGCAAGTCACGGCGGGGCCAGAAAACAACACTTTCGACGGCCCTGTGCGCACGTGCGCTTGCGCTTCCTGAATAATCACATCTCCCTGTCTGGAAGCGGCGCCTTCGCTTGATTGTCTCGAGCCCGGCTACTAGCTCCACATGGTTTCTTGAGTTGGTGATTGACAAGGAGCTTGCCGAATGGGCAACAAGCTATATGTGGGCAACCTTGCCTACAGCGTGCGCGATGAGTCGCTTCAGACTGCCTTTGCGCAGTTCGGGACGGTCACGTCCGCCAAGGTGATGATGGACCGCGAGACGGGCCGCTCGAAGGGCTTCGGCTTCGTCGAGATGGGCAACGACGCGGAGGCACAGGCCGCTATCAATGGCATGAACGGGCAACCGCTCGAAGGCCGTCCGCTGGTGGTCAACGAGGCACGGCCGCGCGAGGAGCGCCCGGGCGGCTTCGGCGGTGGTGGTGGTGGTGGCCGCGGCCCCTACGGCGGCGGCGGCGGTGGCCGCGGCGGCTACGGCGGCGGCGGCGGTGGTGGCTACGGCGGCGGTGGCGGCGGTGGCGGTCGCAGCCCCTACGGTGGTGGCGGCGGTGGCCGCGGCGGCTATGGCAGCGGTGGTGGCGGCGGTGGCGGAAGCTACGGCGGTGGCCGCGGCCAAGGCGACTGAGCGGTAGTCCAGGATCACAGACAGGGCGCTTCGGCGCCCTTTTTCGTTTTCCGACACGCTTGCTTCGTTGCCGTGAAGCAGCGCGTCTGCGGTCGGTTGGGGCGTGCGCCTAATACCGCTCGGGGCGCAGCACCTGGACCTCGGCGAAATACAGGGCCACGGCGTAGTGTCGGGCGTATGTGGCTAGGACGTGGCCTGCGATAGCGTCAGCCACTTCGGCGTTGCAGATGAACTTGAGTTCGACCGTCCGATCGGCTTCCCAGGCGCCTTCGCGCACGCCTTCGAGGCTGGCGCCGTGCACTTCGGCGACCGTCCACCCCTGCGCGCCACGCTCGCGCGCGTCGCGCACCAGCGCCTTTTCCAGCGCGGCCTCGGTCACGACGACCAGCAGCGTCTTCGGATGCTTGGCGGTGCGGTTCATGCCGTGATTCTCTGCGCCAATGCGATGTACAGCGGGATGCCGATCACGATGTTGAACGGGAACGTGATCCCCAGTGACGCGGTGATCGACAGCGCGGCATTGGCTTCGGGCACGGCGATGCGCATCGCCGTCGGCGCCGCGATATAGCTCGCGCTCGCGGCAAGCGTGGCGAGCACGGCCACGCCCCCTGTGGACAGCCCCAGCGCCCACCCCAGCCCTGCGCCGGCGAGTGCCAGCAATGGCGGCGCGCCGATTCCGACCACGAGCACCGCGGCGCCAAAACGCCTGACCTCGGCCAGTCGTGCACCGGCGACGAGCCCGAGTTCGAGCAGGAACAGCGCGAGCACGCCCTTGAACGGATCGACGAACACCGCCTTGATCGGCGCGGTACCCGACTCGCCAGCCACAGCGCCGATCGCCAGCCCGCCGGCAAGCAGCAGGACGCTCTTGCCGAAGAGCACGTCGTGCGCCAGCTCGCCCCATCGTGTCGACGCTGCGCTCGAGCCACGGCGCGCGGCGATGCGCGCGAGCACGATGCCCGCGACGATGCCCGGCGCCTCCAGCACCGCGACCCACAATGCGGCATGGCTTTCGTAGGCGATGCCTTCACGGGCCAGCGCCGCGGTCGCCACCGCGTACGTGACTACGCTAACCGAGCCGTAGTGCGCCGCGACCGATGCCGCGTCGGCTCCGGCAAGCTTGAGCAGTCGCAGCACCGGAAAGAGCACGAAGGGGATCGCGAAACCCAGCGCGATGCAGCCCAGGACCTGCGGCAGCAGCATCACGATCGGCTGCTTGGAAAGCTCGATGCCGCCCTTCAGGCCGATTGCCAGCAGCAGGTAGATCGCGAGCGTCTCGTAAAGCGCCTCGGGCAGTCGCAGGTCACTACCCGCCAGCCGCGCGGCCACGCCGAGGAGGAAGAAGAACACAACCACGTCGAGCATGGGTGCGGATCATGCTGGAAGGCCAATGGCCCCTACGACGCGAGGGCTGGCTTGAAGTAGCCCTCGTCACCGTGTCCGATGTCGGGCTGGCCGGCGGCCCGTGTCGCCCCGGCGGCGATGAAGGGCTGGTCACGCGCCGTTGGTCACGCCGACCGAGCGGTGCGTGGATCTCGTTTGGCGAGCGGCGCATGGGCGCAGCCTGGCCAACGACACGCCCGGGCACAATCGGCCTGCTCGCAGGTGCGGCGCTCGTCGCAACTACTCGCCGCGGCGCTTCTTGCGGCCTCGGCCCGCCAGCAGCTTGTCGAACAACGCGTTTGGCAGCAGCCGAAGCAGCTTCGCGACCACCCCCATCTGCCAGGGGATCACGCGGTAGCTGACGCCGGCCTCGATGGCGCGGAAAGCGCGGTCGGCGAACTCGTCAGCCTCGAGCATGAAGGGCATGCGGTACCGGTTGCCCGCGGTCAGCGGCGTGACCACCCAGCCGGGCAGCAGCGTGACGACACGAACGCCGCTGCCGCGGCACTCGCCGCGCAGGCTCTCGCAATACGACACGACGCCGGCCTTGCTTGCGCAGTAGGCGCCGTGCCCGGGAAGGCCGCGGATCGCCGAGACGCTGGCGATGCCCACCAGCGTGCCCGCTCCGCGCGCCCGCATTGCCGCCAGGAAGGGGTGGAAGGTGGCTGCCATGCCGATGTTGTTGATCGCGAAAGTCTCGGCCATGACGGCCAGGTCCTCGCGCCGCGCCGTGTCCATCCCGATGCTGATGCCGGCATTGGCGATCACCACGTCGGGCAGCCCAAGTTGCACGATGGCCTGCTGCGCCGCGTCGACGATGCTGTCGATCTTGTGTACATCGGCGGCATAGGCCACGCAGCGATCCGGGCCGAACCCGCGTGCCGCGGCCCAGGCCTCGATTTCGCCCACGCGTCGGGCCGCGAGGGCGAGCCGCCAGCCGGCCCGGGCATAACGTGCGGCCAGGGCCTGGCCAATCCCGCCCGACGCGCCCGTGATGAATACGAGCGGAGCACTCATGCCAGCTGCCCTCGTGCCGGTGCGGCCCGAGGCGATGAGTAGCTGTTGCGCCGCCCCGAGCAACCGCCGCCGAATCGGCTTGGACGTGGAACGGGCAGTGACCCCTCGAGGCGCAGCGGTGCCGCCGATATCCGCAAGCCCGTCATTTCGGCAGTTCGATCCTTGCGCGAACGGGCCCGCCAAACCGGGCGGTGCGGGTCAGGTTGTCGTAGTCGAGCGTGGCCACGCGCAACTCGCTGCTGCCCTGGCGCACACGCACCGGCATGTGGGAGCGCAATTTCTCCGTCGTGAGGAACGCGTGCAGGAATTCGCTTTCGAACTCGATTTGCTGCGCTGGCGTCGCACCTTCCTGAATGACGCGCGCGCCCCCTTGCAGCTGCACCTCGCTGGCATCGCCGTTGGCCACTGCGAGGCGCGCGGTGGCCACAGTCACTGCGCCCTCGGCGCCAAGTGCGCGGATCGTCACACCGTCGATCTCCAGCGTGTCGGTATCCGGGTAATGGCGCATCTGCGTGCCGCGTACCACGACCTCGAGCCGCCCATCGGGCGAGAAGCGCTGCAGCGTCACACCTTGCATCTGGTAGTCGGGTTCGTGTCGCACCTCGCCCGCCCGCGCAGGCTCGACCACGGGCGGTGTAATGCGCACCAGCCACCAGGTCGCCAACGCGAGCAGCGCCATCAGCACCACCGGCAGGTAGGCCGAGATCCACTGTCCGATGCGCCACCACCAGGGCAAGTGTGGTCGCGCGGGCGGGCTTTGCCGTCCGCTGGCGGGCAGCGGATCCAGCGGCTGGATCAGGTTGTCGAGGTCGATCGCCATTGATCACGTGGCATCGAGCGTCCGCAGCTGACCTTCCAGCATCTCCGCATAGCGTCCGCACGCGGCGAGCAGCAGGTCGCAGCACTCGCGCGCGGCGCCCGCGCCTCCGCGCGCCGCGGTGACGTGATCGGCGGCGGCCAGCACCTCGGCATGGGCGTTGGGTGGCGCACAGGTGAACCCGGCGCACGCGAACAGCGCCAGATCGGGCCAGTCGTCGCCCATCACGGCGGTGTCGGCCCACTCGATGCCCAGCGCCTGCAGAAGCGTCGTCGCAGCGGACAGCTTGTCCGCGACGCCGTATTGCGCGCGCGCGATGCCCAGATCGGCCATGCGCCGGCGCACCGCCGGCGAGTCGCGACCCGTGACCACTAGCGGCGTGATGCCGCCCTGCATCAGCAGCTTCAGGCCATGCCCGTCCAGCGCATGGAAGGCCTTGAACGACTCGCCGTGCTCGCCGATGAACAAACGTCCGTCGGTGAGCACGCCGTCGACATCGAAAATCGCGGCCTTCATCCCGAGGCCGCGACCCTGGGCCTTGAGCAGCAGTTCGGGCGGAAACGTCAAGGCCGCCATGCCAGCCACCGGCAAGAGCGAGCAACGCCTGGGCGGCTCATATGACCTTCGCGCGCATCAGGTCGTTCGAGTTGACCGCGCCGACGAGCATGCCCGCATCGTCGACCACCAGTAGGCAGTTGATCTTGTGGGTCTCCATCAGGTCGGCGGCCTCGGCGGCCAGCCGCGTTGCGCGAATCGCGCGCGGGTTCGCGCGCATCGCGTCGGCGGCGGTCAGCGCACGCAAGTCGAGCCCCTTTTCGACCAGCCGGCGCAGGTCGCCATCGGTGAACACGCCGATCGGGCGGCCTGCGTCGTCGATGACCGCGGTCGCACCCATGCCCTTGCTGCTCATCTCGCGCATGACCTCGGTGAACGCTGCGCCGGGCCGCACGCGCGGCACGGCCTCGTCCTTGCGCATCAGGTCGTACACGTGCATCAGCAGCTTGCGGCCGAGCGCACCGCCCGGGTGCGAGCGCGCGAAGTCGTCTTCGGCGAAGCCGCGCGCATCGAGCAGCGCAACCGCGAGCGCGTCGCCGAGCGCCATCTGCGCCGTCGTGCTCGCGGTGGGGGCCAGGTTCAGCGGGCAGGCCTCCTGCTCGACTGTGCTCTCCAGCACCACATCGGCATGCTGGCCCAGCGTCGACCCCGGCTTGCCGGTTATCGCGATCAGCCCCACGTGCTGGCGCTTCAGGACCGGGATGATCACGTTGAGCTCGTCGCTCTCGCCTGAGTTCGAGATCGCGATCACGACGTCCTCGCGCGTGACCATGCCCAGGTCGCCGTGGCTGGCCTCCGCGGGGTGTACGAACATCGCCGGCGTGCCGGTGGAGGCCAGCGTCGCCGCGATCTTGCGGCCGACATGGCCACTCTTGCCCATGCCCATCACGACGACGCGGCCGCGGCTGGCCAGGATGAGCTCGATCGCGCGCGTGAAGCTTGCCGACAGGCGCGCCTTCACACCGACCAGGGCCTGCGCCTCGATGTCGAGCGTGCGGGCGGCCAGCACGAGCGCGCGGTCGGCGTCGAACGGTGAGGCGGCAGCTTCGGACATGAGATCTCGTGTTCTACTGGCGGGCGGATTCTAGGCTCCACGCCGCGCCGCAAGCGCACCCATCGCCGCGCATGGCCTCGACCCTCGAACTCGTCCTGCTGTACCTCGTGGCCGCGGTGCTCGGCGTCGCGGTGTTCCGCTCGCTCAAGTTGCCGCCGATGCTCGGCTATCTGGTCGTCGGCGTGTTGATCGGGCCGAACGCCCTGGCGCTGGCCAGGGACTCGGCCGCCGTCAAATACCTGGCCGAGTTCGGTGTCGTGTTCCTGATGTTCGTGATCGGGCTGGAATTCAACCTGCCCAAGCTGCGGGCGATGTGGCGGCTGGTATTCGGGCTCGGACTGTCGCAGGTGGTGCTGACGATCGTCGGCGCGCTGGCCGGCAATGCGTTGCTGGTCTGGATCTACAGCCTCACGAGCATGCCCTGGCAGCTGGGCTATGCGGGCGCGCTGGTGCTGGGCAGCTCGATGGCGATGTCGTCCACCGCGATCGTCGTCAAGCTGATGGCGGACCGGCTCGAGCTGGAGAGCGACCACGGCAGGCGCGTGATGGGCGTACTGCTGTTCCAGGATCTCGCCGTGGTGCCGCTCCTGGTGCTGATCCCGGCGCTGGGTTCATCGGGCGGCGACATGGCGGCCACGCTCGGCTGGGCGATGCTCAAGGCCGGTGCGCTGCTCGCGCTGCTGCTCACGGGCGGCCAGCAGGCGATGCGCTGGTGGCTCACGCTGGTGGCGCGGCGCAAGAGCGAGGAGCTGTTCATCCTTAACCTGCTGCTGATCACGCTGGGGCTGGCGTGGATCACCGAGCATGCGGGCCTGTCGCTGGCGCTGGGCGCATTCATCGCCGGCATGCTGGTGGCCGAGACCGAATACAAGCACCAGGTCGAAACCGACATCCGCCCCTTCCACGACGTGCTGCTGGGCCTGTTCTTCATCACGATCGGCATGAAGCTCGACTGGCGCCCGGTGATCGATCAGTGGTTTCTCGTCCTCCTCTTGACGCTGGGCCCCGTGCTCGCGAAGTTCGTGCTCGTTGCGTTGCTGGCCCGGCTGTTCGGCACAGCGCCGGGCACCGCGCTGCGCACCGGCCTATACCTCGCGCAGGCCGGTGAATTCGGCTTCGTGCTGCTGACGTTGGGTGCCGATGGCGGCCTGGTGGCGCCGCGGTGGATGAGCCCGGTGCTGGCCAGCATGGTGCTGTCGATGCTGGCCACGCCGCTGATCGTGATGTACAGCAACCGCATCGTCTCGCGCTTGTCGGCCACCGACTGGATGATGCAGTCGGTGGCGCTGACGACGATCGCCAAGAAGTCGATCGCCACCGAGGCCCATGTCATCATCTGCGGCTACGGCCGCAGCGGGCAGAACTTGGCACGACTGCTGGCGAACGAGCGCATACCTTACATGGCGCTCGACCTTGATCCCGACCGCGTGCGCCAGGCCGCCGCCGCGGGCCAGAGCGTTGTCTTCGGCGACGCTGCCCGCCTGAAGAGCCTGATGGCTGCGGGACTGGCGCGCGCCAGCGCTGTGGTCGTGACCTACCACGACACGCCGTCGGCGCTGAAGATCCTTCAGATCGTAAGGTCACACGCGCCCCAGGTTCCGGTGGTGGTGCGCACGGTCGACGATGCCGACATCGACAGATTGAAGGCCGCAGGCGCCACTGAGGTCGTTCCCGAGGCGATTGAGGGCTCGCTGATGCTGGCGAGTCACGCCCTCGCGCTCGTGGGCGTGCCGATGCACCGGGTGATCCGCATCGCCCGCGATGCGCGCGATGCGCGCTACGGCCTATTGCGGGGTTACTTCCACGGTGCCGACGATGACACGGTTGAGGAACTCCACCAGGCGCGCCTGGCCAGCGTGACCCTTCCAGTTGCAGCACCGTGCGTCGGGCAAGTCCTGGCCGACCTCGCGCTGCACGCGGTGGGTGTTCGCGTCGTCTCGCTGCGGCGCGCGGCGGGGCAGGTACTCAGCGCCAGCGACGACCTCGTCCTCGGCGCCGGCGATACATTGGTGCTGTCGGGCATGCCCGAAGCCTTGGCGCTGGCCGAGGACAAACTGCTCAAGACGTGAGGCGACGCAATTTGCGAACCGAGCACGGCTTCGCGCACGATGGCGTCCCGCTCCCCACGCCCTTCACCCCTTGAGCCCAGGCGGCCCTCCGATGCACAACGACCCCGCGCTCCATCCCTCTGCTTACATCCGCGATCACATTCGAACCGTGTCCGACTGGCCCGAGCCGGGTGTGATGTTCCGCGACATTACGCCGCTGCTCGCCGACCCCAAGGTGTTCCGGGTGCTGATCGACCAATTCGTGCATCGCTACTTCGATGCAAGACTCGCCGCCGTCGCCGGGCTCGATGCGCGCGGCTTCATCATCGGCGCGGTGTTGGCGCATGAGCTCAATGTGGGCTTCGTGCCGATCCGCAAGAAAGGCAAGCTGCCCTTCACGACGATGGCCGAGACCTACGAGCTCGAATACGGCAGCGCTACCGTCGAGATCCATACGGATGCCGTGGTCCGGGGTGCACGCGTGCTGCTGGTCGACGACCTCATCGCCACCGGGGGCACGATGCTGGCCGGAAAGCGTCTGCTCGACCGGCTCGGCGCGCAGGTGGTCGAGGGCGCGGCGATCGTCGATCTGCCCGAACTCGGCGGCTCGGCTCGGCTGCGCGAGGGCGGCCTCGCGTTGTTCACACTGGTCGATTTCGACGGGCACTGATCCACCCTCACCGCCGGCGAGCCGCCACGGCGCGGGTGTGCTCGGCGCATCCGTGCGCGGGCCGGCAGCCGCGGGCGGCGTTGGATCGATTCAGCTGACCGCCTGACCGAGCTCGATGTTGGCACGCATGCGAACGCCCATCACGGCGGCGGCGGCGCGCACCAGTTCCAGCGTCAACGCCGGGTTGCGCGCAGCCAGCTCCTCGAAACGCGGCCCGCGAAGGGCCCAGACCGCGGCGGCGGTCATTGCCTCGACGTTGGCCATGCGTGGCTGGTCGCTGAACAGGCCGGCCTCGCCCACCACCGAGCCGGCACGAAGAATCGACAGGCGCGACACGCCGGGCTTGGGCTGGTTCACGTAGACCTGCAGCGTTCCCGACTCGAGCAGGTACAGCGTGCGATCGTGCTCGCCCTGCTTGAGCAACAGTTCGCCCGCGCGCACGTCGGCGCGCGTCAGGAAGGGCTCGACCATCCGCCACTGCTCGAGCGACAGCCTCGCCTTGAACGCGTCGGCGGCGTTCAGCGAGCGCATGGCTTCGCAGAGTGGCTGGATATCCATCGGTGCAGGCGTTGGCCTCACCGATTATCGAGAGCCGGCGCGCGCCGTACAAGCACTCGCCCCCCGGGGAGCGCCGGGTCCGAGCCGCGCCTACTTGTAGGCGACGCAGGCCTCGCAGACGGTGCCGCGCACGTCCTTGCTCAGGTGCGCATCGCGCAGGCGGGTGAACGCGCGTTCGGGCGGCGATGAGCCCCGTGAGAATTGGGCCAGATCAAAAAATCGGCGGTCCGGACCGCCGAGGTGCGGCAATGTACCAACTTGTGTTCACTTGCCGATGCAGAACCTGGAGAAGATCGCCCCGAGGAGTTCGTCAGCGCTGACGCGCCCGGTGATCTCGCCGAGCGCGTCGTGTGCCAGGCGCAGCTCCTCGGCAAGCAGTTCGAGCGCGGCGTCGCCGCGTGTCGTGAGTTCACCGGCAGTAATCACGTGTTCGCCCGCGCGCTTGAGGGCGTTCACGTGGCGCGTGCGGGCGATGAAAGGGCTTTCGGGACTCCCGTGCCAGCCGGCTCGCTCGAGCAGCGCGCGCCGCAACGCATCCAGACCTTCTGCGGTACGGGCCGAAAGGCGCAGTCCGTCATGTGGCGCACGGCGCGAAGGTGCGGCATCGCACTTGTTGAAGACATGGAGCACCCGATCGTCCCCACTGAGTCGCCTGGCGATCGCCGCCTCGCCCGCCTCGTACGCGGCTTGCCCGGCCCGCGTGAGATCGTGCAGGAAGATCACCGCGTCGGCGCCCTCGATTTCAGCCCAGCTGCGCGCGATGCCGATGCGCTCGACCTCATCGCTTGCGCCGTTCGTCTCGCGCAAGCCGGCGGTATCGGTGACGTGCACCGGTACGCCCTCGATCTGGATCGTCTGGCCGATCTTGTCACGCGTCGTGCCCGGGATCGGCGTGACGATCGCCAGCTCGCTGCCGGCTAGCGCATTGAGCAAGGAGCTCTTGCCGACGTTGGGTTGGCCCGCCAGCACGACCCGCATGCCCTCCGACAGCAACGCGCCCTGGCGCGTGCGGTCAATCAGGCTCTTGAGGCTTGCGGCGGTTCGATCGAGGCGGCCGCGCAGGTCGGCCTTCTTCAGAAATTCGATTTCCTCTTCCGGGAAGTCCAGCGTGGCCTCGACCAGCGTGCGCAGTGCGACGAGGTCCTCCGCAAGCGCCCCGACTTCGCGCGAGAACTCGCCGGCCAGCGAGCGCCCGGCACCGCGCGCCGCGGCTTCGGTGCTGGCGTCGATCAGATCGGCGACCGCTTCAGCCTGGGCAAGGTCGAGTTTGCCATTGAGAAACGCGCGCTGAGTGAATTCACCTGGT
>Ga0224510_10001340_pt1 | contig 16488 bp, 13 predicted proteins | sample SF_May12_sed_USG_FD_170161 | JGI IMG/M metagenome (GOLD analysis project Ga0224510, IMG submission 170161) | Sediment microbial communities from San Francisco Bay, California, United States - SF_May12_sed_USGS_4_1 | ecosystem: Environmental > Aquatic > Marine > Sediment | place: USA: California... | reverse complement strand
TCCGCTGGCCCTAGAACAGGGTACGTTCCCCCGGGAAATTCAGTATTTTCTCTTGCCCCCGTTAAAAGCCCACATGGCTTAATAGGCAACGCATCTCACTAAATCCCCTAAATTTTTCGTTCTTTATGCTACGCTTAAATAATTAAGTATAAATTCGTATATACTTAGGTCTATAGCAAGACTTTAATAGCGATTCTCTGTGTTTTTTCAAGTTCATGATGGTTTCAGCTCATTCTTTATCCCCGATTATGAGGAATTTTTAATATTGTGTTAATCTTGACTTAAGATCAAAGAGCTATATCTCTAAATCAGCAATAATATTATTAAACATATCGTGATATCATGAAAAAGGAGTTCAATATGGGACATTATGGAATACAGAAAAAGACCGCTTCGGTTGGGAAACGTCCCATCAAGAATGAAAACATTCAACCAATTGGCACTCCAACGACCAAAGCAGCCGATCCACGACATTCGGATGCATGTACGCGATGTGGAGGATTTATGGTCTCCCACTGGTGCATGAATGTGAACTATGATGCCGGTGGCATGGAGATTTTAACAAAACGATGCTTGCAATGCGGTGAAGTCATTGATCCCGTCATTTTGGAAAATCGCCTGAACCCCGAACGAGAAGCGATGAAGAAAAAAACCCGTCCTCTCCTCTCCAGGCCTTTAGCATCATCGAACAAAGGCAAGGGGTCAGGGATGAGTTGTAGTCCTGTGGCTTAACCTTGGGTCTGGCCACATCAACAGTGGCTTTTTGGACCACCCACGAGGAAGAGCCGGAATTTGCCTCCTGAGGATTTAAAGACTGCTCGATTATTAAGTCTATCCTCCCCAGGATAATCCCAGGCCGCAAGTCTCCCCCTCTCCTTGTGGGTCCCATCTCACAGATTGGTCCATTTCAATTGGCTCTCAGCTTCTCTTTCCTGCTAGACTTTTTCCAACAATCCCTTCTAGCTTCTTCATCTCTTAAAAGGGAGTGAATGATGATTTTTTTTCGTGCCATCATGAGTTTTCTGCTCTTGTTTCTTCCGCAAGTCGCCTCCGCACAATTTGATGATTTTCTCAAAGGGATGGATAAATTGGCGTTGCCGGGCACAAAAACCCTGGGAGATGACAAGATCATCTCTGGCCTCAAAGAAGCTCTGAGCGTCGGGACGGAAAACACCGTAAATCTCACAGGCAATACAGACGGCTTTTTAAAAAATGAGGCTATTAAAATCTTACTCCCGGAAAAACTTCAATCCATGGACAAAGCCCTTCGATTCGCCGGGTTCGGACCTCAGGTGGATGAGTTTGTGGTCAGTATGAACCGGGCGGCCGAGCAGGCCGCCCCTTTGGCCAAACCCATTTTCAAAGATGCTCTTACGAACATGAATTTTGACGATGCCAAGAAAATCTTACATGGAGGAGATACCGCAGCCACCGACTACTTCAAAAACAAAACCCAGAACCAACTAGCCACTGCGTTCAAACCGGAAGTGGAGAAGGCCATGAACCAGGTCGGGGTCACCGCGCAATACAAAGAATTGGTGGGACAATATACGACGCTGCCATTCGTCAAAGTACCGGCTTTTGATTTGGACAACTACGTGGTCGGGAAAAGCTTGGACGGACTCTTTTACACGCTGGCGGAAGAGGAGAAAAAAATACGAACCAACCCCGCAGCGCAAGTGACGGATTTACTCAAAGAAGTCTTTGGAAAATAATTCATTGATTAATTTTTTCCTCACACCACTATGCTCTGAGTAAAAATGGACCAACCGATTATCGGGTTTCACCAGGATGACGTGGGCGATTGGGTGGCGGATCTGGCCTGTGGTCACGGGCAACATGTTCGACATCAGCCCCCGCTCAGTATTCGCCCGTGGGTCCTTTCACCGGAAGGACGACGGGCACATCTTCAGAGCATACTCCAGTGCAAAAAATGTGACGAAGAATTGCTAGACTCCTCGGGAAGTGCAAACTAAGACACCGTCCTCTCTCTGAAAAACCCCTTCCTCAACTTCAAAGCAAAATATTCCTCCAACCTTTGCGCGTTACGGGTTGTGCCACATGGCTCCATCCGCATGATGCTCACTCCCCTGGTGAGTAATCTTGACGGTATCCCCGTTTTTCACTTGGGCTTCCAACGTGGAGATTTTTTGATTAATGGTCAACATGAGTTGATTGGAATGAAGAAAAGGCATCAGCCCTTGAAATTGGTCGGGATAATCCTCCAGCAGTTGGCGAAGGGTCGTGGCGTTTTCTAGAGTAATTTCCACTTCAGGATCTTCAACGACCTCCCGAAGCGCAAGTCCAAATATCAAAATTTTTACCATCCGGTGTTCCTCATCTAAAAATGAATATCAATCCTATTGAAACGATCACAACGATCTTCCGACAGAGCACGCATTGTGTTTCAGCATCTCACCTCCTAACCCTTGCGAGTATGCTCCCGTATGACCTGTGCGATATGCTTGACCTCCGCCTTTCCACGAAGACCATTTTTTAACTGAATCATGCACGCGGGGCAACTGGTGGCCACCACTTGAGCCCCGCTTTGTTGAATAGCTCGCTTCTTGCGTTGAAAAATCTCTTGTGAGGTCTCGTAATTTTTCACCATGTACGTCCCCGCTCCGCCTGCACACCGATCGGCATCCTGCATTTCGACAAATTCAAGATCAGTCAATGACGAGAGCAATTCTCTCGGAGCTTGGGATACGCCAGCGGCGCGAAGATGGCATGAAGAATGGTATGTCACTTTTGGCAACTTCTCATTGCCGGATACAGGCGAGTTCGGCGGCTGTGTTGATCTCCCACCACGGTCAACCAGAAATTCAGAAATATGTTTAACCCGTTTTTGCAAATCGATCGCCACGGCTTCCTCCGGCTCTCCTTGAAAAAGTTTGACGTAATCCTTCAGGCTTAATGTACAGGAGGCACAACTGGTAATGACCGTTTCAAACTGAGCCAGATGAGCCAGATTGTCCCGTGCGCCGTCTTTCACCAAATCCCGCAATCCATACGTTTCAATAGGCGTCCCCGAACATCGTTGAGGGGGCAGAGCCACCTTCACGCCATGATCGGCTAAGAGACCAATCACGGCGTCCCCCACGCCATCGTCAAAATAGTTTGCGGCACAGCCGTGGAAATATGCGACTGGCGCCTGGCGAACATGATCGGGATGACAAAGATCGGGATACCGGTCACGCAAATGACGTTTGGCAAAAGTCGGAAGCACCATCTCTCGAGGAATTTTCGCGGTGGCGGCCAATCCACGCAACAACGGGCGAGTCATATTTTCCAGTATGCCTCGAATGACCGGACGATCCCAAAAGGACTGTGTCCATGCCACCACCTTCAGCAACGGATGAAAAAGCCATGGACGGGCATGAAGTGCAAAGATCCAACCAGCCACCCGATTGGGATGTTCCGCCCGTCGCTGAAGAATCAGGTCTGACACATCAACCCCTGCAGGACAAATGGTGCGGCAGGACTTGCAATTCAAACAGGCTTCGACAACACGTTCGGATTTCAGATACTGGTAATCCGAGGCGGTGACAATCTCAAACCAGCCGCGGGCACTCATATCTTCAGACTGGAACACATCATACACCGGACACACCGAATTACATTTGGCGCACGTCGCACAGGGCTTCCCCATGCGCTCATAATCAATATGCTCCGTGAACGATGTTTCGCTGATTTTCACGCCGGGATTCATCATCCCCTGCGGGTCAAACGCCTGCTTCACGCGAACAAAGACCTGATAGACTTCTTCTCCATACATCACCCGCACCGTTTCCGCCCGTACACGCCCATCTCCATGTTCACCACAAATAGACCCGTCAAACCGGTCCAACACCGTTTGGTGAATCTCACGATGTGCCTCAACCATCGCGTGGAAATCGTATTGATTATGAAGATCGAGCAGCGGCACGATATGCGCGTTGCCATTCCCCACATGCCCGAAAATGGCAACGGAAACGCTCTGACGTCCGAAATACTCTTCCAAATACCGAATCAATTCTCCGGTACGCGAAGCCGGCACGACCACATCATCGACAAAATTGATCGGCTTTTTCAGAGGATCGAACCGATAGAGCGTCGGATACAATGCCTTGCGAGCCTTCCAGAGATCGGCTTGCTGAGCCGGATCCGATGCCAGCCTCACTTCACCCGTCACCGCAAAGGTTCGACACATCCCTTGCAGTCGTTCCCGACGATCCGTTCCGTCTCCCTCATCAAATTCAATAAGTAGGGTGGCCGCAGCATCTAATGGGATGCCATGACGATCGCGCCCGATCAAATCCAAGGTATTCCCATCCATCACTTCCAAGGCATTAGGTTCCAACTCCAACAAATGCGGCACGGCTTCGCCCATACCCTCCAGGTGCCGGAAATGGATCAGACCTGTCACCGTGGCATCAGGTCGTTTGACCAATTTGACTGTCGCCTCACTCATGATCCCAAGCGTACCTTCGCTACCGACAAACAACTTGGGAACATCAAACACCCCTCTCTCAAGCCCTTTCACCAAATCAAACACGTTATAGCCGGAACTGTTTTTACTCACCTTGGGACGTTTGGCACGAATCACAGCCTGGTCCTGCTTGAGCAGCGCCCACACGGTTTGTAAAGATGCATACTGATTCAACAACGAAGTATAGGCCGCTCCTCCAATATCTACGGCCATGGCGTCAAGCCAACCCTCCTTTAACAGCCGGACCCGGAGGGAATGAACATTGTCCTTCACCGATCCATAGCGAAGCGTATGCGGACCAGCCGAATTATTGGCGACCATGCCGCCCAATTTACACATATCCCCGCTTGAAGGATCGGGACCATACATCAGCCCCAAGGGGGCCAACTGCTTATTAAATTCAGACAACACCAGACCGGGTTGCACGCGCGCCCACTGTTCTTCCCGATTGATTGCAAGAATCCGGTTCATTCGTGAAATATCCACGATAATGCCAGACCCGATGGCTGAACCAGTCAGGTTCGTTCCGGCAGCCCGCGGGGTAAGAGGCACGCCAACCCGGACGGCATACTCCATCACGACATCAATCTCTTCTTCCGTGTCAGGAAGAACGACGACTTGTGGGGGTATTTTGTAGATACTGGCATCGACGGAATAGGCCTTCAGCGTCGCCCAATCCCACCGGACCTTGTCGGCATCCAATCTTTTGGCTAAATCAGCGCCAAGAGAAGATTTTTTTTCAGGTAACAACAAAGCCATAGGAACTCATCCCGCTCCATATGCAGAGAGAACACCCGCTCATTGTAGGAGAGAAGACCGGAAGGCAACAAGAAAGGCCGTCGAGACGCGTGGCCTCAACTCACATCATGCAGAAAGATCGGCGACGCGAGATTCTCCCTCGTCTCCTTCAGATTCAAAGGGAAGCTCCATCGGAAATTGTTCCGGGCTACCTAAATCTTTCAATTCTTTCAACGGAGGCAGATCCCGGAGGTCGCGCAGGCCAAACCGTTGAAGAAACTGTTTACTGGTCCCGTACAAAATGGGGCGACCTGGAATATCCTGCCGCCCGACGATCCGAATCAATTTCTGATCCAGGAGCGTACGCAACACACCGGAGGTCTCCACACCTCGAATTTTCTCAATATCCGCCCTCGTAATGGGCTGTTTATAACTCACAATCGCCAGGGCCTCTAATGCCGATTTTGAAACCTTGGCGGAAGTTTTGACCTTACTGGTCAATCGCTTGATATAGACACTCTGTTCAGGCCGCGTCACCATGACATATCCGCCAGCCACTTCAAGAATCTGCAAACCGCGTCCAACCTCCTCATACTCGGCCTGGAGAGTCTGCATGGCAGATTTGATAGACGGTTTGGGCACCCCTTCGAGTACGGAAGCCAACCTCTCGAGACTGAGAGGGTCATGGGATACAAACAGCAGCGCCTCAAAGGCGCCTTTCAGTTCATCAAGATCCAACGCCACCTCTTGCCTCTCCGTATCGGCGTCGGTGACCTCTTCCGAATCATGACCATTGGTGGAGGCATCGACCAGTGCAGAATCCTCGGGCTGGTCGGCATCTACAACATCTGTAGTCAGGTGTCCATTGGTGAGTGCTTTGGTAATCATATCTTCCTCCTATGTGGACTGAAACAGTCCATCCCACACCGCCACATTCACTATTCTTACAAACAACTTAGATAATTCCTCACGGATCGTCTTCCCACAATCAATGACCAAGTCAAGACTTACAATTCTTCCATTTGAAAACTTCCAGTAGCATCAGGCCCTCCCGCCGGAACGAAGCGCCTGGTTACCTGGATAGGGCCAAGCCATTCTCCTTGAAATAACCGAACCAGGTTCATCCGGACCAGCTCCAATAAGGCCAAAAACGTGACAATCACCAGAGGCCGCGACCAATGCTGCGCAAACAGCCCTTCAAAAGGAATTGTCGACTCCCCTTCCAACCGCTCCAAAATCACTTGAATGCGATCCTGAACCGTCCAGGCTTCCCTGGACAATTCCACAAATTGGTCGGTTGGAGCTCGATCCAGGACTTCCTGAAAGGCACTAAGGAGATCAAATAATTGGAGATCCTCAGTGGTGAGATCTTCCTCGTCCACAGACTTTACCGGCAATGGAAGAGGATCCCGCCCAAACGACTCCCGCCAGATACGTTCCCGTGCGACCAAGGTCCCAGCCGCTTCCTTAAACCGCTCATATTCCACTAATTGCCGGACCAATTCAGAACGAGGATCCAGACCCTCATCATCCTCTGTCACGGCTTTTTCCTCCTTGGGAAGGAGCGTCCTGGATTTAATGTACAGCAGCGTGGCCGCCATCACCAGAAACTCACCGGCCAGGGACAGGTTCAAGGTCTTCATCAGGGACAGATATTCCAGATATTGCTTAGTAATCAGCGCAATTGGAATATCATAGATATTGATCTGGTGTTTCCGAATCAGGTGGAGGAGAAGGTCCATGGGGCCGGTAAAGGCCTCAAGCTTGACCTGATAGGCATCATCATCTTCGAGGTCGGAAATAATCAGAGAAGGGACAGAATCCAATCAAGAGCCTTTCGGCTGGGGTCCAGAGTGCAGATTTTGAAACTGGTATACCATCTTTTGTGTTAAGCCGCAATACCTTAACAAAATATAGTGGTTCACACCATTTAGGCGGTCTTTTTCCTCTTCGAGACCCAGAGGTAAAATAGCACCAAAATGACCAGACCTGCAAAGATCCCTAACTGGGCTTGTTGGCTCCGCCACCCCTGAGACAGAACCGCGTCAAGGGATAAGTTGCTCCCGGTTAATTCCGGTGGTGCGTGGAACACCACTCCTGAAAAATCCTGGCTCCCGTCAAATCTGGCGCTTGTAAAATCGACAACATTGTGAAATTGGGTGTCCTGGAAGGAGACCTCCTGTTTAAATTCCGTGAACCGAAAATAGATTTCATGATCGACCATAACGGATGAAAAATCAGCCTGGCCATCAAAGACCGCCCCTGAAAATCCTGTTCCACTGGCAAAATGGGATCGGGAAAAATCCGCCCCCTGTTGAAACTCGACTTCTAAAAATTCCGCCACCCCGGTGAAATGCGTGTCGGCAAATGTGACCCGATCGCGAAAGGCGGCCTTATGAAACCGGGAATGGGTTCCAAAGGTCACCTGAGAAAAATCCACCGCCTGGTCAAATTGAGATCCAATAAAAAACGCCTCAAAATCCACGCGCACCTTTGAAAATTCGAAAGGCCCCATAAACACTGTTTTAGAAAGGTCAATCGACTGCTGAAAGACCGTACCAGTGAAATCCAACGCTCCCAGCACAAGGAGGGCACCTTCAACCAGATTGGTCGCCAGAACTTTTTCAAACCGGGAATGTCGAATGGAGAGGGACCCTGGAATGACACGAACGGCTTCGATGCTCCGTTGGTGAAGACGTTCTTGTACAGCCGGGGAAATGTCGGAATCTCCTGACAGGTCATGAAGAGACAGGCGATCCAGCATCACATCATCAAGCACCAGCACACCTTCAAAATCAATACTCCTGCCTTGCTCCAGAGCATCAAGAACATCGGCTCCCCTCACCGCCAGTGTCGCTTGTTCCTCCGGCAAACAGGGTCCTTCAACATGAACCCAGAAGACGTTCTCAATTTCCGGAGGAGTCGGAAGAAGACGGCAGGCCTCCACAGGCATGGGCAACAGACCAAAGAGACCTAGCACAAGCGGCAAACCATGGAGCCCCCGCAATCCCATCAATCGCCCAATCGAATGAATGTGAGATGGCATTCAGGGCAACCGGACAGCCTCCTAGGCAGAAGAAGCGCTCTCGGCGGGTTGGGAAGTCTTAGACTCGGCAGGCTTGGCAACGGGCGCCACAGCGGGTGTAGGAACAGCCCCTTCGGCAGGCTTCGAAGCCGCGGGCTTGGAAACATCCTTCAGGGCTAAATAAAAATCGCGATGTTCGTATTCCGTTTTAGCTAAGGCTTGATCGACTTCTTGAACGGTCTTGGGGGGAGGCACCACGACCTTCTCCCCTTCCCGCCAATTGGCCGGTGTCGAACAGGCGAAGCGTTCTGTCGTCTGCAACGCGGTGACCAGCCGAAAGATTTCATCCACATTGCGGCCGGCATTGAGTGGATAATAGACCAAAGCCCGGATCACCCGCTTGGGATCAATAATAAACACCGCCCTCACCGTTGCAGTGGAACTCGCATTGGGATGAATCATCCCATAGAGTTTGGCGACTCGCATATCGGCGTCGGCAATCATCGGAAAAGGAATGGTGGTGCCCATTTTTTCGTGAATGTTTCGCAACCAGGCTAAATGGGCATGAATGCTATCCACACTCAGCCCGATGAGTTTCACGCCTCGCTGGCGAAATTGATCATAGAGTTGGGCAAAAGCCACCAATTCAGTCGTACACACCGGAGTAAAATCAGCAGGGTGAGAAAACAACACGACCCAGTGTTGTTCCTGCCAGGCGCTAAAACTAAAATCTGTATGTTGGGTCGTCACTGCGGAAAAGTCCGGCGCAGGATCTCCGATGCGAGGCAATCCTCGTTCTTCAGACATGAAACCTCCTTCAGTTGGCAAGACAGAAACACCACCAGTCACTCTCAGGCTGAGTGAAAAATCACGGCCTTCGATGAAACCGGGATCAAAAAAAAACTTACGCGTTGCGTTAGCAGCCAAAAGAGCAGTGGGCACCGCACACGTCCCACTCCAGAGTAGAATCTCTACCAGGACCTGGGAATTTCCTCCTCATCATCCTCAGTATTGGGTTCGGTTTCCCGAAAAAACTTTTCAGTGCCTAATTCCTCGGATAAGTCTTCAGTGAGATCCAAATCCTCATCCGCTTCATCGGCCAAATCTCCGGCAAAGTCATCATCGTCAAAATCATCGGCTAAATCATCCACCTCCAAGGCGTCGGTGGCATCATCGATTTCAGTCGTCAAGGCATCAAGGGTGATGTCGCCATCCGCTTCGACTTCAATATCCAATTCGGCATCGATGTCTTCCGGCAGATCAGTCGTCTCTTCGCCAAGCTCTTCCCCTCCGATACCGGCAGGGGAAATCACCCGGGCGATCTTCGGCTTCTTTTCCTCAAGTCCCTTGGCCGCAGCCGCCTCTTTTTTGGGCCTTCCCCGGCCCTTTTTCGCCTCGCCTGGAGCAGGCGTCACTGCCGAGGATTTGGCTTTTAAGCCTTCCGCTTTGGTCACAGCCTTAGCCGGTTTGGCAGCAGACTTGGCTCTCTTCTGTGTTGTTGGTTTCGCAGTCTTTTGAGATGGAGTCAACTTCTTCTCTTTCCCTTTCACCACCTTTTTTGGCGTCGCTTTGGATCGTGGTGTAGCCTGAGCCACGGCCTTGGATTGTTTCCCCTTGGCCTGAGCCTTGGTGCCGACCTTCGTTTTCTTGGACTTCGCTTTGGTAGACGGTGATCGTTGAGGCTTCACAGGCTTCTTTGGTCTGGCTTTCGTCTTCGGTCTGGCTTTCGTCTTCGGTTTGGCTTTCGTCTTCGGTTTAGCTTTCGTCTTCGGTTTAGCTTTCGCTTGAGTCCTAGACGTCTTCCTAGACTTCAGCTTAGGCTTAACCGTGGGCTTCGCCTTAGCCTTTGACTTAGTCTTGACATTTGACTTGGGCTTGGCCTTGGACTTGGCCTTGGGCTTAGCCTTGGCAGCCATGTGTCACCCTCCTGATTGTGTGATCGACAAATGATCCGTCCCGGACGGATCGCCTCCTGAGTTGCCCCCATCTAACATGGAGAGGGCCTCTCAATCAACAGAAGATTTTCAAGAACCGTATTCTTCTTCTATATTCGAAAAACTTCCGGCCATTCATGATCCCTGCTAGAATAGGAAACCCTATGGAAATTATCACCACGCATCTCGAGGCAGATTTCGATGGCATCGCTTCAATGGTGGCTGCCAAGAAGCTCTACCCGGAGGCATATCTCGTTCTCCCGGCAGGAGCCCAATCCCGGGAGCGAGCGTTTCTCGCCGAACATCCCCTTCCCTTGACGGCACTCTCCAGCCTGGACCTCACAAAAATAACCCGCCTGATATTAGTGGATGCCCAGCATCAGGATCGGTTAGGACCACTCGAAAAAGCCATTGAAAATCAACACCTTTCCGTTCATATCTTTGATCATCACCCCATGGAGGGGGACAATCCCCTGCTTCCACGCGCGGACTACTGCAAACTCGATTCGGTGGGGGCCACCATCACCCTCCTCTGCGAAGAACTGCAAGCCAGATCGCTGAAGTGGACACCCGCCGAAGCCACATTATTTGCCATAGCCCTGTATGAGGAAACCGGCCAATTCGGATACCTCAATACCACACCCCGCGACTTTCAGGTCGGTGCCGCCCTCGTCCAATCAGGCGCTGATATCAACCAGGTCACGAAGCATATCAGCCGGCAATGGACGCCCCCACAACTCGAATTATTCCATGCACTGCTTCAATCGGCACAAATCCTGAACCTCGGACACCGCCGTATTCTTCTCACCACCCTTACCTGGCCTGACTATGTGCAGGACCTGGCGCCGGTGGTTCAACAACTGGCGCAATTGCACGGAGCCGATGCCATCATCGCCGCCGTGGCCATGGAGGGCAAAGTGCAAGTCATCGGGCGAAGCCGCCACCCCGACATGGATATGAACCATATCACCCAGGCCTTTGGGGGCGGAGGGCACACCATGGCTGCCGCCGCCAGCATTAAAGGGCTCACCTTAGTCGAAGTGGAACGGAAGATACACGCCCTCCTTCAGGAGCAGACCAAAACCTGGCTCCCCATCAAGCGTCTCATGACAACGCCGGTCAGGACCGTGGAACTCAACACCCCGATCAAACAGACCGAACGCCTCATGACCCAATACGAGGTCAACGCCTTACCCGTGGTCAATGCCACTGGAGCATTCATGGGGTTAGCCACACGGGAGGCGGTGCAAAAGGCCCTGTATCACAAGCTGGCCACCCACCCCATTGATCACATCATGCTCAGAGACATCTTCCTGGCCGCCCCCACCACACCATTTGAAGATGTCCAACACCAAATGGTCGAACGGAATCAGCGGATCGTCCCGGTGCTGGATCATGACCGGGTCGTTGGTATTTTCAGCCGGACCGACTTGCTTCGGGCAATGCACCAAGGGCTCCCTTCTCAATTACGCGAAGCCGAGCCCCCAACCGGGACGACCTCGCTTGCGACACCCGTCCCCACGCCAACATTGCGGACCTCAAATCTCAAAAAACAATTGGAAAGCCGGATGCCGCCGGCCCTCCTGGCTTTGCTCGAGATCATTGGGAAATTGGCTGATACGCAGGAGGTCGCGGCCTTCCTGGTAGGCGGATTCGTCCGTGATCTCCTCATGAACATTCCCAACTTCGATCTGGACGTGGTCATCGAAGGAGATGGAATTCATTTCGGCAAAACGTTAGCGCAAGAGCTCAAGGCGGAATGGACTATTCATGAGCGATTTGGAACCGTTTCAATCGCGCTTCCCAAGACGCTCAACATTCCACAGATGCATCATCTGGACATTGCCACGGCCCGAACGGAATATTATGAATATCCCACCGCGCTGCCGACCGTGGAGCGCAGTTCCATAAAAAAAGATCTCTACCGGCGGGACTTCACCATCAACGCCCTGGCCATTCGCTTAAACAGAACCCCCGGCGAACTCCTGGACTTTTTCGGAGGCCGGCGTGACCTCAAGGATAAAATCGTTCGCGTCCTCCACAGTCTCAGCTTTGTGGAAGACCCCACGCGCGTCTTCCGGGCCATCCGCTTCGAACAGCGGTTCGGGTTCCAGATCAGTAAAGAAACCCAGTATTTCATTCAACAGGCCGAAACCATGGAATTGTTTCACCGGCTCTCCGGAGCACGGCTGGGGAACGAACTGATCCATATTTTAGAAGAGCCTGAGCCGGCCAAAGGCGTTCAGCGATTGAGTCAGTTCAAACTCTTCCGGTTCATTCATCCCAAGCTGCAATGGAAAGAACCCGGGCCCACGCTGTTTGAATCCGGAGAAAAAATTCTAGCCTGGCATGAGGTGGAAAACGCCAAACCGGGAACCGGGCGATGGCTGCTCTATGCCCTGGCCTGGTTCGAATCGTTAGGCAAAACCGAACTGGTCAAAACCTGGAAACGGTTAGGATTCCCACAAAAAACCACGGAGACAGTCGGAGAGTTCTTGCAGGCCCAGTCTACCCTGATGCGCACCCTCAACAAAAAGCATCTGGCTCCCTCGGAAGCCTACGCGCTCCTCACGCCATGGCCCAAGGAACTCGTGCTCTTCCTCATGGCCAAGGCGCAGAGCAAACCTGCGACGCATGTGGCGATGGAAAGGATTCGTGAATATCTCACCACATTCCAACATGTGTCCATCACATTAACCGGTCACGACCTGGACGAGATGGGCCTCCCCAAAGGTCCTGCGTATCGCCGGGTGCTGGATCGCGTTTTCAAGGCGAAACTGGATGGTCTGGTGGCCACACCGGAAGATGAATATCGCCTCGCCAAAACATTCATCCAGCAAGAGACCATATCAGGAAGCCATGCCAAATCTTCTTCATTGGCAAAGAAGGACAAGGGATAGTCGCCTTCCAACAGAGTCCCCGGACAAGTATTTCAGCCCTCCCCCATGCACTCGCTTTCATCATCCCCCACACCGTCTCGAGTCCGCTGGCGAATACTGTTTCTGCTACTCCTCATCAGCATCATCACCTACATCGACCGGGTGAATATTTCCGTCACCGCCCGACAGATGATGCCGGCACTCGGACTCACCGATCTGCAAATGGGACAAATCTTTTCGGCCTTTGTCTTTGGGTACGCCCTCTTTCAAATTCCCGGCGGCTGGCTGGGGGATCGATGGGGACCACGCCGTGTGTTGACCTTCGCCGTCATCTGGTGGTCGATCTTTACCGCCCTCACGGCTGTCGCGCCCACACTTCCATTGGCCAACCTGATCGGGATCATGGGCTCGCTCATGGTCGTGCGGTTCCTCATCGGCATCGGGGAAGCCGCCGCGCTGCCCAATTTCAACCGGGCCGTGGCCAACTGGCACCCCCCCCACGAACGGGGCTTAGGCATTGGCATCACCATCGGAGGGATCGGCGTGGGCTCCGCCCTGACGCCACCCGTCACCGCCTGGATCATGGTGAATTACGGCTGGCAAACGGCCTTCTATGTCGCAGGCGGATTAGGCATTGGCATTGCGCTGCTCTGGTACTGGTACGCAACAGACCATCCCCGGCAACACCCACAGGTTAACAACGCTGAAGCCGAACTCATCGAAGGCTCGGAATCTCTCAAAGACCTGCCTACTCCTTTGGAAGGACGAGCCGGCAAAGCCTGGGGAACGGTTCATGATTCCTTCGCCGATCTTGAAAAGAGCGATTGGCTCCATCCGGCATCTCGGGCAAATGGCAACGGTAACGGAGAAAAGAAAGGTTCAACCACCTCCTCCCCCGCTCCACCACGTTCGGAAAAACAGAGGAAGAAGACGTCCGCTCCCATTCCGGAAACCACCGTTCCCTGGAAAGTCATCCTCACTACACCCACCGTCTGGTGGCTCACCCTCAGTTACACCTGCCTCGGCTACGTGGCCTATGTGTATATGTCCTGGTTCTATCTCTACCTCGTCAACGTGAGAGGCTTTGCGATTCTCCAGGGGGCCTTCTTCGCCTCGGCGCCGTTCATCGCCATGGCCGTCTTCTGCCCGGTAGGAGGATGGGTAACGGACCGTCTCACCGAAAAATACGGAGTGAATAGAGGACGCGCGAGTGTGGGAGGGGCCGGAATGATCCTGGCCGCGCTCTCCATCATCATCGGCGCCAATGTCGAAGCGCCATTCGTCGCCATCGGATTCCTCTCGCTTGGGGCAGGTTGGCTCTACTTCACCGTCGGCCCGTTCTGGTCATCAACCACGGACTTATCCAAACCCTACGCCGGAACTCTCTCAGGCATGATGAACACCGGCGCCAACCTGGGCGGCACCCTCTCCCCAACACTCACCCCCTGGCTGGCAGACACTTTAGGCTGGTCGGTCTCCCTTGGAATCGCCGCCGGCATCGCCTTACTCGGTGGACTCTGTTGGATGTTCATTCAACCCGGACAAGGCCTGAAAATCGCTAAGCCAGTGGATGAAGTGTGATCGAATCTGAACGACTGGATCGAAGAAGAATCCTTGTCAAGAATGATTCTATTATTCCCGAATCATGGTAAGCTGAATCGATGAACTTGAACACAAAAAATTAGGCGTTCACCACATAAGTGGAGTTCAGCGCACCCTTCACAGCAGGAAAGACAATCTCACGAAGAAAGGAGGTACACCATGGGAGACAAAGGCGGAAAAAAAGATAAAGACAAAGCTCAAAAACAAAAAGCCAACCAACAGGCCAAAAAAGACAAAAAGAAATAGCCGAGACGTTTTCATCGATGGAAGTAGTGGGCTTCGGCTAGGCGAAGCCCACAATTCCTGAGTGCCCGACTTCTCAAAAAATTACCACCCAATCAGTTAAACTGAACTAATTAATCCACCGACAGTAGATTACCCAGTAAAGACAAATGTTTTTCGTAAAATGAATTTCGCTAAAACAGACGTTGTCATCGACAAAAGTTTTCTTCAGGGGGCACCAAAAGACATCCTGCAATCACTATTCAAAAATCAACGCGTTTTGATGACTCAGAGGAACCTTTACGAGCTTCTTACCACAAGTCCTATTGAACGCGCACGTTGTTTCAAAAGAATTCCTGCGGTCAAAAACCCAGTGGGTAGAGTTGAGCCTGTGGGTTCCATACTTCGGTGGGAAGTAAAAAATAAGGGGCCATTACTGAACATCGATCATATTATCATTCAGGGTTCTTTTAATTTCAATCCAAAATTGGTTGAGGAAAACTTCAATTTGGGGGAAGACCAAACCAGGCATCTGGAAGACTGGAAAAGAGAGTCGAAACAAAACATGAAAGACTTCGAAGTACACGGCAGTCACGTACCTGTCCGATTTCCAGAACTTAGGAATTATTGCCCTGGAGATAACTCCAGCCAAATAGAAGGAATCCAGAAACGCATATGCACTGACCCAGAATATGTCCGTGAATTCTATAATGGTGCACGAGAGGACACATGGCCTTCAGCAGAGCACATTGATGAACGATGGGCATTATTTAGGTGGATACAAATCAGGGTTATGGCAGCACTGGACTACTATCGTAAGTATGGGGAAAGAGAGATGAGTTCAGATACCACCAAAATTGAGAATGAATATTTTGATTTGGAATATTGCCTTGTTGGTTGCATTGTAGGAGCAATCGCCACGCAAGATAAAGGAATGAAGAAAAGATTCCTAGCCATACGCCCCTCAGGAAAAGTTATTTCCTAACAATATCTGCTATCTCTGCTCCTGACTTTCAATTAACACAAATTTCCTGATAACCCCCTAGATATTCACCTTCTTTGGTGTTCCTAAATCAGAATGTGTAACAAATTCTTTGATACAGGAGAAATTGCAAAAAATAGGAGGCAGTATGCAGCGCTATAAAATTCTTCATCGGACGTATTATAATTTCTCAGGTGTGGTGACACTCGGACCGCATCACTTGCGTCTACGTCCGAGAGAAGACTATGCCCTGCACATTGAGTCGTCATCCCTGACGATCACGCCACCAGCGACCCTGCTTTGGCATCGGGATGTGGAAAGCAATTCGGTAGCCACCGCCACGTTTGATGTGTCTGCCAACCAGCTAGCTGTTGAGAGCGAAGTCCTCATACAGCAATTCAATGAAGCACCACTCGACTTTCTCGTCGCCGATTACGCCATAGATTATCCCTTTACCTATCAACGCGATGACCGAATCATGTTGTTACCCTATATGGCCTTTCCGGAGCCGAAAACGCACACTCAATTGAATACATGGATTGGAGGGTTCTGGCAACCTGTGGAACCAATTCAAACCTACACGCTCCTGCAGCGGCTTTGCACACATATCCATGAAACGTTGTCGTATCGCATAC
>Ga0224510_10001339_pt1 | contig 16492 bp, 19 predicted proteins | sample SF_May12_sed_USG_FD_170161 | JGI IMG/M metagenome (GOLD analysis project Ga0224510, IMG submission 170161) | Sediment microbial communities from San Francisco Bay, California, United States - SF_May12_sed_USGS_4_1 | ecosystem: Environmental > Aquatic > Marine > Sediment | place: USA: California... | reverse complement strand
TACGCTCATACAGGCCACTTTGAGCCAAGAGCGGCCCGACCTGTCGTTCTCCAGTTTTAATCCTCGCCACCGTCAGATGCGGGCTGAAGGGTTTCTCATCAGCGGCAAACCCGAAAGAGTGGCAGCAGGACTCTATCTCCTGATGCAACTCCACCAACCGCTTGGCTGCTTCACTCTGAAGCCACAACTCAGACGGTCCCACCCACAGCACTCGCGGTTTCAGGACATTCGGAAACGCCTGGAGCCGATCGAGAGGAATCTGAATGGTCGAATGAGACTGCCTGATCTTCGCTATCGCTTCACGGAGTGGGTCAATGAGCTGCTTCTCGATCTCGCCGAGAAACCTCACCGTGAGGTGAAACGAATTCCGTTGCCCCCAGGCAATGCGGATCTCCTTGGAGAGATGAGGTGCGAGCCGTTCCTTGATGTCCTGCTGTACCTGGACAATCGCCGTTCGAACCTCGTCACTGATCTCGATGGCCAAAAAAGCCCGGATCATACGTGTCTCCTCTCAAGAAGCCAGCGGCGCAAGAGGTCTAACGCTGCCTGTGAAGAACGCTGTTTGATGACTGATCGGTCGCCATGGAACCGGAATTCTTTTGTGATAGGCTTGCCCGCTTCTCCGTCGAGTCCGACATACACTAAGCCGACCGGCTTCGTCTCCGTGGCTCCTCCTGGTCCAGCGATACCCGTGACGCTCAACGCCACGGACACGCCCGCTCGCTCGCGCATCCCTTTGGCCATGGCTTGGGCAACCTCTCGACTGACTGCTCCGTGCCGTTCAATAAGGCTCCCCGGCACACCCAACATGTCCGTTTTGGCTTTGTTGCTATAACAGATCGCTCCGCGATCGACATAGGCAGACGCTCCCGGCACTTGGGTGAGTCGATGGCTGATCAATCCGCCCGTACAGGATTCCGCGACTGCGATCGTGCATTGCTGTTCAACCAGGAGTCGACCGACGACTTCTTCCATTGTCTCCTGTCCTTCAGCATACAGCCATTCACGCAACCTTGTTCGTACCCCTTCAGCTGTTCGTAACAAGATACCACCTTTAGCCGGTCGCTCGGCTCTTGTCGTCAGCGACACCAGCACTCCAGTCGGTGATGCCAGCAGCCCCAAGGCAACCGGCGTGCGGGTCGTGATCAATCCCTGCAATTGCCTATCCACCTCAGCCTCCGGCAATCCCCACGTATGAAAGACCATCCTCGTCACCGGCTGTGGGCCAGAGCCCTTTGACTGTTCGAGTCGAGCGCGCGCCAGTGGTATGACCGACTGTTCCATCATCGCACCCATCTCGCTCGGCACGCCGGGAAGCACCACGATCTGCGCTCCTCGCCACGTCAGTGCAAAGCCTGGCGCTGAGCCGACGGGATTGGACAGCACGATCGCGCCGGTAGGAACAAGCGCCTGTCGGAGTTGTGCGCGATTGGGTGTCCGCCCCCATTGCGCCAGTCGAGTCTTCATCCCTTCGAATGCCTCCTTCCGGCGAACAAGTCGACGACCGGTCACCGCCGCCACAGCCTCTCTGGTACAGTCATCAACCGTGGGGCCCAGCCCGCCCGTCATGACGACAAGACCGGCTCGGCGGCACGCCTGGTTCAGCACCGCGGCGATGTCCGACTCCTGATCTCCGACAATCGTCTTGAATCTAACTTCGATCCCGATCCCAGCCAACCGTTCGGCAATGAACAGAGAGTTGCTGTCAGACCGGCCACCGAGAAGGAGCTCTGATCCAACGGCAATCGTTTCAGCGGAATAGCGATAGGCCTCTGAAAACTTAGTCATCTGTTACTCGATGTCGGCGAAATTGAGCGGGACATGAAGCTCCCCGCCTTGTGCCGGGAAAATCGTGACCGTCGTCCTAGCCTTCGGATCGAAATCAGCATAGCGGAACATCGCGACAATTTTGGCCTGAAATTTCTGCGACTCGGGCCACGTCGCATGAGGATCGGCTAAGCCATCAGCTCGCACCGTGATCGGCTTGATCATTCGTCCACCTTGATCGAGGACCATGTAACTGTTCATGGCAAAGCCTTGGCTCTCTCCGACAATCGTTGCGCTGACAAGCATGGTGGGAGCCTCTATCATGTAGGCCACATCGGCGGCACTCGGCTCAAGTCCGCGTAACGCCATGTGGGCGGCCAACACCGACACCCCTCCAAGTTTCGTCAGCAGAAAGCCTTCGGGCAGTGAGGAATCAGCATCTCCGAAGCGAGCATACAAGGTTTCAGGAGGTTGGTGTTGTATTGCCGCTTGTTTTCCACGATCAAGGGAGACTTGAATTTGGATCGGCGTCGGATTCACCTCAATAGCAGCCGCAAAGCCGTCGAGACACAGCAGGCAGGCAGCAGCCTGTCCGAACACCGCCTGAGCATAAACCTTCATCTGACAGCGACTAACAGAACGATTCGACCCTGTCAATGGATCCCTCCTCGCCTCGTCCTTCGGTTGACAACACGGAAGGGGAAATGCTAAACGAAAGAAAACCACAAAGAGCACTGCCTCTCAATTTACTAAAGGAGCTTTGAATGTCGACCCCGGAGACCCCCCCTTCCACGCCGGCACCTCGGCGCCAGTTCGTCAATTTTGCATTTTATAAAGTAGACCCGGCGTGGCGACGTCTCCCAGAGGATGTGCGCACCCAGGGCAAACAGGAGTTCTTACGGGCTGTTGAAGATTTTAACGGCAAAGTGCTGGTCGTCCCCTATTCGACTGTCGGTATCCGAGGGGACTGTGACTTCATGCTGTGGCGGATCAGCTACGATCTCGATCTATTCCAGGATATGAGCGCCAAGATGCTTGCCTCCGGTCTTGGACAGTACCTCTCGACTCCCTATTCGTATTTGGCCATGACCAAGCGGTCCATTTATGTCGACAACCATTCACATGCAGGACAGGAAGGAAAGCGACTCACGGTCGTGCCGGGAAAGAGCAAGTACATCTTTGTGTATCCCTTTCTCAAGACACGGGAATGGTTCCTCCTGACGAAGGCTGCTCGCCAAGGCATGATGGACGAGCATATCGAAGTGGGACATCGGTTTCCGTCAGTGAAGTTGAATACCACCTACTCATTCGGATTGGATGATCAGGAGTGGGTCGTCGCGTTTGAAAGCGACAAGCCGGAAGATTTTCTTGATCTGGTCATGGCCCTGCGGGAAACGGAAGGGTCACGCTATACCCTGCGGGATACGCCGATCTTCACCTGTGTCCGCAGAAGCCTCAAGGAAACGCTCGACACCCTTGGCGGCTGAACGCCGGAGATATTCATACGGACGAGGGCCTTCGGTCGGATGACCGAAGGCCCTTTGTTTTTTTGGGCGATAGTCGCATCTGGTACGGAAAGTGCGCCTCACGCTCACCCAGTTTGAATCAACACCAGCCCGTGGTTTTGACAGTGCGACAAACCCTATGGTACCTGTACAGACAGCACGATCACGAAGGTGAGTTGCCATGGCTGATACGACGTCTCTCTATGCCCTGCGTTTTCCGGATGGCTCCGTCAGTCTCTATATCGATGAACAGTACGCCCAGGATCGAGGTATTGATCCTTCCCGCCTCATCCGGGTAGAAATTCCACGCGAGATGTTCATTAGCGGAACCATCCAGGATGTTCGGGAATATGTCGCACGTCAGCTTGAACAATTTTCTCAGCAGAAAGCCGGAACGGCATAATCGCCTCGACGCCTGATCAACGGACCACACAAGGACGCTGCAGCAAGATATCATCATCTCAATCTGTATAAGTCACCTGAACACCATGACAACAACACTTGCATTACCCACACTCACCGTCGACATCATCGAAGAGACCATCGCCAACCTGCCGATTCAGGGACGCATTATCCTCCGTCTGCTGCTCCTGCAATATCTCGACGTCACGCAGGATGAAATCTTGTTCATGGTGGCAGATCGACCTGATCCTCGCTGTGTCTCGGGCAAGAAGCCCGTCACGACCATGACCCAGGAATCCATCATGGCCATGGTCGACCGCCGGAACGAATACCGCCGACGGGCCAGACTGCGTCGCGAGCGAACCTGGTTACAATGTGTCGCACTCGAACATCTGATTAAGACGGCCGACGCGTTCTCCGCCCGAGCCGCGGTTCTTCTCGCTGATCGAGGGGTCTCATCGGAAATCATCGCGTCGCTCACCGCTCAGGCTCGTTCTGCCGTCCCGTCAACGACCTTGCGAATCTTGGAACAACAGTGGGAGAAGGACGAAATCAGCTCCGAGGCGTACCAGAATCATCGGTTGGTCGTCGAGATGCAGACGCAGCTTCGCTTTGTTGAGCGATTTAAGAAACGCCTGGCCTTGGCCGAACGTGAACGTCGGACCTCCGACTCAACGACGTTGCAGGACCATGAGATCGGTCATATCTGGGGGATCCCAGCCAGTACTCTGGCTGCGCGCAAGGTCAAGTTTCTCTCCCAGTATCTGTTGGCTGCCCAGGCCAGGTGTTCCGACTCACCAGTCAGCGGATCGTCCGTTCCGTCACCCGAGATGTGGCAAGCCACCCTGCGCACCCTCTCCCAGACTCCGATTGGGCGGTCCATCGCGGCCTATGACGGGCTTGAGGGAACCGAATCCGCCCTGATCGAAAAGCTCGGAACCTATGCCATGATTGGGATACCGGAAGCGACGGAGACCAAGTTTTGGAATTCGCTCGTGTATGGCGCGAGCTCCAACGCGATCCATACCGAAACGACCCGAACCCTGTTCGGGATCCAGCGGCTCGTCTCGATTCAAAAAGATCTCGACATCAGCCACGCTGCGTTGGATGAGGAGTTGCTGAAGCGATCGATGCCCACACCCAAAGCCAGCGAACTCCCCTCTCCAGCCCCTGAGTCCGCTCCCGGGGAACTGACGGATTTTCAACGGCACATCCTGCATAACTTTATCGGAGAAGATGTCAGTGGGAGATCATCCGATAAATGGTGACCATTTGATCTTGCCAATCACCGGCGGTTCGGTATAATTGCTTCCAACTATGACACCACAGGCCGTTCGTTCACGCCCGATTGCGCCCCATCTGGTTCCCTTTCTTTTCCTCTTCATGCTGTGTGTCTGTGCAATTGGACCACTAGGCACAACACCGGCTCTTGCGAGTGGTCTGATTGAGATTGCGGAACTGTTGGCGCACCCAGAGCAATACGATCATCAAGACGTCGTCGTCACCGGAAAGGTCATGAATGTTCAGCTGGCAACCAATCGCCAGGGACAGCCAGCCTACGGATTCCTTCTACAGGACCAAGCCGGCACCCTCAAGGTCGTGAGTCTTGGCCAGCTTGAAGTTCATGAAGGCGACCAAGTCATTGTGGAAGGGGTCTTCAGTCGGCTCCGCCAAGTCGGCCGCACCATTGTCTACAATGAGATCAAGGCCATCTCCGTCAAACCGATGACCCGACTGAATCCAGATCTCGTCGGGTAATCGCATCACGCATTCTTCACACCGGTGATGCCCCGCTTCGAATATGCCGTGGAAATGGTTGGCCTGATGCGGCAAAACCTCCTTGCCTTGACGCTCGGACTCATCACGCAGCTATCGTTGGCAAGTTGTAGTACCCCTGCACATGTCGGCGAGTACCCCAATCAACAACGTGTGGTTGGGAAGTCCAAATCCACAATCCTTGCCTGTGCAGGAGCACCTAATAAAGAAGCATTCGATGGTGGACGGACCATTCTGAGGTACTATCGTGAAGCCCCGATACTGGAAGAATCCCGACCAGTTGGGAAAGGGAGCTTTGCAACCGTGCGCCATGGCTGTTGGGCTACCGTCGTGCTAGTAGATGACCGTGTGGTGAATGTTCAGTATCGTTTCGTCCCTCCGACATTTGACGCATCCAACGACTGCGAAGACATTTTTGATTCCTGTCCGTAGCGGCGGCTTCCGGCTGATACGTCACCGTCATGGTTCTTCATGATCTCTCTTGATATCCGTACGGCGATGATCCTCATCGCCGGCCTAGCACTCGGCCTCCTTGTGATGTGGGCCCCACAGGCATCAGCCTTGGAAAAGTATGGACGTCCGCTCCCGTCCATGGGGGACGCAAACGGGAGAGGAGCGGAAGAATCGCTCTTCGCCGGATATCTCCTCGCCGGGGTGTTTGCCAGGAACCCCTCTTTTGCTGCCAGACCTGACAATACAGGGCTCGTGGGGTTGCGACACATGCTCCATCTTGAAACTGATCTCTATAGGCAGTACCTCACTTTTTATACCGATCAGAACTTGTTCTCCGATCGCACGAACGGATGGATCGAATTAAGCGAGTGGGACGGGACCTATGCCTTCACCGGTGTGCTTGGCCACGTCAACTGGCGCCTCCAGTATGAACGCGATGCACCACTGGACCGTAAAGGTGTGACTCAAGAGTATGCCGACGGGTTGGTGACGGCAAAATTCCAGGCCGTTCAGGATTTCCCCTGGTGGCACCGTCATTTCCCTCATCAAAATTTGACGGCCTATGCCGGGGCCGGCTGGCTCTTCCATAACAGAAACTACTTCGCCAGACCTGACAATACCGGACGAGCGCTCTTCCGATATGTGGCCCATATCGACCTGGACCTGTACAAGAACAAGATCGTGCTCTACGGCGATGTGAATATGTTTACGGATCGTGATGCCGGCAACCAAGCCAGTCCCACGGAACTGGATTGGATCATCGGACTCGCCGCACGATGGCGGAACATGGAACTCGCCGTCTATCACGAGCAGGATCAACCGCTCGATCGGGCGGGACTTGTTCAAAAATATCTCGCCCTCCAGCTCCGTTTCTCATTTGATATTTCAAAACAGGATCTCGGGATCGGACTTACCCAACCGACGGCAGGAGGTCAGTGAGGGAGTTTGAGGACGGCGGTGAGGAGGCGATCCATGATCCGATCCGGAAGAATCTGTCCGATGAACGCACGAATCTTTGCATCCCTGCCGACGAGATAGCGAGTCTTAGGCACAGGAGCCGTCAAGGCATGCTCAACCGCCTTCGCAACCACATCTGCCGGAATAGCCCGTTTCGCCGCCTCGTCCACCACCTTTCGTACCGCCGCCACCGTCGGCTCATAGAGCTTTTTCAGCTCCGCACCCATGATCGCTTCTCGCCCGGCGGCATCGTCGGCAGACTTGGCCCAGATTGGGGTTGTGATCGCACCAGGTTCGATAATTGATACCTGGATGCCCCATTGTTGGACCTCGAGTCGCAAGGCATCCGTGATCGCCTCCAAGGCAAACTTCGACGCCGAGTACGCGCCCATCAGCGGAATCGTGGAACGACCCGCAATCGATCCCATATTCACGATCCGCCCGCGCGCCTGACGGATCAGCGGCAGAAACGCCTGCGTCACGGCAACCTGGCCGATCACATTCACCTCAAGCTGCCGTCGAAGATCTGACAGAGGGATCGCTTCAAGCGGTGCCGGTACCGCAATCCCCGCATTATTCACAAGCCCGTACAAACCGGTCGATCCACATCGCTCCGACACAATCGCAAGCGAGCGTTGAATAGACGGCTGATCTGTCACATCAAGCAGAATCGGGACGAGTCGATCCGAGCTCGACTGTTGAAGCACCGCCCCGTCTTCTGGCTTCCGCACCCCGGCAAAGACGGTAAACCCCAATCGATCAAGACGCAGCGCACAGGCTGCCCCAATACCCGTGGACGCTCCAGTGATGACCACGGCTTTGTGGTTCCCAACCAAGACTTGTTCCTTTCGGTCCCGCCCCCTCGTGCGCTCCCTATGAAGGGAACACACTCTATCCGGAACCCTCGGTCCCCTGTTCAATACGGTTCGATGGATGGATGTGATTGGTGGCGGTGACCCGGATTGAACGGGTGACCCGCGGCTTATGAGTCCGCTGCTCTGCCAACTGAGCTACACCGCCACGATACCGCAGAGAAGAATCCAGATAATAACTGAAGAGCGAGACGGCTGTCTACCGAGTCGGAGGAGAATTGCCCCGCATTGCATGGATGAACTTGCGATGAACCTGTGATGGTGCGGCACCTGCCCCCTTCAAGAAGAGCCAGCGAGGGACGCTTCAGCCCAGAACCGGGGAAGGAAACCGCTCGATCTTGGGCACCGCCACCAAACCTACCCAGCTGACCGGAGAGGCATTGAGAACCGAGACGTCACTCACCGGCACGCTCGATTTCGTTGACTGAGAGTTGAATCCGAGCGAGCCTGCCTGGAAAGTGAGCGTGGGATCAACCCTTTGGCTCACGTTTGGTCGGGGGCTTGACCATCTGGCGTATTTGCTTCTTGAGAGCTGGTAGATCTCGCTCCACCACGGCCCAGACTTCTCCCAGGTCAATACCGAGATAGTCATGAACCAGCACATGCCGCATGGTAATGATCTGTGGCCAAGGGACTTGCGAATGAGCTTTTCGAAATGCGGGGGTCAGTTTGCTGGCTGCCTCGCCGATGATCTGGATATGGTGAATCATCCAGGTATGGACGAGTTCGTCCTCTTCGAAAACTCGCCGACCTCGCTTAGCATACCGCTCGATATTTTTGATCGCCTCGAGGATATCTTGGAGCCGATCGCGATCATCTCTCATAAGGCGACGGCATCTTTGAGCACATCCTTCCGAACGAGAGGGCGGAGCCCACGCTCGGAGGCCACATCTACCGGTCGCTTCAGCAATCGCTCCAGGTCAAGGATCAGGGCGGCATGATCCAGCAAGCTTCGGCCCTCCTCCATGTCGACGAGAAAGTCGATATCGCTGTTCCGGCGAGCAGTGCCGCGCGCGACCGAGCCGAACACCCTCACTTTTCGCGCACCATGTCGCGCGGCGACTTGGAGAATTTGGATTCGCTTGGACTGGAGTAATTGACGGATGCTCATCATCTGTCTCCTGCGCCTAGTGTAGCCAAAACCAGCCGGGAACTCCAGCAACGTGCCTCTCTCGGGCTGAGGATGGGAAGTACTCAAAAGCAGTGCTGAGGACTGAGTGCGGGAAGTTGAGTCCAGGCAAGCTCGTCGAGCCAAGCCGGTTAAGCGGATGTATGGATTCGTCGGGGCCAGAGTGAGAGACTGGAGATCTCCTACTCAACTTGCCAGCTTTATTCTCCAGCCACAAGTTCTGCTTCTTATGGGCGGTCTTGGGGGAAGTACGGCACCCGGTTCAGAACAGGAATCAGCTTCAAATATTCCTGGATGCCTACGAAGGTCACCCTCGCATGTCCCTATCCTACCTGCGATCCCTCATTCGACAACCCAGCGACCACGGGCTTTGATTGTGTCATACATGGCATCCGGAGCAAGATCTGCGCCATTGGCCCATTGGACTGCCCCCATCACCACCCCAAGCTGAGCGTAGATGCTTGCGTTTCAAAGCGGCTCGAACACCGCTCCCCTCGTCTGCGCTCTATCACAACTACTCACCTCCAACCGCCCCACCGTTATTCCGTCGGTATCTTGGCTTCCCCTCCATTCATCGCGTACAGTGGGAACATCCCTTGAACTGAGACATGAGCCTATGCACCCTGAACTTCGACGAGCCTATGAAGCGGAAATGACGACGGCGATCAGTCTGTATGACGTGGATGATCTCCAGCTCGCATTTTCTCATCTTGAGCGTGCACATATCCTGGGACAATCGTTTTCGATTGCCCATGCAAGAACACACTGGTGGATGCTGAAAGTTGGGTTGAGGAATCGAGATCGCGTGGAAATCCTTGGCCAGATCCCACGAATCCTGGGAGCGTTGCTCTTTTCGAGAATCTGGGTTCCAATCGGCAATACCGGAGGCGCTCGAGTACCTCCGTTTAGGTCAATGCCTATCCCGCATGAACTTCAAGTATTACTTGATCAGTACTCACACAAGTGAAAGAAATGAAGCATTTTATAAACGTCATGCAAAGATTTCGTTCGTTCGATGATCGTGAGCTCGTCCATCCCAAGCGCTATTCATCCCTCAGCCCCTCAACGACCGGTTGCCGCGCAGCCCATCGGGCAGGGAAGTAGCCGGCCACCAAGGTTGCCAAGACGGCGAGCGCGACCGCCTGAAGGAGCGAGCCGATTGGAAGAATCATTTGAATGGTCCATCCGAACGACTGTCTATTGATCACTTTGATCAGCAACAGCGACAGCAGCCCTCCCCCAACAAGTCCCAGCACGATCCCTATCGCACCAAGATAGATGGCCTCCCAGAGTACCAATTGTTGAATTTGCCCCGAGCTGCCGCCGATAGCCCGGAGGGTGGCAAACTCTCGGCGCCGTTCCAGCACAGAAGTAATGAGCGTGTTCACAATCCCCAACATAGCAATGACGACGGCGATGGCCTCTAAGACATAGGTCAGGAGAAAGGTCCGATCGAAGATCTCGAGGATTTCTTTCCGCAGTTCTGTGTTACTGATGACGAGTGGCGGCAGTCCTCCCTTGGTCGCGACACTCAACTGTTCGGTAATCCTGGCTCGCACACGATCCAGACTGGCTCGCTCGCGCAAATACACAGGGAAGACGGTCACCAACTCATCGTGCCACAGCGACTGATAGAGGGCTCGATCCATCAGGAGCTTGCCCCCGTCCGTTGAATAGTCATAAAACACCGCCACGATAGGAAACTGCCTCACCCCACTCGGCGTCATGATCTCAAGGATAGATCCCTCCTGCACACTCAAGCGATCGGCCAACACTTCAGAAACCAGCAGGCCACCGATCTCGGCCGCTCGATTGAGGTGTTCCGACGAATCACCGCTTCGAACCAGATACTGGCTCCACTGGGCATGTAAGCGCAGATCGCGAGAGACGACCGCCACGCGTTGGCCGTTCACCGTGATCCGTACATCACGGTAGGTATCGACTGCCGCCACTTCAGGAATTGAGGAGAGCATGCTCGTCCAGGACTGCGGCAGGCTCCGTCCGACTGTCCCGATCTCTGTGCCGCGCAACCAGAGTGACGGCGCCACAACCACATCAGCCAGCACCGTATCGGCGACCCAGACTTCCACGGTATGCCGAAAGCTGCGAACCATGACCAAGACCCCGATCATGATCGCCAGCCCTACCATGAAGGCCGACACGGTGACGCCATTTCGACCAGGGTTTCTGGATGCATGGTCCACCGCGATCGTTCTCATGACTCCAGGCAACCCGGCTGTTGGTCTAATCAAACGCCTGTAACCGCCCCCCCTCGTGACGCACAGCGGTGCCACACAAGCCAGTCCAGCTAAGAGACAGAGCGTGGCCATGTAGCCCAAGACCGGCACCCCCTGAATAGACCCAGGCCAACTGAGGAGTCCTGCCACACCGAGCAGTGCGCATCCCATGACAGCGAGGCGGCCCACTCGCAACTGCTGACTCGCTTCATAATCTCCAGGAGCAAGGGCACGAACAGTCGCCGTCCCGCTGGCATCCACACTGGGACCGATGGCACCGATCATGGAGACCGCACAACCGATAAGGACGCCTTCCAGACCCATCGTGAACCATGGCCCCGTCCAAAAGGCTTCCCCTCCACCGGCACTCACCGGAACGTAGAGATCTGAGATCGTTCGACTCAACAGCGCGACCAGCTGTTGCGCCAACACCATTCCCGCCACGCTTCCGACCAGACCTCCCACGACGCCGAACAGCCCAGCCTCGATGAGAAACAAAAGGGCCACCTGCCCCGGGGTCATTCCCACGGCGCGATAGATGCCGATCTCCCGTCGCCTCTGGGCAACAGCAAAGGCCATGGTGTTGTAGATCAAGAACATCCCGACCAACAGGCCGACCCAACTGAGCACCGTGAGATTCAAACGGAAGGCGCGGATCATCTGTTCAACCTGACTCGTCCGGTTCACCGGCCGTTCCACCGTCACGTGTGGAGGCAAAACCGTTCGTACCTTCTCGGCAACCTCATCAACAGACACACTTGGGGCTGTCACAAGGTCAATCCGATCAACCAGACCGGCCATACCAAAGGTCACCTGAGCGGCGGCGATATCCATGACCGCCAGACGTTCCCAGGACGTACCTCGATCAGATTCACTATGGAGAATTCCGGCAACTCGGCAGCGACAGCTGCCGGTCCCGATGAGAAGATGGATCTCGTCCCCGACCGACACATTCCAGTCGGTCGCCAGCTTTTTCCCAACAAACACGGAATGTGGGTGGATCATATCGATCATCTGGCGTTCCGTCGCCGGCTGGTTGACACGAAACCCTCTCGCATTGAATTCAGCCAAGAGATCCAGGCCAAGCACTTGTACGGCCTGGCCAGGCTGATCTCCTTTCATCTGAACAGCTGTTTGAAGAATTACCGGAGAGACCGAGGTCACGTCGGGCACAGTACGTAGACGCATGATGAGTTGCTCATCAAGTCCCGACTCACCTCCTGCCACTTCCAAGGTGGTCGGACCAGCCACAGTCAGTACCGCTTGCTCAAATGAACTCAGCACATCCACATTCGCCGTACGCACGGCTACGGAGGCCGAGACCCCAAGCGCGACGCCGACAATCGTCAGCATCGTCCGCAAGGGCCATTGGCGTAGGTGCGAGATAAGGATCAGGACAACGACTTTAGTGAAGGACAGCATGAAGGTAGAAGCAAGAAGAGGGACAGCGGAGGACACACACCCGAGACTGGCCAGCCGAAGCCGGCAGCCCTGACGTATTGCTGCAAACTTTTTGACTTTCGTTTACATGATGAAAATCGTTTGCTAGACTCACGCGTACTTACACAGAGAAGGAGCACCAATGGCCAGACACTCTACCACAGCGAAAAAAACAGCGGCGACAAAATATCTCTCGCGAACCGTCCGCCACGCCAAGGCCTCGGTGTCCATCACACCCAGGCAGCGTGAAATCCTGCGACTCGTCGCGCTTGGCCATACCAACCGCGAAATCGCCGGGTCGTTAGGGATCAGCGTCAGGACGGTTGAGGTTCATCGCTTCAACTTGATGCGACGGCTGAACGTTCGAAACGTGGCCCAGCTGCTGCGCCAAGCCTTGCAACAAAATCTCTTGCCGCGCAATTTCGGCACCAAATGAACCTAGAGTTCCTTGAGGCGTCCGCGGCAATCCTGAATCGATCGATACCCTTTCCGGTGTAACACCGCCCCGAGTTCTGCCTCCAAACGCTGGAAGGCATCCAACCCCTCCTCCACGAGCACCGTCCCAACCTGAACCGCCGATGCCCCACAGAGAAAATGTTCAAACGCGTCACCGCCATCGATCACTCCACCTGTACCAATGATGGGCATCCTTTCCCCAAAGAACTTATAGAAGGCACGGACATTCGCCAAGGCTACGGGCTTGATCAGTCGTCCGCCGAGCCCACCGAATCCGCCTTTCGGCTTGATCACGACCGTTTCCCGCTCAGGATCAACCACCAATCCATTGCCGACTGAATTGATCAGATTCAGAAAGTCCACGCCACATCGCCCGAGCATCGTCCCCATGACCTGATGATGGGCTGGGTCAAAGTAGGGTGGCAGCTTGACTCCCATAGGAACCGTGATCTTCGGACGCACCTTCTTGAGAACCCGTTCAGAGGCATCCGGATCATACCCAATCTGAGGCTTCCCGGGGATATTGGGGCAAGATAGGTTCACCTCGATAAGATCAGGTTGGGCGACATTGATCAGTTCAGCAATTGTCGGGAAGTCGTCCTCAGTCAGTCCGGCGACACTGGCAATGACAGGCTTGCCGAATCGCTTCAGTTGCGGGATCAATTCGGCATACGCCCGATAGCCCAGATTGGGCAGCCCCATTGAATTGATGGAGCCCCCAGAAAATCCATAATACCGAGGTTCTGGATTTCCGTGACGCGCTTCAATCGTCATCGACTTTGTGACGATCGCCCCTGCGGCAGACCGTCCTAAGGCCTCCAGTTCTTCCCTTGTGACGCAGAGCGCACCAGCCGCATTCATAAAACAGCTGGGGAACGTCACTCCGGCGATTGTGGTAGAGAGGTTCATGATAGAAGGACCGATTGTGTCGAGGGAGTGGTGCGTGAAACCATCCTGCCGTCACGCATCGTCCAGGTATAATCAGCCGCCGAAGCCGCCTGTGCGCTATGAGTTACTAACAGCACTGTCTGCCCTCCGGACCGGGCAAGCCCCTGAATCAGCGCCATGATCTCCGCACCTTGATGCGAATCGACATTGCCGGTCGGTTCATCCGCCAACAGAAGCCGTGGTCGATGCGCTAATGCCCGTGCAATCGCAACCCGTTGCTGTTCTCCACCTGAGAGTTCACCTGGACGATGGCGGCGTCGATGGCTCATGCCGACCTGATGCAATAGATCGTCGACCCGTGCTGCAATATCACGGCCCTGTTCTCCCCGCAACATCAACGGCAGTGCGATGTTCTCTTCAGCCGTCAAGCCATGAACAAGATGGAAGGCCTGAAAGACGATTCCGATGGTTTCACGCCGCATCGTCGTCCAGTCCTGACTGTTGAGCGTGCTCGTGGACCGTCCATCAATCACGATTTCCCCTGAAGTCGGGTGATCCAACCCAGCCACAAGATTGAGGAGGGTGCTTTTCCCACACCCGCTAGGGCCGACAAAGGCACAGAATTCTCCCCGCCGAACCTCCAGATCCACCTCGTGCAAGGCCGTCACCATGGCATCGCCACGGGAGTATGTCTTGGAAAGCTGCCTGATCGTGACCACCGACTCCGTAGACTCCTGAAAGACCTCGTACTGGATCCCGTAAAGTGCGTACTCCTATAGCACAACCCTCCGGAACAGGACAACCTTGACAGAGGCCGCCGCTTCGCCATAATGAAACGAGCCCAAGGATTCAACTCTATCTGCTATGGCCGCTTTTCCTCCGGTTCCAGCGCTTCTACGCCGTGCCACACGGTTTTTCTTCCCTATTCAATGTGTGGTCTGTGGTTCCCCTTTGACAGATGACCTCGTTCCTCATTTTTGTACGAGCTGCTGGAGCACACTTCAGCCGATGCCTACCGCTCGATGTGCACGCTGTGATCGACCATTTGTGTCGCCGGCGGCCACCGCCTACAGCCCCCAGCATCGATGTTATGCCTGCGTTGAACATCCACCATCCTATACAAGAGCCTGGACGCTGTATCCCTATACCCCTCCGCTCCAAGATGCGATCCGCCTGTTGAAGTACCAGGGTAAAGTCTCCCTCGTGACACCCCTGGCCAACTTGATGCTCACCACACTTCCGCAGGTGGATGCCATCGACCTGGTCATCCCGGTCCCATTGCACCACGAACGGCTTTGCCAACGAGAGTTCAACCAGGCCCTGCTGCTCGCAGACCAGATCGGACGACATCTGAGCATTTCCGTTTCCTACACCAATCTGGTCCGTACCACGCCCACTCCACCGCAAACCACCCTCTCTCGTCGAAACCGGCTCAAAAATCTGCGCCACACGTTTGCAGTACAGCACCCTGCTGAGCTCATGAACAAACGTATCTTATTGATTGACGACGTCTTCACAACCGGCACAACTGTCAATGAATGTGCCAAGACCTTGCGCCGATCCGGTTCGGCCGACGTTTTCGTTCTCACCTTGGCACGAACCATCGACCAGAATTTGATCCCTGATCACACACAACCTGCAGCTCCCTATCCATTTTCAAATCCGTGAAAGGTGACCGTCATGCCCATCTATGAGTACCTGTGCCAAGACTGCAAGACACGCAATGCCATCTTGACCTTGAACCCTCATCGGCACGATCCAGTGCAATGCCGACACTGTGGAAGCTCGAAGATGAACCGTCTCCTCTCACGATTCTCCGCGCTGAAGTCAGAAGAGGCGAGGCTCGAGTCACTTGCCGATCCCGCCACCCTTGGCGGACTCGATGAGTCGGATCCCCGAAGCGTCGCCCGGCTCATGAAGAAAATGGGACAGGAGTTGGGTGAAGACGTCGGCGATGTCGAGGCCATGCTGGACGAACCGGGTAGAGATGACTCAACAGCCGACCACACCGAGGGCCTTTGATATGTCCCATCACATATTTTCGCTTGACTTTCTTACACCTCCCTCTAGAATGCCTTTATACTGGAGGCAGCATGCAGCCTGTGAGCTCTAGGAGGAGGTGGGCCAGTGGGCAAGACTCCCAAGAGCGAGCTGATGACGGCCAAGCAAACTTGTCGTTTCCTCAAGATTTCACAACAGACACTCTATCGGCATCTTCGGTGCCGGCAGATCCCTGCATTCAAGCTCGGCAACGAATGGCGATTCGTCCGTTCGGATCTCGAACAGTGGATCCGAGACGATCGAGCCAAACCTCCGGTCAATTCCTCGACTAGGGTATTATGATGTTTGCCGGTGAATATCTGTGCAAAGTGGATGAAAAAGGAAGGTTTATTGTCCCTTCTCCGATCCGCGAGCAGATTGAAGCCGAGGGCCAGGCTGTGATGTTCTTGAAAGGTCCAGAACAGTCTCTTTTGCTCTATTCCATGAAGGAATGGGAGAAGGTCCTGGACCGAACAAAGTCATCCCTGGATGAAGACCAAAGTCGGCTGTTCATGCACTTTGTCGTTTCGGAAGCCGGCTCATCGGACGTCGATAAGACCGGACGGATTT
>Ga0224510_10001337_pt1 | contig 16519 bp, 12 predicted proteins | sample SF_May12_sed_USG_FD_170161 | JGI IMG/M metagenome (GOLD analysis project Ga0224510, IMG submission 170161) | Sediment microbial communities from San Francisco Bay, California, United States - SF_May12_sed_USGS_4_1 | ecosystem: Environmental > Aquatic > Marine > Sediment | place: USA: California... | reverse complement strand
GGGTTAGCCCGCCCCATGTGATCAGGCGGGTTTCACCACGGCACCGGAGCGGATGCAGCGGGTACAGACGCGAACGGACTTGCTGTTGCCGCCAGCAGTTGCCATCCGTACCTTCTGCAGGTTGGGAAGCCAGCGACGCCGGGTCTTGTTGTGGGCGTGGCTGACATTGTTACCGGTAGCGGGCTTTTTGCCGCAGATTTCACATTCTCTTGCCATGATAGGCCTCCTTGCTGTTTTTTTGAAACCAGTCCTTATACCGTTTTTGCTTCCCGATGGCAACATTTTTGTGGTCCGTGCCAAGGAAAATCCTGTTGCCGGAGCGCGATCCTGCGGCCGTCCAAGGCAAGGACAGGGAACCATGATTAACCCATAGGAATATCATGGTTTTCAATTGACACCGGAAGGAGAGGCGTGGTAGGTATGCTAGTTCCGTTCATTGGCCGTGGTTAATTCGTTAATGATTCCTAATGGTATGCACAGTTATCTATGAAAAAAGATAAAAACGTTCTTGTCGAGTTTTTCTCCTCGGTCCAGCTCTCGCTCTTCACCTTCTTCGTCCTTGCCATTGCCTCCATCATCGGCACCATCATTCCCCAGAACAAGGAGCCATCCTTTTATGTGGCGGAGTATGGGCCCAAGCTGACCAGGCTGTTCGAGATCCTCGACATCCCGGACATGTACAACTCTTGGTGGTTCGTCTCCCTGCTGGTGCTGTTGAGCCTCAACCTCATCGTCTGCACCTTTGAACGGCTGCCCAAGGTCTGGCGCATGGTGGTGATGGATAATCTGGATACCAGCCGCGAGCGGCTGGAGCGGCAGTCCCAGCGGCAATCCTTCCTGGTGGCCAACGACAGCGGTGACGCCGTCGCTGCTGTCCGGGGAATCCTCACCAAGTTCGGAGGCCGGCTTCAGGAGGGCGCCGACGGCGAGGCCACTCTCCTCTTCACCCAGAAGGGGGCTTGGACCAGGCTCGGCGTCTATGTGGTGCATTTAAGCGTTCTGTTGATCTTTGCCGGTGCCATCATCGGCTCGGTATACGGCTACAAGGGCAGCGTCATGATTCCCGAGGGCGAGGCCTCCGGTTTTGTCTACGAGTTCGGCACCAACCGCCCCATTGATATGGGATTCCAGGTGCGCTGCGACCGCTTCGATGTCTCATTCTACGATACCGGTGCTCCCAAGGAGTTCCGGTCGGCGCTGACCGTGGTCAAGGATGGCAAGGATGTGCTCTCCAAATCCATCGTCGTCAACGATCCCCTGGACTACGAGGGGTTGACCTTCTACCAGGCGAGCTACGAGCCGTACAACCAGTTGGTGGTCCAGCTGGCCAACGACGGCAGCAAGGCCAAGGAGACCTTTCTGCTTTCGCCCCGGGAGGAAACACCGTGGGCTGCGGAGGGGGTTTCCTTCGGGATTATCAATATCGAGGGCTCCGACCGGAGTGGCTACAGGTACAAGGTGTGGTTCTCCGACGGCAAGAGCGAGCCGGTGACCTTCTGGGCTACCGCCGACCAGGCCGCCAAGGTGGAGTTGCCCTCTGCCACCTACTCCCTTTCCCTCAAGCGGCGGTTCGCCACCGGCCTGCAGGTGGCCAAGGATCCCGGCGTCTGGTACGTCTATGCCGGCTGCACCGCCATGCTCCTGGGTTTGCTGGTGGCATTTTTCCTTTCGCACCAGCGGATATGGGTTTATATTGCCAGGGAAGACGGGGCCACCAGGATCCTGCTCTGCGGAACCGCCAACAAGAACCGGCTGGGTTTTGAGCGGGATTTCGAAGCCCTTGCCGATCAGTTTAAACACTCTGACCGTCTTACCCTGACCGAGGAAAAGTCATGAACAGTTCTCAGCTTTTAGGAATCACCACCTTTGCCTACCTGTTGTCGTCGGTCATCTATATCGCCGTGCTGGTGTTCCGTGCCAAAAAGCTTGGCCTGGCCGCCACCCTGGTGGCCTTGGGCGGTCTGCTGGCCCAGACCGCCGGCATCGCCCTGCGCTGGGTGGAATCCTACCAGATGGGCATCGGCCATGCGCCGCTCTCCAACATGTACGAATCCCTGGTGGTCTTTTCCTGGACCATCGCTATCTGCTACCTGGTCCTGGAACTCAAATACAAGAACCGGACGCTGGGCGGTTTTGCCATGCCCTTCGCCTTTTTCAGCATGGCCTACGCCTCCTTTGCCAAGGAGATCAACCAGGAGATCACCCCCCTGGTGCCGGCGCTGCAGAGCAACTGGCTCATCGCCCATGTGGTGACCTGCTTCATCGGCTATGCCGCCTTTGCCGTGGCTTGCGGCATGGGGATCCTCTACCTGTTGAAGGCCAAGCATGAGGAGACGGCAAAGGGGGGCGGCGACTCCATCTACGACAACGCCCCCGACCTCAAGATCGTTGATGACATCATCTACAAGACCATCGTCTTCGGCTTCCTCTGGCTCTCCACCGGCATCATCACCGGCGCCATCTGGGCCAACTCGGCCTGGGGCACTTACTGGAGTTGGGACCCCAAGGAGACCTGGTCGCTGATCACCTGGTTCGTCTACGCCTCGGCCCTCCATGCCCGCTTCGTCAGGGGATGGGCCGGCAAGCGCATCGCTTGGCTGGCCATCATCGGTTTCCTGTCGGTGATCTTTACCTATTACGGCGTCAATTTCCTGCTCTCCGGTCTGCACAGCTACGGCAGCAGTAGTTGATTTTTCCGTGCAGAGCCCTTGCTGCATCGCTTATTTATCCGCTTGACAAAGGAAGGGCGAGGGAATATAAATTTTCGGTGTTAAGAATTATGTGCTTTCTGGTAGTACATCTATAAAAAATTTTTAAGGGGGAAAATAATGAAGAAGTCAATCGTTTGTGCCGCAGCCTTCGCCTTTGCCTTCACCTGCGCCGTTGCCGGCGTCAGCGTCAGCAAGGCCGCCAACGCCGGTCCTGCCGAGATGGTCCTCAAGGACACCGGCAGCAAGCCCGCCACCTTCGCCCACAAGGCCCATCAGGACCGCGCCAAGTGCGCCGACTGCCACCACTCCAAGACCGCCGACGGCAAGAAGGGCCCCTACGTTGCCGGCCAGGAGAAGAAGTGCTCCACCTGCCACAACAAGGACATGGCCAACGCCAAGTTGAACAGCTTCAAGAACGCCGCCCATGAGGCTTGCAAGGGCTGCCACAAGGCCAAGAACGGCCCCATGAAGTGCAACGACTGCCACAAGAAGTAATTTTCCTTTTTACTGATTGAAAAAGGGGCTGCTCGGAAGAGCAGCCCCTTTTTTTTGTGCATTTTTCCCATGAGGGAAATGGTCACTGGCTGGGGAGGTGCTGGCCGAATTCCTCGCGCACCGTCTGGAAGGGGATGGCGAAGCCGATCCCCTCGGTATCGCGGAGGATCATGGTGTTGACGCCGATGAGGTTGCCCGCTTCATCGATGAGCGGCCCGCCGCTGTTGCCGGGGTTGATCGCCGCGTCGGTCTGCACCAGGGTTTTGCCCTTGAACTGCCGGTACCCTGAGATGATGCCGGAGGTAACGGTGTGGCGGAGTCCGGCCGGGTTGCCGATGGTATAGACCTTCTGCCCTTGGGGGATGTGGAGGGAATCGGCAACCGGCTTGATGGCCGGGGCGTTGATGCAATCGATGGTCAGCAGGGCCAGGTCGGTTTTGCCGCTCAAGTTGAGCGATTGAACCGCAAACTCGCTGCCGTCGATGAGCACCACCTTGATGTCTGCCACCCATGATGCCTGCTCGATCTCTCTCAGCTTGACCTGGATTTTTTCCTGCAGCTGCCGGTATTTTTCATAGTTTGCCTGCCGTTTCTCCATCTCCCGCCCCGCCTGCCTGCGCAACTCTCCTTCGGCCAGCTGTGCCAGTTGCTGCCTGAACAGCTGGATGGTTTTGCGTTCCTGGTTGAGCTGCTCCTCCAGTTGCGCCGCCTGTTCCTTGAGCCTTTTCATGGTTGCCGGGTCAAATTCCACCACGTGGCGGTTGGTGATGATATGGCCGGCGGTGCTGACGAAAAAACCGGAGCCGCTGCCCCAAGGGGTCTTGATATAGACCGTGGCGTTGCGCGCCCATTCAATGGCATTGCCGGGAGCGTATCCGTCTGCGAATTGGCCGATCAACCCGCCTTGGGCCGTGGGCAGGTTTGCGGTGGCGGCGGGCTGCGGCGTCAAGCGGGGGGGCGGGTATCCATTGCGGCCGGAAGATTGCCCTTCGGCGGTTGTTGTCGTTTCTGCCGGCAATGGCAGGGTAGCCAATGGGGAAGGGCGGGAGAGGAAATAGTAGCCGGCGCCGCTTAGCCCCACCAGGCAGATGAGGGCTGCAGCCTTGATGCCCGTGCCCTGTGGCCTTGAGGCAGAGGTTTTCCCCCGGGCCAGTTCCTCCTGGCGTTTCAGGTAACGGGCAAAGATGATGCCGCATTTTTCACACTCGACGGGGCCGGATTGTTCGTGGCCGCAACTGGGGCATTGCATATGGAATACTCCGCGTCTTGGTTGGTTACGCTGCCTGCCTGTGGGATTGGCCGGGCTCGGCTCCACCCTCTAATGATCCACCGCTTGTGCCCAGTCTTTCTCTTCGTGTCAACGTTGATGGCTTCGCAGGTAAGCGAACGAAGTGAGACTCCGCAAAAACGCGAATCCATCGTGTTATTGCGAGTCCATCAAAGCTGTGCGGTCGGTGCGTTTTTATGGCTGGTCGACAGATCCCTCATCGGTGGGGCGATATTGGTCATTTACCCCTCTTCAGGACATGTTCTTCAATGAATTCCCTGACCCGCTCCTGGGTCAGGATGATGCCGGACAGGATTGCGTCACCGCTTTTAAGGGCCGGAACCATGCGGATATTGTCCTGCCACGCCCGGAGCGGAGTGGTGGTGATCTCAATGGTTTCCACTTCGAGATCAGGGAAAAGGGTCTGCAACCGGCCTAAAGTCCGGCTTACCAGCAGACAGCGAGGGCAGATGATGGAGCGATAGAATTGGATTTTCATGGGCTGTCCTGTCTCGTTTCATGTGTTTTTTCTGTATTGTTACGGTCTTCGCCTTGCCATGGAAGAGGCGTGGTGGCCTTCTCCCTGGGTGCCTCCCAAAAAGATCCCTTCACGAAATATCGGCATAGCGGTCGAAGAGTTCGTTTTTGAAGTGCTTGATATCGTCCACCTCAAGAGCCAGTTCCGTTAAAACGTTCTCATGGCTTGCCGCCCATTCGTCCACCGACCATTCAGAAGAAAGGACCAGCGGCGTCTGGCCGGCCAGATAGTCGTAGCGGAAGGCAAGGTAGTCGGCCGTCTGCAGGACGGCGAGCAGTTTGGTAGGCATATGCAACTTTTCGTTGATGATCACTTCCTCGTGATGGAAGAGGACCGCTTTGCAGATGGGGTCGGGCAGAGACCAGCTCTTGGCCATCAGGTGGCCGATGATGCAGTGGTCGGTTCCCACCGCCTGGTCCTCCGCGGCAAGTACGCTCCGGCTGTAGCTGGCGACGGAGTCGAACAGCTCAAGGTACGGTTTGAAGTTGGCACTGAGAATGGGAACGGCACAGTCGCGAAAGAGTCCCGCGAGGTAGCACTGACCAGGGGTGATGTTGTCCAGAGCCAGAATGGCCCCGACCCGGCCAGCGATATGGTCGGCGCCGACGGCAACCCGAAGGGTATGCTGCCAGAAGCGTTCGTCGAGCTGACGGTCGGTGTTGATGGATTCGCGCAGGCAGGAGGTGAAAATCAGCTTGAAAAAATTTTCGGTACCCAGGAGGGCGAGGGCCTGGGAAATGGAATCGATTTCGCGGCAGCGCCCGAAAAGCGGTGAGTTGATGAGCTTGAAGAGGCGGGCGGTGACAGCGCTGTCCTGGCTGATCAGGGCGGCGATTTCCTTGAAATCAGGCTGGGGCGCGTTCAGCCGCTGGTTGAGTTCGGCGATGATGATGGGCTGGCTCGGGATGCGCACCTTGGCCAGAATTTCTTCGGCATGCGCCAGCCGTTGAGGAGGTAGCGCCATTGGTCTCTGTTCCCTCCGGATGGACGTCTGGTCAAGTGGAATACCGTGCGGCCGTAACAGGGTAAGTAGGCGCGCGGGCAGGAATTGAACTGATTCGGTTAGATGTTACCACAGGAGCGAGGGGAGGACAACGACGGCGAGGGGGGGGATTCAGCTGGAAATCAGCTGTTTTTTTATTGCTGGAGCATGGTATTGATGTGACCCGCTTCCGGCTGGATGGGGATGAAGACTTCCAGATTCTTATTCCAGCGGCTCACATAATGCTTGGAGAGCAGCACCCGCATGGCGTTCTTGAGCTGGGTGAGGGTGGTGAAATGTTCGATGAAGTACTCGCCGTAACTGTTGACGGTGATGAGGGTCGATTTCAAGGTTTTTGCCCCCCTGACCGGCTCTTTGGCCATGTTGACGACGATGAACGCCCTTACGATCCGTTCCTTGCCGAGGAGCTGGTCGGCGGAGATGTGGGCGAAGTGGACGCGAGGGAAGAACTCCATCATGGCGCTGCTCAAATGCTGCAGATCCACCAGGCTGAGGGGGAGAAAGGTCTTGGTGAGGTGAAGGCGGGTTTTTCGGCCGAGGATGTTGTTGACCATCAGCCAGGCGATCAGGGTCACCGGGTCGGTCTCCCGCTTGATCACCGAGTCGGTGTTGCTCTTGATGGTATTGTCGTCCAGGGCGCCCTGAAAGGCATAGTAGTAGTCACTGCCGTCGTAGCGGGTGATGTGAAAGGTGATGTCCGCCTGGCGCATGAGGTCCGGCGAGATGCTGCGAATGTATTCGATTTTGTTTGGTTTCTTCTCGTAGAAGGTAAAGAGCTTGCGGCCGAGGATGGAGATGTCGCGCTGGGTGATGGTCACCACCGTCTCCTCGCCGAAGGTTGTGAAGATCCAGCGCAGCCGTTTGTAGGTTTCGATGAGAAAATCATGGATCTGGGTGCCGAAGTTGAGAAGCTCCCGGTACTTCCAGTCGTGGAACCGCAGGAAGTGCGGGACGTTGTCCGGCAGCAGCTGCCAGTTGTCCATCAGCTTCATCAACTCCGCGCTGCGGCCGCCCTCCTTCTGTTTGCGCTTCTGTGATTGCAACCCTTCGATGGTTTTCAGAAACAGGCATTGGCGGATGAGGTTGTCGCTCTTCTTTTCTGTTTCCTCCTGGTGGTAAAAGGCGAAGATTTCGCGGGCGAGGAGGAGGTAAGGGTCGATATCGGTGAGCGGCAGCGGGTCGAGCTTGGCTGCAGCCAGCTTTTCCGGAAAAGTGACCAAACACTTGATCTTGTCGGAAAAGAGCAGCACGTTCTGCCCCTTGTTGCGGAACAGCAGTTCGAGATAGGCGAACTTGAGCACCGACTTGAAGGGGCTGTCCAGAGCCTTGTTCATCTGCCACAGGCAGGCGCCGAAGATCTCCTCCTTGGGGATGGCGGTGAGATAGCCGAGATCGACAAATTGGTCGGGGGGGATGGCGTTGCTGGCCACGAGTTTGTCGGCAAAAGCGCGGTAGCCGCTGTCCGTCAAGCCTGGTGGGATCAGCCACCAGAGAAGCATCTTGCCGGCGACCAAAATATGGGTGCGAAACAGCTCGTCCTTGAGCAGCAGTTTAAGGGAGGAGCCTGCCGATTCCTCCTCTGCCGCGGATTCAAAACGGTTCTCCCTGGTTTCGTCGATGTCCATGAGGAAGAAATGGACTTCGGTGCCGCGGCCCATGGCCCACTCTTCGATGCCGCGGCATTTCTGATCAAGGAGTTCAATGCCTCTTGCGCCCAGTTCCTCGCGCCGGATACTGATCCAGTAGTCGCAGTCCGAGACATCGGTCTGGGCAATGGTGCCGATGCTGCCGATGGTTTTGAGCGAATGGATGCAGGGGGCTTTGGGGTAGGGTGAGGGGGTCTTGGTGCTGAGCGCCGTGGAGGTGGGGAAATAACGCTTGAACTGGTCGTGATCCAACGCTTCTTCCGGGTTGAAGAGGTGGATGCCGCAGAGGCAGGATTCATCGTCAACAAAACCGGGCAGGTCCGGGTAGTTGCTGTGCAGCAGGAAGGGGACGACCTGGAAGAAGAGGGTGGCCTTGTGGGCGTCGAAGCTGGCCGCCTTGTTCTTCCGTTCCTGGTTATAGGCGAGGTAGTGTTCGATTCGATTCTTCAACGGCTTCCCGGTATCTGTGCGGTCGTTTGATTCTGGTGTGGTTGCTGCGTTGTCGTGCTCCGAAGTCAGGGTGCGGTGGTCAGTGCGTCCATGAGGCGCGTCGCCTGCCGGGTCTTGGCCACGTCATGCACACGGAGGATGGCAACGCCGTGGGCGGCGCAGTGGGCCGATAGCACAGCTGTGGCCAGGTCACGCTCGTCCGTCGAAAGGCCAAGGATCTTGCCGAGAAAGGCCTTGCGCGAATGGCCGATCAAAAGCGGGTAGCCCAGGGAGCGGAACTCGGCCAGATGTTTGAGGATGGAAAGATTGTGGCTGACCGTCTTGCCGAAGCCGATGCCCGGATCGATGATCAGCTGTTCCCGCTTGATCCCCGCCGCCACCGCCCAATCGGTTCGGTCGCGCAGGAAGCACCGGATCTCCCTGACCACGTCACCATAGGCGGGGTTCTCCTGCATGGTGCGCGGCGAGCCCTGCATATGCATGACCACGGTGTGGACGCCCGTCTCGCGGACCACTTCAACCATCTCCGGATCGAAGCGCAACCCGCTGATATCGTTTACGATGTTTGCGCCGGCAGCAATGGCCTGACGGGCCACCTCACCCTTGGTGGTATCCACCGAGATGGGGATGGCATACCGCTGGCGGATGGCTTGAATGGTCGGCAACACCCGGCGCAACTCCTCGCCGAGAGAGACCGCGGCTGCGCCCGGGCGGGAGGACTCGCCACCCACGTCGATGATGTCGGCGCCCTCGGCGATCAGTCGTTCTACCTGATCGATAACTTCTTGTTCGGAAAAGAATCTCCCTCCGTCGGAGAAGGAGTCAGGAGTGACGTTGAGGATGCCCATGATCCGGACGCCATGGTCGGTGCAACCGGATTCCCGCTGAGTGTCGTTCCCCGATGAAATCAAAGTGGCATCATGGGCAAGCCGGCCGGGCAAGCAGCTTCCCGGGTCCGGCTTACGCCTCCTCCCGGGAGGTTACGGCCTCAGGGGCAGCCGGGGTCGCAGGAACGGGTGCCTGATGTTCAGTCAATATGTGCTCGATATCCACCAGGTTCAGGGTTTCCTTTTCAAGCAGGGCAAGGGCCAGGGCGCGGAGCAGGCCGAGGTTGTCGGCGAGCAGGGTTCTGACCTTGTCGTGGGAAGAGGTGACCAGCCGCCGCACCTCTTCGTCGATCCGTACCGCGGTGGCTTCGCTGTAATCCCGGTGTTTGGTGATTTCGCGGCCCAGGAAGATCTGTTCCTCCTTCTTGCCGAAGGTGAGCGGTCCCAGTTCCTCGCTCATTCCCCATTCGCAGACCATCTTGCGGGCCATGGCCGAGGCCCGTTCGATATCGTTGCCGGCACCGGTGGTGATCTCGCCGAAGATGAGATCTTCAGCCACCCGGCCGCCCAGAAGAATGCAGATGCTGTTCATCAGATAGGAACGGGAAACGGTGTATTTTTCATCGGTGGGCAGCTGCTGGGTAAGCCCCAGAGCGCGGCCGCGGGGGATGATGGTTACCTTGTGCAGGGGGTCGGTGCCGGGCAGGAGTGTGGCAACCAGGGCGTGGCCCGCCTCGTGGTAGGCGGTGGTTTCCTTTTCCTTTTCGGTGATCATCAGGCTGCGCCGTTCGGCACCCATCAGCACCTTGTCCTTGGCCTTTTCCAGGTGTTCCATGTTCACCGTATCGGCTCCGGCCCTGGCCGCCAGCAGAGCGGCCTCATTGACCATGTTCTCCAGGTCGGCTCCGGAAAAACCGGGGGTGCCGCGGGAGAGGGTGGGCAGATCCGCATCCGAAGCCAGGGGTACCTTCTTGACGTGGACGGCCAGGATCTTCTCACGTCCCTTGACATCGGGGATGGGTACCACCACCTGGCGGTCGAAGCGGCCGGGGCGGAGGAGGGCCGGATCCAGAACGTCGGGGCGGTTGGTGGCGGCGATGATGATCACTCCCTCGTTGGCCTCGAAGCCGTCCATTTCCACCAGCAACTGGTTGAGGGTCTGCTCCCGTTCATCGTGGCCGCCGCCCAGGCCCGCGCCGCGATGGCGGCCCACGGCGTCGATCTCGTCGATGAAGATGATGCAGGGGGCGTTTTTCTTGCCCTGGATGAAAAGGTCACGTACCCGGGAGGCGCCAACGCCAACGAACATCTCCACGAAATCAGAGCCGCTGATGGAGAAGAAGGGGACATCGGCTTCGCCGGCGATGGCCTTGGCGAGCAGGGTCTTACCGGTGCCGGGCGCGCCGGCAAGCAGCACACCCTTGGGGATGCGGCCGCCCAATCGGGTGAATTTCTGCGGGTCTTTGAGGAAATCGATGATCTCGGAAAGCTCTTCCTTGGCCTCCTCGATACCGGCCACGTCGGCAAAGGTGATCTTGCTCTTTTCCTTGTCCATGATCCTGGCCCGGCTCTTACCGAACGACATGGCCTTGCCGCCGCCCGCCTGCATCTGGCGCATGAAGAAGATCCAGACCCCGATGAGGAGCAGCATGGGGAACCAGGAAACCATGATGGAAACGTACCACGGGGTTTCCTCCTTCTGTTTGACGCGGATGTTGACCCCGGTCTTGCGAAGGGTTGCAATCAGGGAGTCGTCCTGGGGCATGATCGCCTTGAAGCTCTTGCCCTCGCTGGTGGTGCCGCTGATTTCGTCGCCTTGGATGACCACCTGGTTGATGGTGTCTTTGTCGACACTGGTCAGGAAATCACTGTAGCTCCACTCTTCGGTTGTGGTCTGCGGCTTGTTGAAGAGATTGAACAGCAGGATCATGGTGAGGCCGATGACCAGCCACATGGACAAATTTTTGTAAAAAGAGTTCAATGCATCTCCCCTAGTGCTTGTTTAACGGTTGGTACTTGGCCGCCGCCGGTGCTGGGGCAGGGTTGAGATCTTGGCGGACCGGGAACGGGGCGTCGGCGGATACGAGAGTGCTGCCGACGGTCAAGGTTAGACTATAACAATAAGGCAGCGGCAAGGGAAAGTCCAGCCGGGAACTGTCCCCGGCCCGATTTGCGCAGGCCGGGCAGCGATATTTCTTTAGAAATACTCCTGCAGCGATTTGACCTCGATGGACTCCTGTTGCACCGTGGCAATGGCCTTGACCATGGAAACGGCGCCGGCAATGGTGGTGGTGTAGGGCAGGTGGTAGCTCAAGGCCGCCCGCCGGATGGTGTAGGAGTCCTCGGTGGTTCTGGTGCCCATGGAGGTGTTGATGATCCACTGGATCTGCTTGTCCTGGATCTTGTCCAGGATATGGGGGCGACCTTCGGAGATTTTGTGTACGTGGGCGCAGGCAAGGCCGTTTTCAGTCAGGAAGTCGGCGGTACCCTTGGTGGCCATGATGGAAAAGCCCAGATCGATCAACTGCCGGACCACCGGCAGGATGGGTTCCTTGTCGCCGCGCCGCAGACTGATCAAAACGTTACCAGAAGTGGGAATGGGCTGGCCGGCGGCGATCTGGGATTTGGCAAAGGCGATGCCCAGCGAGTCGTCCAACCCCATGACCTCGCCGGTGGATTTCATCTCGGGGCCGAGAATGGTGTCGACGTTTTCAAAACGGTCGAAGGGGAAGACCGACTCCTTGACCGCGTAGTGTTTCACCTTCACCTCCCTGGTGAAGCCAAGGGCGGAGAGTTTCATGCCCATCATCACCTTGGTGGCAAGCTTGGCCAGCGGCACGCCGGTGGCCTTGCTGACAAAGGGGATGGTCCGGGAGGCGCGGGGGTTGACCTCAAGGACGTAGAGGACGTCATCCTTGATCGCGAACTGGATGTTCATCAGGCCCACCACCTTCAATTCCAAAGCCATGGCCTTGGTGGCCTCGGAAATTCGCGCCAGCATCGCAGCGGACAGGGTGTGGGGGGGCAGGACGCTGGCCGAGTCACCGGAATGGATGCCGGCTTCCTCGATATGCTCCATGATGCCGCCGATCACCGTGGTTTCGCTGTCGGAGATGGCGTCAACGTCGACCTCCACCGCGTCTTTCAGGAACTTGTCGAGGAGAATGGGGTGTTCGGAGGAAACAGCGATGGCCGAAGTCATATAGGCCTTCAGCTCCTTGCTGTTATAGACAATGCGCATCGCCCGGCCGCCGAGGACGTACGAGGGGCGGACCACCACCGGATAGCCGATGCGGTTGGCGATCACTTCCGCTTCCTCAAAGGTGCGGGCGGTGCCGTTTTCGGGCTGGACCAGATTGAGCTTCTGCAGAAACTGCTGGAACCGTTTGCGGTCCTCGGCGCGGTCGATGGAGTCCGGCGAGGTGCCGAGGATGGGCACCCCGGCCTTGGCCAGCGGCACGGCAAGGTTCAACGGCGTCTGGCCGCCGAACTGGACAATGACCCCGTCCGGCTTCTCGCTTTCGATGATGTTCATCACATCCTCGTGGGTGAGCGGCTCGAAGTAGAGTTTGTCCGAGGTGTCATAATCGGTGGAGACCGTTTCCGGGTTGGAATTGACCATGATCGATTCGATGCCGATCTCTTCAAGGGCAAAGGAGGCATGCACGCAGCAGTAGTCGAACTCGATGCCCTGGCCGATCCGGTTGGGGCCGCCGCCCAGGATCATTACCTTGCGGCGGTCGGAAATCCGGGCCTCGTTTTCGACCTCGTAGGTGGAGTAGTAGTAGGGGGTGAAGGCCTCGAATTCGGCAGCGCAGGTGTCGACCAGCTTGTAAACCGGCCGGAGATTTTCCTTGCCGCGCAATTCGCGCACGTCGGCCGGGCTGGTGCCGGTGAGGAAGGCGATCTGCGGATCGGAAAAACCGAGCTGCTTGATCTTGCGCAGGAAATCTTTGTCGAGGCCGGAGAAGCCACGCTCCCTGATGACCGCCTCGGTTTCCACCAGGGTCTTCAGGTTGTGCAGGAACCACGGGTCGATGGCGGAAAGTTCGTAGATCCGCTCGATGCTCATTCCCCGCCGCAACCCTTCATAGATGTGGAAGACGCGCTGGGAGTTGGGTTTTTGCAGGAAGTTGTCAAGTTCATGCTGCTCCATGCCGGAAAAATCCCGTTTGGGGTCGGCGCCGAAGCCCATGGCCCCGATTTCAAGGGAGCGCAGTCCTTTCTGGAAGGCCTCCTTGAAGGTCCGGCCGATGGCCATGGTTTCGCCCACCGACTTCATGGCGGTGGTGAGGATGTCGTCGGCCTCGGGGAATTTTTCAAAGGTCCAGCGCGGGATCTTGACCACGCAGTAATCGATGGAGGGCTCGAAGGAGGCGTAGGTCTCCTGGGTGATGTCGTTTTTGATCTCGTCCAGGGTATAGCCCACCGCCAACTTGGCGGCGATCTTGGCGATGGGGAAACCGGTGGCCTTGGAGGCCAGGGCTGAACTCCGCGATACCCGCGGGTTCATCTCGATGACCGTCATCTCGCCGTCCACCGGGTTAACCGCGAACTGGACGTTGGAGCCTCCGGTTTCGACCCCGATCTCCCGGATAATGGCGACCGCCGCGTCACGCATTACCTGATACTCCCGGTCGGTGAGGGTCTGGATCGGGGCGACGGTGATGGAGTCGCCGGTGTGGACGCCCATGGCGTCGAAGTTCTCGATGGAGCAGATGATGACGACGTTGTCCTTCTTGTCGCGCATAACCTCAAGCTCGTATTCCTTCCAGCCCAGCAGGCTCTTTTCGAGCATGACTTCGCCGTTTAAGGAAAGATCGACCCCCGAGGCGGTCATGTTGATCAGTTCCTGGGTGTTGTACGCCACGCCGCCGCCGGTGCCGCCAAGGGTAAAGCTCGGGCGGACGATGACCGGGAAGCCGATCTGGTCGGCCGCGGCCAGGGCCTCGTCAACGGAGTGGACAATGGCGCTTTCCGGCACCTTGAGGCCGATCTTGCGCATCGCCGCCCGGAACGACTCGCGTCCCTCGGCCTTCTTGATGACCCCGATGTCGGCGGCGAGCAACTCAACGTTGTACTTGTCGAGAACGCCCATTTCGGCCACCCGGATGGCGGTGTTGAGGGCGGTCTGGCCGCCCAGGGTGGGCAGCAGGGCGTCGGGCCGTTCGCGCTCGATGACCTTGGTCACCATCTCCGGGGTGATTGGCTCGATGTAGGTGCGGTCTGCCAGCTCCGGATCGGTCATAATGGTGGCCGGGTTGGAGTTGATCAGCACCACCTCGTAGCCTTCTTCCTTGAGGGCCTTGACCGCCTGGGCGCCGGAGTAGTCGAATTCGCAGGCCTGGCTGATGATGATGGGGCCGGAGCCGATGATCAGAATCTTCTTGATGTCAGTTCTTTTGGGCATGGTATCCGTCAGAAGGTAGATTTTCCGGGTTGTGTGAAAACACGGTCAGGTCGCGGGCAGGGTGTCGGCATCCTGGCGGGCCGGCTGTCAGTTCATCATGGCAATGAAACGGTCGAAGAGGTAGAGGGCGTCGTGGGGACCGGGGGCGTTTTCCGGGTGATGCTGGACGGAAAAGGCCGGATACTTCTTGTGGCGCATTCCCTCGACACTGTTGTCGTTGAGGTTGATATGGGTGAGCTCCACCTCGTCGGGGGAGAGGCTTGCCATGTCGACGCAGAAGCCGTGGTTCTGCGAGGTGATTTCTATGCGGCCGGTGGAGAGATCCTTGACCGGCTGGTTGGAGCCGCGGTGGCCGAATTTGAGCTTGTAGGTCTTGCCGCCGTAGGCGAGCCCCAGCATCTGGTGGCCGAGGCAGATGCCGAAGATCGGCTTCTTGCCCAGCAACTCGCGGATGTTTTTCACCACTCCGGGCACGCCGGCAGGGTCGCCGGGGCCGTTGGAAAGGAAAATGCCGTCCGGGTTCATGGCCAGGATGTCGGCCGCAGGGGTGGTGGCCGGCACCACCTGCACACTGCAGCCGCGCTCGGCAAGGAGCCTGAGCTGGTTGTACTTGAGGCCGAAGTCGTAGGTGACCACCTTGTATTTGCCCGGCGCGGCGGTGGCAAATCCGGTGCCCGGCTTTGGGCCGTCAGCGGTCCAGCCGTAGGGGCCGCTGCAGGTGACCTCGCAGACCAGATCGCGGCCCACCAGGCCAGCGGATTTTCTGGCCTTTTCCACCAGCGAGGCGGGATCGAGATCCTCGGTGGAAACCACGCACTTCATGGCGCCGCCGATGCGGATATGGCGGGTAAGCGCCCGGGTGTCGATGCCCTCGACCCCCAGTACCCCATGTTGTTTGAGAAAGTCGGCCAGGGTGCCGGTGGAGCGGAAGTTGCTCGGCACCGCGTTGTATTCCTTGATCAGGAAGGCTTCCACCTGGATCTTCGCCGACTCCATATCCTCGGGGTTGACGCCGTAGTTGCCGATCAGGGGGTAGGTCATGGTAACGATCTGTCCTTTGTAGGACGGGTCGGTCAGGACTTCCTGGTAGCCGGACATGCCGGTGTTGAAGACCACTTCGCCGGTGGCCTCGCCACTGCCGGTGAAGGATTCCCCCTCGAATATGGTGCCGTCTTCCAAGGCGACAAGTGCTTTCATGCCTGTGCGTTCCTGTTGTTTTCTGGTTGATGGGAGCTGCGGCCCGATGGTGTTCGGGCGGTGGTCCCGCAATAACAGTTGAGTAACTCTTTGATCAGTTGCACCTGCCGTTTGGCCGAGCCCTGCTGGGTAAGCGCCGTTTCCCTGGCTCGGCGGCCCGCCTCCCGGTACTGGTCCGGGTGGTTGGTGAAGGTGCAAATGGTGTCGGCCAACTCCTGGGGGCTTGCCACCAGAAAGCCCGCCCCGGCCGCTTCCAGAAGCTCCTTGGCGTCAAGGAAGTCTTTCATGTTGGGGCCGTAACAGACCGGTTTGCCCCAGATTGCCGCCTCCATGAGGTTGTGGCCGCCGCGCGGAACCAGACTGCCGCCGCAGAAGATAAAGGTGGCGGCGCCATAGAGGCCGGTGAGTTCGCCCATGGTATCCACCAGAACGATGTCGGAGCGGCGGCCCCTGCTCTTGCAGCTGCTCAACCTGTCGAAGGGCAGGTCACGGGTTTTGAGAAGCGATTCCACCTCGGCCAGCCGTTCCAGGTGGCGCGGCGTCAGGGCCAGGACCAGCGAGGGTATTTTGGTCTTCGCCGCCCGCAGGGTTTCAAGGAGCATCGCCTCCTCGCCGCCGTGGGTGCTGCCGGCCACCAGCAGGGGCTGGTCGTCGGTAAGACCCAGCCATTGCCGGTAGCGGTCGGCGGTGTCGGGCGAAGTGTCGATGGCCAGAGCGTATTTGGCGTTGCCGAGGACCGACACCCGTTGCGGCGCTGCGCCGAGTCCGATATACCGTTTGGCGTCCTCTTCCCGAATCACCGCGATTCTGGCAAAGCAGGCGAGCACCTTGGCCATGAAGCCCCGGATCAGGCGGTAGCGTCTGAACGACCGTTCCGAGAGTCTGCCGTTGAGCAGGATGGCCGGCACCCTGCATCGTTGGAGCTGCAGCAGGAGGTTCGGCCACAACTCCGTTTCCAGGCAGACGTAGACGGAA
>Ga0224510_10001333_pt1 | contig 16549 bp, 19 predicted proteins | sample SF_May12_sed_USG_FD_170161 | JGI IMG/M metagenome (GOLD analysis project Ga0224510, IMG submission 170161) | Sediment microbial communities from San Francisco Bay, California, United States - SF_May12_sed_USGS_4_1 | ecosystem: Environmental > Aquatic > Marine > Sediment | place: USA: California... | reverse complement strand
CTCCATCATTGCCGGTGCCGGCGTCGCCGGCATTCCCGAAGCCGGCATGATCGTCCTGCCGCTCGTCCTCGCCGCAGCCGGTCTGCCGGATCAGGTCATCTTGGCCGCGATTCCGCTCATCATGACCGTGGACTGGATCATCGCCCGCGCCCGCTCCGGGGTGAACGTCATGAGCGACATGCTCGTCGCCATCCTGCTCGACGTCGGAAAGCCGGCACCGGTAACGAAGCCACTTGCTTAAGACAAGCGCTGACCCGGCTCAGGATTGTGGTGGGGCACTCAGCAGGCCCGCGCCATTGGCCTCACCGTGTTCATTGGGTTGCAAGCAGATCCTTTTTTCGAGGCCATACCATCCGTTCTTCATCTCCAAGAAAAGCGCCGTCAGGCATCACGAGCCGGTTTTGGCGAGACAACAGTATTTGTATTTCTTGCCGCTGCCGCAGGGACAGGGAGCATTGCGGCCGAGGCCGCCGGCTGGACGAGGAGCCAGGCCAAGCAGTGCTCGCGGGTCCTGGTGAAACAGATCTCGCATGAGCGCATAGAGCGCCGGATCTCGTCGTTCGAGGGATGCGGGTGAGGTGAAGAAATACTCGGCCAACACCGCGAAGAATTCATGCTCGTTCCTGTACGCATAGGTGTTCAACCTGGCCCGTTGCCGCGACGGATGGGCAAGTTCTTGCGCCACAAACCGCATCCACTGCCGCACAGCCATCCAGGGCACTTCCGGCGGGATTCCATACTCGTGTGTCTCTCTCTCGACCAGGTGCGCGAACTCGTGCACTCCCACGTGGTGATGTCCGGACGGATGATCAAATCCCGCGAGCAACGCCGGCTTTGAGAGAATCATCACCCCGCTCAAATGGTGCAGCCCGACCATGCCCAAGATGGTGTTCTCTTTCCCTCCGGTCGTCCGGTAGGCATCGTCGAACGCGTCCGGGTAGATCAGCACCTCGTGCAGCCGGTGGTAGGCCCAATCGTGAAAGCCAAAGGTTGGAATCACGGCGCTCGCCGCAACCAGCACCCGGACCGTGTCGTCCACCTCCGTCCGGATTCCTGTGATGCGAACCTCACTCAGGAAGATCTGCACGAGTTGCCGAAACCGCGCCTGGCCCGTCTCGTCCAGGGCCCGGAAGAACGCCACGTGGGTGCCCAGAATCGCCTCCCACGCAGCCGGAAAGGGTTGCTGCATCACCGCCAGCCGCCGGAGACAACGCCGGCGCAGCCACCAGTAGGCAAGCGGGCTCAGCCCCACGAGGAGCCACAGCACGGGGAAGAGCCAACCCAGCCATGCCGCCGCAAGCGCCGCCACTCCGGCAGCGATCAGCGCCTCCCGGCGATTACGTGCATTCATTTCCGGTGTCACCAACATCGGCCTGTTCTCCTGAGGGACAGCCCTCCGCGTGGAACGATTCTACTCCGAGGGAACCGGCACCGGCCATGAGCCAGCGCCAACATTCCTTCTGCTATTGAGTAGGTAACTCAGCCACCAGTTCGACCACTCTGGCTCACTTGAGACAGTTTCCAGTCTCCCGTCTCCGCCCCTCAGTCCTTCCCCGCGTCCTCAGACCTTAGCCTCCAACCTCCTACATTGGCTTTGTGGTAACCTATGTGTTACTATCGTATGTGGCTGACGTCAGAGTCCTAGAATATTGCGATGGGCAGGGGCGGTCGCCTTTTGCAGCGTGGTTCGATGGGCTCAATGCGGCGGCTGCGGCGAAGGTCACCGCCACGCTCTATCAACTCATGGCAGGAAACTGGTCACAGGTCAAAGGGGTCAGTGGAGGAGTGTTCGAGCGGAAGATAGACTTCGGTCCAGGCTATCGAGTTTATTTTGGAAAGGACGGAGATCGCCTGGTGATTCTCCTTGGTGGAAGCAGCAAGCAGCGGCAGCAACAAAGCATCGACGCCGCACACGAACGATGGGCAGACTATCGACGTCGGAAACGTCTGAAGACAGAGGCGTGAGGCAACGGAGGAATCATGGCGCTTACACGGGAATTTAAAGACACAGTCGTCACGCGAGTCCAACGCGACCCTCGGTTTCGGGAATCGCTCTTCACCGAGGCGATGAATGCCTACCTGGGAGGGGACACCGGTACGGGAAAAGCGATCCTCCGCGATCTGGTGAACGCGACCGTAGGCTTCGAGGAATTGGCGGCGGTGCTCAAGAAGCCGAGCAAGAGCCTCCACCGCATGCTGGCGCCTCATGGCAATCCGAGCACGGAAAACTTTTTCGGGATTGTGCATGCGCTTCAGAAAAAGACCCGTGTCCGACTCCAGATCACGGCGAAGGCTAGCTGAGGGGTCGGACCGGCTCATGAAGGAGTCACAGGGGGGCGAAAGGTGAGGTCGCGGGATCGCCTATCAAAAATTATGAGGCTCCTGCCTGACAGCCTGACTCGACATTGAGTCCTTCGCAGGCAGCCTCAGTCCTCCGATCTCGTTCCTGAATTCTTTTTGCATTCCCATCTCTGCACGCCCAGCTCTCCGCCGTGGTGCGTGATTTCTTAGAGAACTACGGGTAATCTTCCGTCAAACGTCAATGGGGTGTTGTTTGAACAGCCGAGCATCTCACCGTCCCAGGCATTCCTCATGAAGACAATTCGTGATTGCTTTGGCCGATTAATCAGGCTCGCGGACGAGCGCATCGCACATATTCTGCAGCATCCGGAAATGGCAGGTATGGAAGCGGAGATAGATCGCGTGTTGTAGACATCTGCGGAGGTGCGGCTCTCCCGTTCTGACAGCACGGTACCCTCATCGACCAAATCCACGACCTCCACGCTGGGTAGTGCCAGACAGTCACACAGACACGGCGGGTCTCTCGCCGGTCCATCGGACCAGGTCCTCCTGGCTCCATCACCGCTCAGCATGACTGCAGACGGGATCATCGTCCGTGCTGCTCCCACATGAACGTCATGAGCGACATGCTCGTCGCCATCTTCCTCAACACCAAGAGAGGACGTCAGCATGGTGGCCTCTGTCTCAGCAGCCACGCTGTTTCTCTTTGCTCCCCACGCAAACGGTGTAGTACAATCGTGTCATACAATCAGGAGAGGTGAAGACTGTGCCGCTCACAGTGCGTATCGATCAAAAAACTGAACGATTGATCCAGCGGTTGGCTCGCAAGAGAGGCCGGAGTAAATCTGAGGTGATTAGGGAGGCCATTGACATTCTGGCGAAACGCGCGCAGGAGCTGGAGAGGACGGAACGCCCCTTTGAGGCTGTGCGGGATCTCATCGGCAGTATCCGCGGAGGTCCATCCGATCTGTCTGAGAGAACAGGGGATCGGTTTCGAAGGATGCTAGAAGCCCGGCCTCGCCGGAGTTGAGTATGGTGCTGGTGGATGCCGGGCCGCTGATCGCTTTGATTCATGCCGACGATCACCATCATCGGCGTTGCGTAGCTGCTTTCCAGCAATTCACCGAGCCGTTAGGGACTGTCTGGCCTGTACTCACCGAAGCTATGTATCTGCTCGCATTTTCTTGGAAAGCTCAGGAAGCGCTCTGGGAAATGCTTGATCGTGGCGTCATCGTCCTCCTCCCACTGGGAAATGAGGAAGTCTCTCGAATGAGAGAGCTGATGAAAAAATATAGAGATCTGCCGATGGATCTGGCTGATGCGGCTCTAGTGGCCGTGGCTGAGCGTGAGAAGATTCGACAAATCTTCACACTCGATCGCCGAGACTTCCAAGTCTACCGACCAGCCAAGTTAGGACGGTTTGTCCTCCTGCCGAAGTAGCTCCGTCTTTGATGCCAGCCCCTTGCTACTGCGCTCGACCAAATTCCCCATCGTGCAGTGATTGGCCCCGTAACTCAAGACTCAGTACCCCGAACCTTGTACTATTACTGGACACGGACTCAGCACTTCCTTCTGATGCGTGATTTCTTAGAGGGAAACGGGTATTCTTAGCGCCCATGCCAACTCCAGAAGATCAGGCGCGCGAGCGTATCGACCACGCGCTGGAACAGGTTGGCTGGCGCGTGCAGGACTACAAGAGCGCCAATCTTCAGGCTGGGCGAGGCGTGGTCCTGAGAAACTTCCCCCTCGTGAGCGGGCATGGCTTCGCAGATTACCTCCTTTATATAGATGGGAAAGCTGCCGGAGTTATTGAGGCGAAGAAGGAGGGATTTCCGTTAGTCGGCGTGGAAGTCCAGGCTGAGAAATACAGCAAGGGTCTCCCTGCCGACTTACCCGCCCATATCCGGCCATTGCCCTTTCTCTATCAGAGCACCGGCGTGGAAACGCGATTCACGAACGGCCTCGATCCGCAACCGCGCAGCCGACCAGTATTTAGCTTTCATCGGCCCGAGACACTTGCGGCCATGATCCCACAACGCAGCGAAGCGCCAAGAGAACTATTCGGTGCATCATTGGCGGCAGAAGCAGTGCCGACGCTCCGTGGCCGCTTGAGAACGCTGCCACCACTCAGCACTACCGGCCTCTGGCCCGCTCAAATCACCGCTATCAAGAATCTCGAACAGTCGCTGGCTCAGGATCGCCCGCGTGCCCTCATCCAAATGGCCACCGGCAGCGGCAAGACCTTCACGGCTATCAACTTCATCTACCGGCTAATCAAGTTCGCTGGAGCCAAACGGGTGCTCTTCCTGGTCGATCGCGGCAATCTCGGCGACCAGACATTGAAAGAGTTTCAGCAGTACGTCTCACCCTACAACAACTTCAAGTTCACCGAAGAGTTCATCGTCCAGCGGCTGGCGGGCAATACCCTCGATACGACCGCGCGCGTCTGCATCAGTACCATCCAGCGCATGTATTCCATGCTCAAGGGGCGGGAGCTGTCGGACGAGGACGAAGAAACCTCCGTCTCCGGCCTCGAACGGCTCTTCAAGAAGCCAGAACCGCTGGAGTACAACCCCAACATCCCCATTGAAGCCTTCGACATCATCGTCACCGACGAATGCCACCGCTCCATCTACAACCTCTGGGCGCAGGTGCTGGAATACTTCGATGCCCACCTCATCGGCCTCACCGCTACGCCCAACAAGCAGACCTTCGGTTTCTTCAATCAAAACCTCGTCATGGAATACAACCACGAGCAAGCCGTGGCCGACGGCGTCAATGTGAACTACGACGTGTACCGCATCCGCACCGCCATTACGCAGGCTGGGTCCAGGGTGGAGGCCGGGTATAGCGTGCAGTTGATGAATCGGGAGACGCGCACAAAACGCTGGGAGCGACTCGACGACGACTTCGCCTACGATCCCGACCAGCTCGACCGCGACGTAGTCGCCCCGGACCAGATCCGCACCATCGTCAAAGCCTTCAGGGATAAGCTCTTCACCGACATCTTTCCCGGCCGTACCGAGGTGCCCAAGACCCTCATCTTCGCCAAGGACGACGCCCATGCGGAGAACATCGTTGAAATCCTTCGCGAGGAGTTCGGCAAGGGGAACGAGTTTGCCCAGAAGATCACCTATCGCACTACCGGGGTGAATCCCAAGGACCTCATCAAAAGTTTTCGCAACAGTTACCATCCCCGCATCGCCGTCACCGTGGATATGATTGCCACTGGCACCGACATCAAGCCGGTCGAAATCGTCGTCTTCATGCGCGCGGTCAAATCCCGCACCTTCTTCGAACAGATGAAGGGCCGTGGTGTTCGCGTCATCAAGCCGGATGATCTCAAGGCCGTCACGCCCGACGCCACGAGCAAAGACCACTTCGTCATCGTCGATACAGTCGGTGTCTGTGAGCAAGACAAGACCGATGCGCGACCGATGGAGAAAAAGCCCAGCGTGGCCTTTGAGAAGTTGCTTCAGGCGGTGGCTTTGGGGAACACAGAAGAAGATGTGCTCACCAGCATCGCCGGACGGCTGGCTCGCATGGAGCACCGGATTACGAAAGCCGATGAGCAGGCCATCAGCAAAGCCAGCGGCGGCCTCTCACTCAAAGACCTGAGCCGGGGTCTCGTGGAAGCGGTCAACCCCGATCGGCAGGAAGAGCGGGCCACACAGCAATTCGGCACAAGCAAGCCGAGTGAGCAGCAGATTCAGCAGGTCGCCACCCAGTTGATCCAAGAAGCAGCCAAGCCGTTTCACGATCCGAAATTCCGCGAACTCCTGGTCGAGATCAAGAAGAAAAACGAACTGACGATCGATCACGTGAGCCAGGATCAAGTCATCGAAGCAGGGTTCAGCGCCGATGCGTTAGCGCGCGCCCGCACCATCGTGCAGTCCTTCGAGCAGTTCATCACACAGCACAAGGATGAGATCACCGCCCTGCAAGTGCTCTACAGCAAGCCCTACAAACAGCGGCTGAAGTTCGAAGACATCAGGGACCTGGCCCACGCCATCGAGAAGCCGCCCTACCTCTGGAACGAATCTCAACTCTGGCAAGCCTACGCAGCGCTGGAGAAATCGAAGGTCAAAGGCGCGAGCGGCAAGCGTATTCTGACGGACCTTGTCTCCCTCGTTCGCTTCGCCACGCACCAGGAGAATGAGCTGGTGCCATTTCCTGAGAAGGTCAACGCCAACTTCAAAGTTTGGCTAGGGGAGCAGGAAAAAAGACGGAAGTTCACGGACGAACAGCGTCACTGGCTGGAGATGATCCGTGACCATGTCGCAGCCAATCTTGTGGTTGAGCCGGACGACTTCGAGTATGCGCCCTTTGCGCAAGAGGGTGGGTTGGGGAAGGTGCATCAGATCTTTGGTAACGAGCTGAATAAGATGATTGAAGAACTGAATGAGGCATTAGCAGCATGACAGATGCGGTCCTAGATCAGCGAGCCGATACCCTTCCGTCTGGTTGGCTATGGAAGCCGTTCGGCGAACTAGTGACACATTCACAGAACGGTATCTCGAAGAGGCGCTCAACGACTGGAACTCCGACACCTGTATTGCGACTCGCTGACATTCGGGAAGGAGAGATCGTTGAATCTTCTCCTCGAGAAATTAGGTTATGTGATGAAGAGCTCAGTAAGTATGCACTGCGCGACGGAGATTTGCTGTGCGTGCGAGTAAATGGCAGTCGTACCCTTACAGGACGCCTAGTTTATTTTAGATCTCGAAAATTATGGGCTTACTGCGATCACTTTATACGCTTCCGGCTAGAGTCTGAGATAGCTGAGTCTAAGTATTTTGCTCATTATTTTAATACTGAGGCGGTACGCAGCTACTTGGGTAAGCACATGGTCTCTACTGCCGGCCAGAACACGGTAAGTCAAGGCATCATGTTGGGTGTCGCGGTACCACTTGCGCCAGTGAATCAGCAACGGGCCATTGTCGAAGAGATCGAAAAGCAATTCTCCCGTCTCGACGAAGCCGTCGCCAATCTCAAGCGCGTCAAGGCCAACCTCAAGCGCTACAAAGCATCCGTCCTCAAAGCCGCGGTCGAAGGTAAGTTGACCGAAGACTGGCGCAAGCAGCATCCCAACGTCGAACCAGCCGGTAAACTTCTCGAGCGCATTCTCGCTGAACGGCGCAAAAAGTGGGCAGGCAGAGGGAGATACCATCAACCCGGAGAACCAGAAACCAGCCATCTTCCAGAATTGCCTGGTAATTGGATTTGGGCGCGGCTTGACGCCATTACTTCACTCAAAGGTGGAATCACGGTTGATAAGAATAGAAAATCTTCGACCGCGAGAACCGTCCCGTATTTGCGCGTTGCGAATGTCCAGAGAGGGTATTTGGATCTTTCCGAGATAAAGACAATTGAAGCGCCGGACGATGACATCAAAGATCTACGCCTTATACCTGGCGACATTTTGTTCAACGAAGGCGGTGATAGAGACAAGCTCGGTCGAGGGTGGGTTTGGGAGGGACAACTTCCCGAGTGCATCCATCAGAACCACGTCTTCCGTGCCCGATTGTATTCGGCTGAAGTATTACCGAAACTTGTTTCCTGGTGGGGCAACTCGTTCGGTCAAGCCTACTTTTTACGAGAAGGTAAGCAGACAACCAATCTCGCGTCACTTAACCTGACGAAACTCAGCGAGTTTCCTATCCCGCTTCCGCCGGCAGCTGAACAACAGCAGATTGTCGACGAAGTCGAACGAAGTCTGTCCGTCATCGACGAACTCGAAGCCACCGTCCAAGCCAACCTCACCCGCGCCGAGCGGTTGCGGCAGTCAATCTTGAAATGTGCGTTCTCAGGGGACCTTGTCGACAGGAATAAGGCAGTAGCAAATTCAGATCATCAGTTAGTGCCTATGATTCAGCAACGATGAGTCAGTTCTCGTTGAGCTTAGAGGGGGAAATATGAAATCACCAGAACAGACCGATCAGCTGCTTCGTTGTTTGATGCACATCTTAGGTCGTGCCACTATGCCAATCAAAACTGTATACGATTTAGTAGGCCGAGGAGATAAACAGATCCAAGCCTTTAACCTTTGTGACGGTTCACTAATCCAGAGCGAGGTTTCCAGAAAAACCAAAATCGATCAAGGGCAGCTAAGCCGAACTTTCACGCGATGGGTTGAAAACGGAATTGCCTTCTGGATTGGAGAGGGTAAGGACGCGAGGCTTCTGCACATCTATCCTCTTCCTTCCAACACCAAGCCAAAATCGAAGAAGCCTAAGAAGTCCCCAAGACGCTGACGCATTCTGACTGCTGGAAACAACGTGATAGTAAAAGAACGAAACGTTAAGACGGTGTTCCTCCTGGGCGCGGGTGCAACCCGTGGTGCTGTTAAGCATGTCATCGTTAATCGAAAGCGAGTTAAACCCCCGCTCAATTCTGATTTTTTCAAAATTGCTGAAACTTATGCCAAGGCTAAGGGGAAGGATTCGGTTGATGCAGGAAGACTTGCCAGGCTGAAGCGCGTATTTAAGGACGAAATCCCTGTGAAAGGGCTTCCCACGATGGAAGAGGCGTTTAGCCTACTTTACATTGCGAAGGACTTTCCTGAGATTTATCGAAAAGGACCTGGGAAGAAGCCTGCTCCAGGCAATCGGAAGGAGATTGAAGATTTCCTCTATCTTACCTTCGACATTTTGGCTCTCCTTGGCCGGCATGCGGACGATGAAACTGGGTACGACCGACTGGCCAGAAAATTGGGATCAGATGATACGATTATTTCTCTTAACTATGACACGCTTCTCGATTCGTCTCTCGCACAGCGTGGTTGGAGCCCAAAGAACGGTTATAGACTCGGCGGAGGAAAGAGAAAGGTAGAGTGGGAGCCTGATCAAACAGACAACAAGACGCCTCTTGCCGGGGTTTCGCTTCTAAAGTTGCACGGGTCTATTAACTGGTTCGTTCGAGGGAGCTATGCGGGTCTCTCTAAGGTTTTTTCGAGCAAACCCGTGCTCGTGAGTAGTCCGCGGAGAAATGAAATTAAAGGACGCATTAGGCAGATCGTTCCACCGATTTATGGAAAGATTTTTGAGCACGGCCACTGGCGGAAGCTATGGACAAACGCATTCCAAGAGTTGTGCGAGGCAGAGCTTTTCGTAATGATCGGATGCTCTCTGATCGACACGGATTTTCATCTGCGCGCTCTAATCAGCCGTGTAGCCAAGCACAGGAAAGAATCAGGTCAGCCGTTCAAACGAGCAATACTTGTTGCTGATACTAGAACGCGTCGTAAATGGCAGAGAGCACTAAAAGGGTGCTGCAGGACTACGGCAGGATTTCCCCGATTCGAGACATTTCTTAAAAAGGAGCTGAAAGCATGAGCAATGATGCGAGTGAAAGACTTGCCTCGGCGATTGAACGGATCAGCAAAGTTCTCGGTGCCTTATATGCTTCACAAATGGGTGACCTTGACCAAGGCATCAAGGCGGAACGTCTAAGCCGATGCGGCTACTTAAACACCGAGATTGCCGATCTGTTGGGAACGAGCTCAAATACAATCAACGTCGCGCTTCATAAGACGCGGAGGCAAAAGAAGAAAGGGAAAGCAGCATCATCTAAAAAGTGAAATGTCAGCCTCAAGAATTCATCAATGACAACCTCAGCTATTGTTCAAAAGCTCTGGAACTACTGCAACGTCCTTCGCAATGACGGGATGAGCTATGGGCTTCCCATCTCGGTTAAATCCGTTTCGATCTATGGAGCCACCCAATGACGATTGTGGATGTTGTGAAACAGGCCGCAGAGAAGAAGCTGTTGTTTTTGCCCCACGCCATTCGTCAGATGTCACGGCCTGAACGCATGATCACGCCTCAAGAAGTGGAAAGAGTTGTCATGACGGGTGAACTTGTGGAAGACTATCCTCACGACAGCCGAGGTCACAGCTGCTTGCTCCTGGGGTTTGGCGACATTGGCCGCGCGGTTCATGTAGTGTGTTCACCGAAAACAGATTACTTGGCCGTGATTACTGCCTATCTCCCTGACACCAATCAGTGGTTGCCTGACTATCGAAGGAGACGCTAGACATGGAATGTATTCATTGCAAAGGTCGAATGGTGAAAGGGACGGCTCCTTTCAGCCTGGACCGAAAAGGTTATCACGTGTCTTGGGATGCTGTGCCTGCCTGGGTTTGCACTCAATGTGGCGAGCCCTACTTTGAGTCTCGGGAAGTTGAGCTGATTCAGAAAGCCTTGGCTGGTCTCGATCGTGAAAGCACCGCGTTGGCTGCGGCCGGTCCATCTCCATCGAAGCAATAGCGAAAAGCTATGAGCGCCATCTGCGAACTCGATCAAGTAGTATTGGCCGCTGACGTTCCCGCTGAAGGCCTTGTAGTGGGAGATGTTGGGACGGTCGTGCTTATCTATCGTGAGGGCCAGGCTTACGAGGTTGAGTTCATGACCTTGGAAGGAAAGACTGTTGCCGTGGTCACGCTGGAAGCGTCAAAGGTCCGCCCTGTTGGGCAACGTGAAATTGTTCACGCCCGCGAGCTTGCTTCGCGATAATCCACTTACCCGCCATGTCATCACTTCTGCAAGATACGCTACCGGACCTTGCGGACGAATTAACCGCGCTTCTCAGAAGTCAAAATGGGAGGGATTTGGCCGAGCAAGTACCACTGCTTCGACTCGTTGACCGGTGTCGCTGTGGCGATGACTTCTGCGCCATGCTCTACACCGCTCCCAAACCAAAGGGAGCTTACGGGCCAAACCACGAAAGCATCCCTCTGAATCCTTCCTCTGGACATTTGATCCTCGACCTCGTTGACAGGAAGATTGTTTCCATTGAAATTCTCTTCCGAGATGACCTCCGAAACAGAGTCCTGCAACTGTTCCCTCAGCACTCAGTAAATAAGCCACTTTCTGAATCAGGCGGCCGCGCTCAATGAGTCCTTCCGCCATCGTTCAAAAACTCTGGAACTACTGCAACGTCCTCCGCGACGACGGGATGAGTTATGGAGACTATGTCGAGCAGTTGACGTATTTGCTCTTCCTCAAGATGGCGGACGAGCGCACGAAGCCGCCCTATAACCAACCCAGCCAAATTCCCAGCGACTACAATTGGCCCAGTCTGCTCAAGAAAGACGGCGACGACCTGTTCGATCACTACCGCCATCTTCTGGAAGAGCTCGGCAAAGGGAAGGGGATGCTCGGCCTCATCTTCACGAAGGCCCAGAATAAGTTCCAGGACCCTGTGAAGCTTCGGCGGCTGATTGTGGATCTGATCGACAAAGAAGACTGGTCCACGATGAGCGCCGACGTGAAAGGGGACGCCTATGAAGGCCTACTCGAAAAGAACGCACAGGACACCAAGTCCGGCGCAGGCCAGTACTTCACCCCAAGGCCACTGATTGTCGCAATGGTGGAGGCCATTGCCCCGAAGTCCAGCGAGACGATCTGCGACCCGGCCTGTGGGACCGGTGGGTTCTTCCTGGCCGCTCACGACTATATCGTGAAGCACTATCCCAACCTGACCAAGGACGAAAAGCGGCAGCTCAAGCAAGGTACATTCAAGGGATGGGAGTTAGTCCAAAGTACGGCTCGACTCTGCGCGATGAACATGATGCTCCACGGGATCGGTAGCGACAAAGACCTGCCCATCATCGTATCCGACTCCTTGGCTGCTGATCCAGGTGATCGGTTCGATATCGTGATGACCAATCCGCCGTTCGGGAAGAAGAGCAGCACGACGATTGTCGGCGAAGAGGGCCAAGTCTCCAAGGAACGGGACATCGTCGAACGTGACGACTTCTGGGCGACGACTTCCAACAAGCAACTCAACTTCGTCCAGCACGTCAAAACGTTGCTGAAACAAAATGGCCGCGCGGCCGTCGTGGTACCTGATAATGTCCTCTTCGAAGGTGGGGCGGGTGAGACTGTTCGGCGCAAACTCCTGCACGAGTGCGATGTGCACACGCTCCTGCGCCTGCCGACCGGGCTCTTCTATGCTCAAGGCGTGAAAGCCAACGTCCTCTTTTTCGACAAGAAGCCCGCGAGTGAGACCCCCTGGACCAAGAAGCTCTGGATCTATGATCTCCGCACCAATAAGCACTTCACGCTCAAGACCGATCCGCTCAAACGTGAAGACCTCGACGAGTTCGTGACATGTTATAACCCGACGAACAGACACACCCGCAAAGCGACGTGGTCCGACAAGAAACCAGATGGCCGCTGGCGCGCTTATGACTATGACGAACTCATCGCCCGCGACAAAGCCAGCCTCGACATCTTCTGGCTCAAAGACGACTCACTCGAAGACTCCGCCAATCTCCCTGATCCCGACGTGATCGCTCAAGAAATTGTGGATGACCTCGAATCTGCGCTCGAACAGTTCCGATTGATTGCCAATGATTTAGGCGGGGAGTCCTCAGCTCAATCAGCTTGACGGATATGCGCAAGAAAGATCGCTATGACACGGCAGACCTGGATGAAGATCAGTTCGAGCCTGGATCACGGCCGCGCGGGCTGGGCTTGATCGAAATTACCGTCCGATGGAGCAGTTATTCAGTGTCGTGATCGAGAGGACTTTACAGGTTCACGGGAAGTAGTCGTGCGACGTCTTGCCTTGATGTTCAGGTCAGTCTGGGTAAATTTTACTCCCTCAACATCGGTAGACGTGCAGACGGTCATCTGAAACATAGCACGGCGTTTGGCGGGGTCGGTGAGGTACGGATTCGTCTTATTCAGAGTCCATTTGAGCATGAGGCTAATATAGCATGCTCTGAGAAGAAGAAACCGTAGCGGGAGGCTGTTCCTGCTCCTGAATCGGCATGACTCAACACGAGCCGAGGTCCATCGTCGTCGGGGTGGATGTCGGTGTTCTAAGATAACCTTCACGTCGTTGCCCTCCAGGAGGAGCAATAATCCCCGAGGAGCTGTCCAATAGTCTGAATGGCTCACCCTCGATCACTGCTGAGCCTTGCTCCTAGCCTCGCGATCCTTTTAGAATGCGCTACTCCACGAGATGCCCATGTGTATCCAATTTCCCATAGCCCTGGTGTTGTCGATCTTCTGGTTCGCCTTGCCCGCATGGGCCGATTTTCAGGCCGGTATGGCGGCGCATGACCGTGAAGACTACGCGACAGCCTTGCGCGAGTGGCAACCGCTGGCAGAGCAGGGCGATGCATTGGCGCAGTATCAGGTGGGGATGCTGTATCACAAGGGCCGCGGTGTGCCGCAGGACGATAGGCAAGCCAGGAAATGGTATGCCAAAGCGGCGGCACAGGGGCAGCCCAAGGCGCAGTTCAGCCTTGGCACGTTGTATTTTAATGGAGAAGGCGGTTCGAAAGATTATCAGCAAGCGTTGCGATGGATCCGTCTGGCGGCAAATCAAGGCGAGGCGCTTGCTCAAACGAAACTCGCCATCATGTACGATGATGGGAACGGCATGCCGAAAGATAAGGTCCAGGCCTATAAGTGGTTGAGTCTGGCTGCGACGAACGGGGATAAGCCGGCGCCCATGCTGCGCGACCTACTGGCCAAGGAGATGACACCGGCTCAAATCGCCGAGGCCAAAAAACTGGCGAGTGAGTGGAAGCCACAAGGCCAGTGAGCCGTCAATCCGTGTAAGATATCCGCACGTGCCTGTCTGGCAGATGTGAGCTGAGCCTGTCCCTCTGTTCCTTCCCGAGTGTTCTGATTCGAACGAAAGGTTTTCATGGACAAGAAATGGCCGGATGGGTCTGTGCCTAGCCCGATACCCCTTCGTCTTCGGCAGTCCACCGAGGTGCGGGTGCGTCTGGCTACGGCCGCGGATGGTTTGGGAGCGATGGTGTGGATCGCGGCCGGCCAGGAATCGGATGGGTCCTCTCTGCGAGGCGATCAGATAACGGAACTGGGGTTAGTTGATCCTGCCACGCCGGCAGGCGATGTTCGTTCAGATGATGAGCTGACGGATCGGTGCCAACGCGGCGGTTTCGGCTGGACCGGCGGCCAATTCTACAAGCCGGACGAGGGGGCCTAGCGATGCATCGTCGTGCGATGCATCCGCGTCCTGATTGGCCGGCGCAGCTTGATCGGGTCGGCGTGACCTATCACAGTTTGGACGGAGGCTACTGGCGCGAAGATGCCGCCTATGAATTCAGTCGGGCGCAGGTCGACTGCCTCGAAGCGGCCACGGCCTCGCTGCATCGGCTCTGTGTCGAGGCGGTTGAGCGGATCATTCGCGAGGATCGGTTTGCCGATCTCCATATCCCCGAACATTGGCGTCCTCGAATCATCGATTCGTATGAGCGGCAGGAGCCGTCGCTCTATGGGCGTTTTGATTTCTGGTATGACGGGGGCGAATCGCCGAAATTGCTCGAGTACAATGCCGATACGCCGACCTCGTTGGTGGAAGCCGCGGTCGGTCAATGGGAATGGTGGCGAGAGACTTGTCCGGAAGCGGATCAATTCAACTGTCTGCATGAGCGGCTGATCGGACAGTGGCGCGTGATCCGTCGGCGGGCCTCAACCGATTTGCTCCATTTGGTCTGTTTGGATGGGAGCGATGAGGATCGACAGACGGTGACCTATCTGGCCGACACGGCGAACCAGGCCGGATGGCGTATACAGACCTTGCCCATCGAACAGATCGGGTGGGAGTCGCGGAAGCGGAGGTTTGTCGATCACCGCAACGAACCGATCTCGACGCTCTTCAAGCTCTATCCCTGGGAATGGATGTGTGAGGACGCATTCGCGGCGGAGCTGTCCCGGGCTTCGATGCTGGTGCTGGAGCCGGCCTGGAAACAGGTGCTCAGCCACAAGGGGCTGCTGGCGTTGTTGTGGGAGTGGTATCCCGACCACCCGAATCTGTTGCCCGCCTTCTTTTCCGGACCGAAAGACTGTGCGGCCTATGTCAGGAAGCCATTTTGGTCACGCGAAGGCGCCAATATTTCAATCGTGAACGGGGATCAGGTGCTGACGACCGCCGGGCCGTATGATGCACAGCTCTCGGTCTATCAGCAGTACGTGCCGTTGCCGGTGTTCGAGGGATGGCATCCGGTAATCGGATCCTGGGTGGTCGGGAACGAGCCGGCAGGGATGGGGATTCGGGAGGATCGCGGTCTGATCCATGGGAATCACAGCCGCTTCGTGCCGCATGTCGTGATGAAGGCCGTGCCTGATGCAAAGGGAGGAATCGGATCGTGACTCGTGCCTGTTCCTGAACGACGACGCTCCATCACCAACCGTACGTCAATCACAAGGCCACGAAGCTTTGTATGGGGAGCAATGACAGAGTTGGTCACGATAGAGTCGCCCGTCCCATGACAAGGAGTCGAATTGAGCTTGTCCCGGTGTGCCTGGCATCGTTCTCAGTGTTTAGACGTGGGAGCATGCATGTTACAATGTCGCGAGCCGAAGAAAGATGGGGGCCAACCCGGTCACCTTTCGTTGGAGGCAGGGCTTTCACGGAGATGGGTTCACTTTTTGTAAGAAGGGGGAATGCCAATGACACAATATACAACGCAACTCACTGTCACGCTGGCTGCTGTATTCGTCCTTGTTACCGCCACAGTTCTGCCGTTGCAACCCGTCTATGCTGAAGGCGGAGCACGGCGTGATGTGATGCGTGCGGAGGACCAGCATCGCCAAGAGGCGATCAAGCTCGCCCAGGAAGCAGCGGACCATAGCAAACAGGGTCATATGGGGCCATTCCTGACCAGTGCGGAAGCGGCCATGCAGCATGCGCTGAAGGCACGAAAGGATGCCCATGTGGACGCCGGCATCGCAGAGCTGAAACACGCCGTTGAGCATGGAAGCGCGGGGCATGGGGACGTGGCCACGAAACATGCGGAACAGGCCGTCACGCACCTGTCTGAGAAGTAACGACGGAGATGGAGCCAATCATAAGGGGGTGGGTATTGCTGTAGGGAACAATTGATTCCCCGGACTTGTGCGAAGAGGCACAAACCTCCCATGATCGACCTCGACACTGTGGCCTCCCGACTTTGGTGGGGAGGCCCGATCCGTCTCCTGCCTCGCCTTTAGAATCTTGAGTCCCGATGCTTCGATTCTACGCTGCACTCGCACATCTCCCATTCATGTCTGTTGCGAAAAGACTTCATCCCTGTGAGGCGCACAATGCTGCCTATGTCGCTGAGGGCCCAGGCCTGTGCTCTCTCCAATGAGCATGCAGGTTGGATTGCCGGCGATGACATCCGAACGTGCTCGCGCTCATGGCCTTACACGACCTCAGGATGGTCAAAATTCGTCCCGACAAGCAGGGTTTGGGTCGGCAGAATTTTACTGATTGCACAAAG
>Ga0224510_10001332_pt1 | contig 16549 bp, 24 predicted proteins | sample SF_May12_sed_USG_FD_170161 | JGI IMG/M metagenome (GOLD analysis project Ga0224510, IMG submission 170161) | Sediment microbial communities from San Francisco Bay, California, United States - SF_May12_sed_USGS_4_1 | ecosystem: Environmental > Aquatic > Marine > Sediment | place: USA: California... | reverse complement strand
TACCAGCCGTATCCCGTGGTTTCCACCCCTACCCAAGACTGGAACGGACGCCTAGCCACCGTCCCACTCAGTGTTCTATTCGATAGACATCATCGAGCATCATGCCGGTGAGTCCACGCGGCTCGCCGACGATTAAGTTCGTCTCTGCCTGCAAGGTCCCCCCTCGAATGAGCTGGGTGCTCTGCCTTGTGCATCAAGCCATACCCCTCCTACAATACGCCACGTTCACCACGGGGTCTTTCCATGCCCTTTGTCATTCGCCCGTACCATCGGGTTCCAGTTGTGTGTCCCGTGATCTATGAACATTGGTTCTGCGAGGGGGAGGGCATCGTCTGGAATCTTTCACCAATGGGCTGGCGACTCTCCGGCAATCTTCCCTTGGAACGCGGAGATGTGTGCTCGCTGCGCATGACGCTGCCGACGAACAAGCCGATCTCAGTGGCAGCGGGGATTGTGCGATGGGTCAAGGGCGAGGAGTTCGGGCTTGAAACGCTGGTGATGGACGAGAAGACACAGGTGCGTCTCGGCACATACATTCGAGCGCGCATGAAAGAGGTATGAGCAGCGACCGGCCTAGACGGGAAAGCATGTCCATCGAAGAAGCGACGATCTCCAACATGTGGGAGATTGCGGCTCTGGTGGAGGTGTTGGAGCGGAAGGGGATCTGCACCAAACAAGACCTGTATGACACCATCGCCCAGCTACGCGAGAAGAACCCTCGTGCCCGTATCCCCGAGACCGTCTTCCCTTCGCCGTACCTCCTCTCCCAAACTGAGGAGAAGGTGATCGACGACATCCTGGCCGTCTTGAACACGCACGGGATGGACTCTAAGCAGTCTCTCGAATTACTCGAACAGGTCGGACGTATTGTTGAAATGGGTGCGAGAATGACACGAGGAACGATTCACTAAGCCATGGCAGAACCCTTCCGATGACGCCACGCGTCACCTTCCTCGTTCTGCTCCTACTCTTCAGTCGCGCTGAAGCCTTTGCGTTCACCAGTCCTGTGATCGGCGTCATCGACGGCGACACCATTGACATCCTGCACAACGGCAAGGCGCAGCGTATCCGCCTGTATGGCATTGACTGCCCCGAGAAAGGCCAGCCGTTTGGGAAGGTCGCGAAGTGGGCCACGTCCGCCTTCGTTTTCGGGAGGACCGTGACGGTTCAGGGTCGCGGCAAGGACAAGTACAAGCGTCTCGTGGCTGATGTCCTCCTGGCCGATGACACGAGTGTGAACCAGAAACTTGTCAAAGACGGCTGGTGCTGGTGGTATCGGAAATACGCGCCGGATGACTCAGTCCTTGAAGCATTAGAGACGGAAGCACGGGAAGCGAATCGAGGGCTATGGATTGATCCTCGGCCTATACCGCCGTGGGAGTGGCGGAAGCGGGGTAAGGTCAAGCCCTAGGAAGAGCAGATGTCGCCCGGGCTCATGCCTTCGGACGCGGTCTCCAGACCAGAGTTTTACCGGCTGGCTGGCTGCAACATTCCGAATAGCATTCCGAGTATTGCAACTAATGCATAGATTTCAATGAAGGGCATCATGATAGGCTCTCCTTGTTTCGTGTACCTGTGTCTTATACACGCCCAAGATGAAACCTCGATGATGACATCGTGAAGAGTTCTTCATGAATGTGCTCCTCCCCCCCAAGAACCCTGTAGTTTGACTTCTCCATTTCTGAAAGCTAGGCTTTATCGTCGGTATCTCTTCACATAATATAAGAGGCGTCATGGACACTCACCCGGCTGACCAGCTACGAAAGCTCATGACTGAACTCAACCGCGAGCCTCAGCTCAATAAGACTCAAACGAAAGCCCTCGTGAATATCCTCATCGACATGGCCGACCGCATTCAGACGATTGAACAACAGCAGGGCGAAGACTATTAATCTGGCTTCAATCGTGTCTAACGCTGCTACAGGACAAGCCTATGAACTGAATCATCCAGCGAAGCATGTCCTTCCTTTTGTCCCGGTGTTGCAAAGCCAATATGGATCCTAAACCCAATGACGGTGTGGGGGTGTGCCCGTCATGCCGGTGGTGGGTCGGGTGTGCAGGAGGTAGGGAGCAAACCGATAGCGATTTGATCGACCTTGTTTACAGCTAGCCCATCACTTGTCACGGTGAAACCGGTTGCCCCTATGCCCATCGACTAGCTCAGAATCCACACTCCCCGCTTATCTTCTCAGCCACACTTGAGCCACAGACTACCAATTGTCGCTAGCATTACAGCCTCTTATGGAGAGGCTGCGAATATGCAATTCATTTCCGGTGGACTCGCCTGCTTGACACCGTAGCCCCCTCTCACTAGAAGTGTTATTAACCAGTGTACGACGAGGCAGACTTACCGAACTACGTAGATGTCATATTTCACGAAGGCGTTTTCCCCTAACTTCACTTCGACCACTTTGCCGATACATTGAACATGATTCAGCCACGCGTACTTCTCCGCTGAGGTCTGCATCGTCGGTGCCAAAATGAAGTAATGATCTTCTCCTGTGATCACTTCCCCTTTCATCAGGCGATCCCAGCTCTTTTTGGTATAGCTGACGATGCCATTAGAACTGATATAGATAAGTGCGCCATCATCCGTCTTGACGGTTTGCCGCACATCGATTCGAGCATTTCCTGCGGGCATAACCCGAAGCCAGTCCCCTGCGGGAGGGATGATGCGGCCATTGATCTTGGGACCCTTGACCCATCCCTCACGACCGGACGGGATCGTAGAGATGAACAACGTATTGTCGATCTCCTGAGAAGCCTCAAGAGGTACGTAGAGCGTCATGATGTACTCGGTTGAGATCTGCGTAGTCTGGGCCTGGACGGTGCAGGCAGTGAATGCAACTGCACAGGAAATGCTCACCAGAATTTGCTGTAATGTCATTTTCGTTCCTCCCTCTGGTTGGTTTGCGGAGCTTTTGGCGCAAGCCGCCGTGTCCGACTCGGAGCCTATGCCAGCACAAAAGACTTGCCACGGGTGCACACCAACATTGACCACCGACACTGGGCCTCAGGGTACAATAAGCAACCTCACAAAGGAACGACTATGCTGTGGCTAAACTGTGGCAGAACTATCCTGTCCGATCGGGTTTGAACGGTTCTTCGTCTGCGTCTGACTCCTCTGTAAGTGATTGAGTACGTACTGATGATATACGATCAGGACCTATAGTCTCTGAGGCTGTAGGGTTTTTAAATCTCGCTTCCTTGCCCTCTTTTTGTGTTGGTGGTGCAATCCTGAAATGGGACCCAAACCCACAACCGTGTGGGGGGCTGCCTTTCAAATCTTTCAGAAGAAGTATCCTCCTGTGACCATCCGTTTCCTTTTTGAGAGCGCTCCTTTCTAGTTCGTTTCGTTTATGGACTGGAGCGTCCACCCTCCGGGGGCTTCCAGTTGTGGATGACCATCCAAGCAGCCAGGGACACCTATGTTTTGCCTAGGTTCATCAAAAGAAGTTGTCCAAAAACTGGTTGCGCCGAGGTTGCAGGGTTGCGGAAATCTTGCCTTGATTTTCACTCTTCTGCCTGTGTAACGTCAGGTTTTGTTACGATTTCTGGAGAATCAGGATCGTCCGGCTGTGACTTCGAACCCGTAGGTCGCAGGTTCAATTCCTGCCGGGCGCACCAACGTTTTCAACGGCTTGCAGCGGTACAGCCTGTGCCTTCTCGACCATGGGGGGAACCTCTTTGGTGAGAGATGTTTGCTCTTCTGCCATTCACAGGGTAGCGCCGGCATCGGATGAGCCCAAAGTTCCTTCTTCGCCTCTCGTGCCTCTCTCTCCAACTTTTCAAGATCCGTGTCCAGCGGAGCATACTTCCGATACCACTAGCACCAGTCCGCAGGCCGGCTTAGGTCATGAGCCGAGTCGTTGCGCCGAAATGCGGTCATCCGGAAGCTAGCCTGTCGGCGCATTGCCTGCTATGCGGAGCGGTCGTTCACGCTTCGCCAGTGAGTCCCCCATCCCTGCTGGATAGACGTCGGTCTTGAGCGAAATCGGTAGAGCAGCGGCAGACATTTTGTTGTTTCATTGTATTGCACATCAGAAAATCGTTCGTCAGGGATTCCGCTACTTATTAGTTGCGTATCGGATGCCTTGATACGAGGAATAGACGATATGAGCCTTCCCTTGAGAATCGACGGCAATATCTGTGTTATTTTCTATCCTGGTGCGGGAGACATCAGAATCAATAGTGGCGCTATGCCAGGTCCCAGAAGAATTGCTGGCATAACTGAGCCCAGTAGAGGAATAGCTCACATGCGCTTTGCCAGCGGCATCCAGGCTGAGCGAGAGGGAGTAGCCACTGGAGCTGATGATTTCACTGGTCCAGGTTCCCGACTTGTTGTGAAGATAATGGAGTTGGTAATTCGTGTTTTCTCCATACACAATATGCACGGCTCCTCTTGTGTCGACAACCAGAGATAACCCAGTGATTAGTTTGGAGCCGACGGAGGAAAACGACCATGTCCCTCCTTGGTTGGTTGCATACCTCAAGGAGGAATCAAGGGACACGTAGGCAACGTGAGCGGCACCGGCTGCATCCACGCCGAGTGATAGCTTGTCGTAAACATTGATGCAGCCCACTGGGAGCCCAAATTCTTCAATAACAACGTTCGTCCAGGCGCCATTGAGATTGGTCGCGTAGCGGACACTGGTTGGAGTGTAATAGACCATGTGTGCCTTGTTGGCAGCATCAAGGACGAGAGAAGCATCGCAGACCGCACTCGGGTCTACCACCTCGCGTACCCAGGTCCCAGACGCATAGATGGCGTGATTCAGACCGGATGAGTTCACAAGGCTCATGTGTACGGTATTCTGCGAGTCCAGGGTAATGTCGGCATTGACCCCCACGTAGGAGGGACCCGAGGACTGATCGACCAGTAGAGAAGACCAGGCCCCAGTCACGTTCGTCATGTAATAGGTGCGGAAGATATATCCGTTCCCAGTCGCTTCGACACTTGAAATGTGCGCCTTGCCCCCAGAATCCATTGCAATCGATGTGGCCGTCCCTGTCGCTATCGTTGCCGTAACCGATTCTGTCAACCAGCCAGGGGTTGCCGCGACGACGCTTGACGGCACACTTTCAGCACCGTTTCCCACCGATGTAACGATGTAGTAATAGGTTTGGCCGTCTACCAAGCCAGTATGGGTGTACGGGCTATTCACGCCAGCGATCATGGTCCCCGTTGCTTTGCTGACAAGGCGTTCTGTAGACCAGTAGATATTGTACGAGGTCGCATCGGGCACAGGAGCCCACCTAAGTGTAACTTGCTGTTTTCCTGAAGTCGCCTTCAGATTTCCGACAGTGCCTGGTGCTCGAGTAATCGTGATGGAATCCGTGCCTGGGGTAAACCCAGCACGGAAGGCGGTCGCGACGATAACGTTCTCGCCCCACGTAAGCGGCACGGAACGTGCCGTCCAACGGTGGGCATATGTCAGGATACAGTGAGAAAAGAGACAGGAGCAGTGTCCCGTAATTCCATGGGAAGTGATCCCGGATTCCCCGGTAGTCTGATTGATCACTGTCACGTTGATAGCTGTTGGTAGCGAGGCCCCTGCTCCCGGACAGTATCCGACCGTAGTTTCAGAGGGCGGGCAATTATCGCACTCGGCAACCCCATAGAGCTCAACCTCGGATGCCGGCACGATGTCACCTGGGGGCTCGTGCGATCTGATTGATACCCAGGCCGTGGGAAGGCCTGGTCCAGGGCCACCACCATCGCCGCCTCCATCGCAGGCCGCCAGCGTAAACACCAACATCAACGCTGCGGCAAGACCATAGGCGGGCAGGAGGCTTGTGCGCATAACAGCCCTCATGACGGGACAGGAAACGGAAATCTCCCGACTGTGTGATGCATCTAAATTGCGCGAAAACATCTTCTCAAGATAGTACCCTAGCACATGACCTGTCTTGAGGCTGGCCCGATGCTACCGTGTCTAATACCGTGGACAATCCTGAACAAGTCCGCAATCCCTGTCATTGCTCCAGCAATATCCGTACTAGCCAAAGTGGTTCCCTAATTCGCTGTAATGAAGCCTTCAAGGCTGGAGCGGCGTAAGTGCTGTCATCTATGACTGTCCCGGAAAGGGACAAGGTCGTTGCAGAAGAGAGGTGAAACTCTACAACCAGAAAATTAATCGAATAACTCGGGTGAGAACGGAAGATGTGCTATTTCTTGTAGCCACGAACTAGTGCCCATTGGAGCGGTAACATTTGTTTTTGGACCAGTCTCAGCATAAGTCAAATTCCTTGAGAAATCGACCAACTTTGGGCTGGCATTTTAGATGGGGATTTTGCCAAGGGGGTATTTGGGATTTTCGGGAAGTTTACACCCCGTGGGATCCCGATGGTGCCGTCATTCGATTGAACCACCTGATAGCCGTCGGTCGTGGGCTTCGGCTAAGGGTCGAGGCTGTGTAAAAACGGGAAAGGAATTGGCGTCAAAGAAAATCGACCTCTCAGAATGACCTGTATTCGATTATTTCGAGCCGGGTAATGGTCTGAGGACCCCTGACATCATGCAAAATCGAACTGCGTAAGAGTTTTCACACAGTCTCGACCCAAAGCAGAAGTACACGGCGTCATTTGCCCTCATCTGATCGAATATTCCGTTATCCCGGCTTCTCCCCAATCCGCTGCCGCTGCCGGTCTCAATGTCTTCAGTGACATCCAGAATTGTGTGGGGCGTTGATGGGGCAGGCATGGGCGGAGATTCTAGCAGACCTGAGTGTAAGGGTTAAGATATGCCTTGTTCGACCAACCCATTCTCGATCGTGACGCCCATTCGTTCTATCAGCCGAGTGAGTAATGTGAAATGGGCGCGCGAGTCAGTCGCAACGGCCAGCTGTTCAGCCGTCGCGAGTTGTATTGTATACACCAGTGAGGCGGAGGTTTTCAGGAGGGCAAGGCCATAGTCGAAGAGATCCGCTTCTCTGCCGATGAGCCGTCGCCGGCTGAGTTGACGGATACCGGCCACCGTAAAGGGAGTCGTCTCGAACGACACATCCTTCAGACGAACCAACAAGGTCTGCTCGGCAGGGCCATCGTTGTGACGCCCAGTGATGTCTGTGCCGTCGAACAGACCGCGTTGGAATCGGCGATTCTCCACCAGTGCGCGATGAAAGAGCCCACGCCACGTTGAATCTGTGAGATCACGATCCACGGCGATGCAGGTGTCCAGCGTGAGCGGTCCGCTGACGTTGTACCCCTGCACCAGTCGCTTGCTGGCCAGGAGGTCGGGGAAGGAATCTCCCATACGGTCGGGAAAGGCCATTGTCCCGCAGAAAGTACTGACTTGTATGGCCATATAGTCCCGGAAATGCACCTGCTGATACCGCTCCAGCAGCCACTGCAAGGTGCGCTCGTGGCACAGATGGAACGGATAAAATAGGACGCCGGATCGTGTCATGCCAGTGAGTCAGCATAGCTGCTCTGCAACCGTATCGGCAAGCTGTCGTCCCAGGGGCAATGGAACGGAAGCGGTTCTATTGCGCCACAGCGATTCTAACCGTATTTAAAATACTGCGCTGACGATCCCTGGAGAGAAAACGTACGTTGCGTAGCGGGAGCATGCTCAGTGACTGACTGACAGCCCGTGGGTACGTTGACATGCGTCATGACTGTTGGGGTGGTTTCAGCATTTCCCGCGCCGTTCGTTCCTGATCACCATTGAACATATGGCGGTGTATCGCACCGTCCGTTCCATTGCCCCTCGTAGGAAGGACTCCTGTATGCTGAGGTGAACATGAGCGCGGCAGGATAACAGGTGTATGTGGCAGGCACGACGCCGATGCTATTCAGCGCTGAGGCTGACATCTGAGAGGCACGGTTCCAGATCTGGTCAATAGGAGGAAGGCGTGTGGCGGGATATGATAGCTTCCGTTCTATTGGCCCAGTTATAGCGAACGTTAAGTCGACAGGGCTGAGGACCGCTTTATGGCGGCGCAATCTCGGCGCCGAACTTCAGCTCCTGGCCGGATGCCGATGGTCGCAAAATGGCCATTTACCGTCCGTTTAGCAATTACACTCCCAAGATGAACCCTCGATGATGACATCGTGAAGAGTTCTTCATTCATGTGCTCCTTCCAAAGCTCCCAAGAATCCCTCGTTACCCATAGGTTTGACTTCTCCCCTTCTGAAAGCTAGGCTTTACCGTCGGTATCTCTTCACACCATAAGAGGCGTTCATGGATACTCACCCGTCTGACCAGCTACGAAAGCTGAAGACTGAACTCACCCGCGATCCTCAGCTCAATAAGACACAAACAAAAGCCCTCTTGAATATCCTCATCGACATGGCCGACCGAATTCAGACGATTGAACAACAACAGGGCGAAGACTATTAATCCTTCCGACTTCTACAGTTGACTCGTTTTGTCATAATCTCGTCTCGTACAATCCTTGTATCGCCCAGCGAAGTCCTGCCCCCTCTAGGGCGAACGATCCGCCCATATTGATCGGCATACTCCCACCCCTTACATATCAAGTGTTGGATCTGGGCCGCCGTGCTGCCCTTCAGGTTGCCAAATCTTCGCTTACCCTACCAACGGCAATTGCTTCCAATCCGTTGTATATGCCGGTGAGCGTTTCTGAAACTGTGTCTTCCAGGTTCGTTCTATTCCGCTGGAAGCATATTGCAGCGTCCCCGACCCGAACCGCGCATTAACCGAATCAAGCGCCGTCATCAGTTTCCTAGCCCGCCCCCGGTTCTGGGTTGTGTCCTGACCATCAAACAAGTCTGCTTGGACCTGGCCGATCGGAACGAGTTCAGTCAACATGACTCCGGCTTTCCGATACTCGAACCCTTTGCGGTAGATGTTTCGTAGGCAGGCTAAGGCCGCTCGAATCAGCTCATGGGTCGTATCAGTCGCCATGGGCAGCCTGAGTGTCGTTGACGCATTGTGTTGGGGGACATTCTTGAACTCGTTCGTTTGGACAAAAACGGTCAGTCTTCTGACGGCCAGGTGTTCCGCTCGTAATTTCTCAGCCGCCCGGGTCACATAACTAGAGACGGCTTCTTCCAGTTCATCACGGGACGAGAGCATCCGACTAAACGCCCGTGAACACGTAATCCCCTGCTTCGGTACCGGACATTGTTCTAGTTCTAGGCACGCGATGCCCCGGAGTTCCATGACTAAGCGGAGACCGACGATCCCCATCTGCTTCTTGATGAACTGGTTATCAGCTTGTCGGAGTTGAAGCGCCGTCATAATCCCGTGCTGTCCCAGAGACCGTGCATAAGCCGGGCCGATGCCCCACACGTCACTGACCGAGAGACTTGCTAACTCCTTTTCGTCTGAACGGGTGATTACCGAGACGCCCCCGCCCCGCTTTGCTATCCTTCCGGCAACCTTCGCCAATGTCTTCGTGTCAGCGACCCCAATCGATACCGGAATCCCTGTCCACTGTTTCACGGTAGCCCGGATCGACTGAGCGTACTCACATAGATGTCTCGATCGAAACCCGTTAAGGCTCAAGAACGCTTCGTCTATGGAGTACCGTTCCAGGTCTGGGCAAAACTGCTCTAGGACTTCCATGACCCGCTGTGACATATCTGCGTACAAGGCATAGTTGGAGGACAGCACTTGCACGTCATGCTTCTTGATGATCTGCCTAACCGTGAACTCAGGCACGGCCATTCCTATACCTAGCGCCTTTGCTTCATTGGAACGAGCCACGACACAGCCGTCATTATTCGAAAGCACGATCACCGGCCTGTGTTCGAGACGAGGAGCAAAGACCCGTTCACAGGACACGTAGAAGTTGTTGCAGTCAACAAGGGCAATAATCGGGGGGGCAGGCATACGGCTACTAGAGGGCGTGAATCACATTCGTCACGACCCCCCATATCGAGAAGTCTTGTCCGTCCTGAATCACGATCGGGGAATAGTTCCGGTTGGCAGGGAGAAGCCGAACAGCCCCCCGTTTTTCTAGCCGCTTGCAAACTAGTTCGCCATCGAGCGCGGCGACTATGACGTTGCCGTCCACGGCTTCAAGAGACCGATCGACTACCAACAAATCCCCTGAATGAATCCCCGTGTCTATCATCGAATCTCCAGTAACTCTGACAAAGAACGTCGCCGCCGGATGTTTGATTAAATGCTTGTTGAGGTCTAGCTTGCCTTCGGCGTAGTCGTCGGCGGGACTAGGAAACCCTGCCGGAAGTCGGCCCAGGAAAATCGGCAATGCGCAACGAGTCGATTGATCAGGACTGAAGATAGCTTCGACGTGCATAGGACTGACTACGACTTAGACCGTGATCCGATCAAGCAACGCGGGGACGTTATTCCGAGGATTGCCGACGAGTGCCGTAACCGGATAAGCCTCTAAGTCTTCGCTGGGACACGAACGTAACAACATCCTTAAGGCTTCCGGCTGTGACAAGGGATCTAGCCACTGCTCATAGGCATCTGGGGGCAGGATGACCGGCATTCTGTTATGTATAGCTCTCATGAGTTCATTGGGGGCGGTCGTGATGATCGTACAGCTTTCGATCGGCTCGTCTCGCCCCCCGTCTCCCTCCCACCGTTCCCACAACCCAGCAAACGCGAACAGGTCCCGGTCCTTTCGACAGATCCGCATAGCCTGCTTACGCTCTTTGCCGTCACGCGTTGTCTTCTGCCACTCGTAAAAGCCGTCTGCCACGATGAGACACCGTTTCTTCCTAAATGCCGAACGAAACGCGGGCTTTTCGCTGATGGTCTCCGCCTTCGCGTTGATACACTGAAATCCGATCTTCATATCCTTCGCCCATGACGGGATGAGCCCCCAACGGAACAAGACGGAGTCTCTCTGACCTGACTCCGCATGCAACCGAACCGCCGCGACCTTATGAGACGGTGACACGTTGTAGTTCTTAGTGAAGAGCGGAACGTCTGGAAGCTTGAAATGTTTGGCAATCGTCTCAGGGGTAGTCGTCTGGGTAAACCGCCCACACATGACCAGAGCTTAGCCAGGGAATCGCAGCTTGTCCAGGTCCTTGCCCAAGATTGACTGGTTCCCTTCCTCACTCTTTCTGCCCCCCGCCTCGTCACCATTTCTTAGTAGTCATCAAATAAGCGTAGTTGATTCGGATGTACTCTTTTCCATGCCGAAAACCTGCGACGCCTTGCCGGGTGCCTTGCAGGAATATTTAGCGAATTCTTGACGTGGCGGGAACTGGGGGCGCATTCGATCAACGCCTGCGCTGAGATCCAGTCTCCGATTAACTCAAAGTCATTGAGATCTTTTTCTCGAAGATTCAGACTTCCCAGTGAATGCGGCTTGCGTGTTCCGCCAGCGTGATCCAGGTACCGCAATAGGAATACCCATTCTCCAGTCCGGTCTGTGCTGACCTGATGAACGACACCGAGCAAACCCGCTGGGATTCCATACCGCTCATTCGTTTGCTTGAGATAAACCCCTTCAACGATGTCATCTTTCGTCATGTATCCAATGGTTACACACTTTAGAAATGGGGTCAAGAGAGGAAAATCGAGGAAGGGATTGATCTAATTGAACGGCTTGCGTGTATTTGGGTTCCTGTGTTGCAGCTGTGCGGTGGCTCTCCTCCTCCCAATGGCACAACGGCACCTCGTTCGGTCTCAATGACCTTGAAGCGCTGAGCTGCTTCATCGGGAAGCCTCCGGCCCTCCGGGGGCTTCTCTCTCCGACTCTCGTTCTTCCGATTGTGGGTGTCGGGTGATGAGGAAGCGCAGGAAACAATCTTGCGAGCATCTTTCAGGAGCATGAAAAGATGCAATGGGTCGCTTGGCGAAGAAAGGAAATCACAATACGCGTAGAAGTTTCTTGCCGCATCATCTTCGGTGGTCATAGATGCCTACTAATCGGTAGCCATATGGGAGTAGGACCATCTAGGCAATGTTGTTTCAAGAGATTATGGGAACTCGGAAATCGCAGGTCAACATCTTTGGGAATGCCTATCTGTCCCCGCCTATCCACAATCAACGGGCGGCGCTCTGTATTGAGCTGACTAGGGTATTTCCCATTGCATATACCTCCGCCAAGGCGGAGAATTAATCTAGTCACCTCGTGCATCTGTCTGCGGTCTCATGGATGGCCTTGCCCGCCCCTCTGAGAAATGGAGGTATCTATGCCTGTTTGCGCCCCGTCATCCTCAATCCTGCTCATTGAACCTGCTCCGGCGCTCTGCGAGATAATCCGGCGATGCCTTCCAGCCGCTATTGTGGATATCTGTTCTTCGTTGAAAGAAGCCGTGAAGTATATTCGTTTGGACTCCTACCAAGTCGTCATCTGTCCTCAGCGCATTGCGTCACTCGATGGCTATTCCTTGCCCAGTCTCAATCGGCTTCACCATCCTTGCTCGCCTTTTATTGTCACGACAGAGCGAAAGGAGGTAGCTGACGTGCGGCAAGCCATAGAACATGGCGCCCTGGGATTTCTTCACGGAACCACGACGACCTCGAAAATCATCAGTATTGTTGCAGGCCTGTTGGCGCTGTACCGATTGCGTGCTTCTCTCGAAGACCGCATGAAATGGGCGACAAATTTTCGCGATCAACTTCAGAGAAGCCCCCCCTCATAGGAAGTCGCAAAGGTAGAGTGGTATCAGACCGAACGACCGAGTGATGTGCAAACAATCGCTCACCGTCGTAGAAGGCAGCATGCAGACGTTTCAAGCCCAGGCCAACCATCTTGTCAGTGAGGCACGACAGAGAATGTGGGATACCTAATTCGGGGATTGTGGACGATGGTTTGGTGCCGACTTGGTGCCAAAACACCCTGATACACCATGATCCATGATGACCTACTCGCATCACGAATCCTCACTATTTGCGGCTGATTGCTCTTGCTGAGTGTCCTGCGGTAGGTGGTCGGGGGGACTCTTAGAATCCACCTTCGTCGAGCAGTACAATCCACACGACCGGCCACCACACTGCGATGTGGCAACATCAAGGCGACGATCTGGCAGAATGTCAGCGAGAAGCGCCCGTTCTTCACACCCACCTTTTTTCGCCCATTCAAGGATCAGTCCGGTGCCTGGCGTAACGGTACCTCGTTCAGTGTCAACGATCTGGAGGCGCTGATGAATGTGGCTCCGGGGGCTTCCTTCCTTCACAGGGATTCTATGACACAGAAGATAATTGGTAGGGCAAAAATGGCGGCGGGTCAGAAACGGAGTATCCCCTTATCAGGCAGTCGCGAGTGCTTCTCTGCGTTGCTCGATATGCTTCCTGACCCTCACCGGCACTGCTTGTTCGGCAAGCCGCAGCTCATAGGTCTTCTGCAGGTTCATCCAACATTCAGCTGTGGTGTTGAAAAATGCCGCGAGACGCACCGCCGTATCGCCCGTGATGCCACGCTGGCCTTTGATAATCGCCGTGATTCGATTCGCCGGAACGTCGAGGGCTTTCGCCAGTGTATTGGCGTTAATCGGCGGCTTCATGAACTCTTCCAGTAGAATTTCTCCTGGGTGAATCGCCCGCATACCCTTGTAGATCATGACACGTTCTCCGATCGAGCTCTCGCACCCGTACGCGATCGTCTCGTGACCTTCGACCGGACCGTGCCGTATCGCTGTCCGCGCGGAGCCTGGCGCACAGTAACTTCCACATCTTGGCCTAGTAAGGAGAGGAAATGTACCAAGCGTTCAACTGAGAACCCGGCCATCTGTCCCGAGAGCAGCTTGGACACTTTGGCCTGATCGATCCCAAGGCGCGCGGCCGCCTCCACCTGCTTCCACGCGTGGCGCCGAATCGTGTCCTGGAGGGCTTGCAGTAAACTGCTTTTGAGAAGGAGTTCGGCCGATCGCTCGTCCGAAAATCCCAAATCCCGGAAGATATTCCCACTCCCTTTCGTCACGGTCGCGCGTGTCATAGCCCTTCCTCCCTTCTCCACCTGAGGAGATCGGCATATCGAGTCTTGCCGAGCTCGAGATCAGTCCGTGCTGTTTTCTGTGAGCGTTTCTCAAACACATGGAGCACATAGACCGCTTCGTGGAACTTCGCCACATAGACGACTCGATACGTCCCGCTCTCATTCCGGACACGGAGCTCCTGAACGCCAGGTCCGACCGTCGTCATCGGCTTCCAATCATCCGGATCTTTGCCTTGTTGGACTTTGAAGAGCTGAAATCCGGCTGTTTCCTGCACCGTCTCCGGAAGCTCACGAAGATCCTCCCGTGACGTTCCAACAAAATGAACCGGTTTCATCGCACTCCTTGGCTAGGTCATCTCATGGTATGCCAGATGTGGCATGTTTGCAAGAGTCCCGTGTTGATCAGAGGGACAGGAAACGGTGTGCTAAATTTGTGCTAAAACTCTGCAAAACAGACAGCACTCGACAGAATCAATCGAATCAATAGAAACCCATCAACACCTTGATTTGCATGATAAAACGGGAAAACCGTCACGATTTCAAGCCATTGTTATTATTGGTCTTTTCGAACTTTTAAGGCGAGGGCCCTGGGTTCGAGTCCCAGCCGGCTCACCACTTTTCAATAGGTTAGGATCACCCACCTCGACCGCAGTCCTTTCATAGGACAATCCATAGGACATTTTGAAGGCTGCATCGAGGATGGCCACTGCCTCACGCAGCTTTTTATCCCACGCAGGGTGGTTTAGAGAGTCGCGTCTTCATCGCCACGACTGCCTTCCTCAGTCGGCTGTTGCTGAGGTGGGAGTCAGCCTGGACGAGACACCTGTTCAGTCACCCTATAGCGACTGTAGTACGGAGCATGCCGCCGACACGGGTAATCCGGCCATCACGAAAGCAGACGATGCTCTGCTCCTCCTGAGTCAACCCCTCTAACAAAGCTTGCACCGTCTGATCCTCGACTCCCCACTTTAGAAGTACTTCCTTCGGATCTGGCTCAAATCGCCATGCCTGATAGGGTTAACTCAGTCACGACGCGATTACCAAAGGGAGGGCTGTGATGAGCTGTACACGCTGTCAGGGATTGATGCTGGAAGAGCCGATGATCGATATGGAAGGGGCGTATGGCGAGATGTGGAGCTGCAGTTCGCGCTGTGTCAATTGTGGCCATCGGGATGACGCCGTCCTGCGGCACCACCGTCATGTCCATGCCAGGTCGATCGTAGTCAGCCTCCAGGCCGTGCCGCAAGAGACGGTTGAGGTGTCGTGGGAGGCGGAGTTCGTTGAACCGCTGGCAGCCTAAACTGTGGGTGCGACCCTGAGTGGGAGCTCCAGAGCAAAAGGGACACGAGGACCATGGCAGCTACCATCCTAGTGATTGAGGATCACGCATCTGTGCGCAGGCTGCTGGCCCAGGTGCTGAAAGATGCCGGGTATCAGGTCTTCGAGGCTGCTACGGGCCGAGAGGGTCTCGAACGGTTCCGCGAGCAGCCCATGGATCTCGTCATTACGGATCTGGAGATGCCAGAGATGACTGGCTTGGAAGTGATCCTGGCATTGACCCGCGCTGTCTCGAACGTGAAGGTCATTGCGATGAGTGGACACTCCGCAGACGAACTCCAGAAGGCCAGGCTCATGGGGGCTCGGCAGACCTTTGCGAAACCTCTGGATCTTCCTGCCTTACTCAACGCGGTTCAATACGAGTTGCAGCACTAGCGGAAATCTCAACGCTGGTGGTGGAGGCCACAACCAGCTCTGCCCGTGCCAGCTCTCACAGATGACAGAGTGACATGAAGGAGATATTGATGAACAGTCGTACAAGTGGAATTGATCCGATGAAACTTCAGACCATACAAGCATGTCTCGACACGCAATTCAGAAACGTGACGTTCGATCAGAAGATCAGACCGACATTTACCTATCACCATGGCGACCACAAGCTGTCTTGGCTCCTGGTTATACATGAGGAGTTCTTCGCCGATCAGATGACTCTTGAGGAGTTGTGGCAATTCATCGACGCGAAAGTGATCAAGAAGATCCTTCAGAATCCCGGCAAGCGCATTCAAGTGTCGAAGTATTGGGACGTCACCGTCGAAGAGAGAATTCATTCGTAACGTTCTGGCAGCGGAATAGACGTGTTCTCTCGCGTGGAGCCCATGGCCATACAACACCTCTACCGCATTGACCACGCGAAGTTTCGGACACACTCGTGGTTTGTGACCGTACAACGGCGAGGTCGGATCTACCATCGGCACTTTGCAGACTTGGTCTGAAGACGCGCATGGCTGTGACAGTTAGGAGTGCGATACCATCACGTCTCCAACGCCGGGATAGGAGAACGGAACCTTGGGTTGGACGCCGTGCTTCCGTATGCCGGGGCAACTTGGATTTTGTCGCACTAGGGCTCCCTTGAATTCACGCGACGGGTCGCTACCTGCTGGGCTAGCAGTGCGCATGGACGGCATCACCATGGACTACCAAGAACCTGGCGGGTTCACATTCCATCATGCTGCTCACCAAAACGATCTCCAGCGCCATCTCCTCAACTTGAACTGATCCAGAATTTATTCGGGGTTGGAGTCTCAGTCGGTTCACCCTATAAACGGCTGTAGAAACGTGGTGCTGCTACGGGATAGCCTCACTGGCTGCGGGTGAGCGGGGCATTTCTAAGCACGGCGGGACTCACCCTATGGGTGAAGCAACACGCAAGGCGTTGG
>Ga0224510_10001331_pt1 | contig 16550 bp, 18 predicted proteins | sample SF_May12_sed_USG_FD_170161 | JGI IMG/M metagenome (GOLD analysis project Ga0224510, IMG submission 170161) | Sediment microbial communities from San Francisco Bay, California, United States - SF_May12_sed_USGS_4_1 | ecosystem: Environmental > Aquatic > Marine > Sediment | place: USA: California... | reverse complement strand
CGAAAACAACAACAAAGTGGGGCTCCGGTTGCCCGGAGCCCCACTCGAACGATCTGACCGATGACTCGATCAGAAGTCCATGCCGCCCCCGCCGCCGTGGTCGTGACCAGCACCGCCGGCCGGTGCGTCTTCCTTCCGCTCGGCCACGAGAGCTTCCGTGGTGAGCAGCAAGGCGGCGATCGAAGCCGCGTTCTGCAGCGTCGAGCGAGTCACCTTCGCCGGGTCGATGACGCCCACTGCCATGAGGTCCTCGAACTTGCCGGTGGCGGCGTTGAAGCCGCTCGAGCCTTCGGCGTTGCGTACGTGCTCGACGACGACACCGCCTTCGGCGCCGGCATTCACCGCGATCTGACGAAGCGGCTCCTCGATGGCACGCTTGACGATCTGACGACCCGTCTTCTCGTCATCGGATCCACCACGGATCTTGTCGATAGCGTCCTGGGCGCGGAGCAGAGCGACACCACCGCCGGGGACGATGCCCTCTTCGACGGCTGCACGAGTGGCCGAAACGGCATCCTCGATGCGGTGCTTCTTCTCCTTGAGCTCCACCTCGGTGGCAGCGCCGGCCTTGATGACCACCACACCGCCGGAGAGCTTGGCGAGACGCTCCTGGAGCTTCTCACGATCCCAGTCCGAGTCGGTGTTCTCGATTTCGCGCTCGATCTGCTTGATACGAGCCTTCACGTCCGCCTCGGTGCCGGAGCCATCCACGACGGTCGTGTCGTCCTTGGAGATCACGACCTTGCGGGCCCGGCCCAGCATGTCGACGGTGACGCTCTCGAGCTTCAGACCGACCTCTTCGGAGATCACGGTGCCACCAGTGAGGATGGCGATGTCCTGGAGCATTGCCTTGCGACGCTCGCCGAAGCCGGGGGCCTTGACGGCCGCCGAGCTGAAGGTGCCCCGGATCTTGTTCACCACGAGGGTGGCAAGGGCCTCGCCCTCGACATCCTCGGCTAGCACGAGAACACCCTTGCCGGTCTGCATGACCTTCTCGAGAACGGGAAGGAGATCGTTCACCGAGGTGATCTTCTGATTGGCGATGAGAATGTAGGGGTCCTCGAGCACCGCTTCCTGACGGTCGGGATCGGTGATGAAGTAGGGGGAGATGTAGCCCTTGTCGAACTGCATTCCTTCGGTGAACTCGAGCTCGAGCCCGAAGGTCTGACCCTCTTCCACCGTGATGACGCCGTCCTTGCCGACCTTGTCGAAGGCCTCGGCGATCACCTTGCCGATGGTGTTGTCGTTGTTGGCCGAGATGGAGGCCACATGGGCGATCTCGGCACCGGTGGCGATGTCGCGGGCCAGCTCGCTGATGGCCTTCGAAACGGCTTCGACGGCCGACTCGATGCCCCGCTTGAGGTCCATCGGGTTGGCGCCTGCGGCCACCTGACGAAGGCCCTCACGCACCATTGCCTGGGCGAGGACGGTGGCGGTCGTGGTGCCGTCGCCGGCCACGTCGTTCGTCTTGTTGGCGACCTCGTAGGCGAGCTTGGCACCCATGTTCTCCCATGGGTCGTCCAGCTCGATTTCCTTGGCGATGGTCACGCCGTCGTTGGTGATCGTGGGTGCACCCCACTTCTTCTCCAACACGACGTTGCGGCCTTTCGGGCCGAGCGTCACCTTCACGGTGTCGGCGAGTTTGTCGACACCCGCCTGGAGACCGCGGCGGGCCTCCTCGTTGAAGCGAAGATCCTTCGCTGCCATTGATCGTTACCTCCGTCTCAGCCGATGGTGGCGAGCAGGTCACGGGCCGAGAGCACGAGGTACTCATTGCCCTCCAGCTTCACCTCGGTCCCTGCGAATTTCGAATAGAGGACTTTGTCGCCCTCGTTGACATCCATGGGCATCCTGTCGCCGTCATCGTCGAGGGCACCCGGCCCAACAGCGATCACGGTGCCCATCTGGGGCTTCTCCTTGGCGGTGTCCGGGATCACCAGACCGGACGGAGTCCGCATGTCCTGATCCTCGTCGGGCTTCACAACAACCCGATCACCGAGCGGCTGAAGCTTCATCTAGCTCCTCCTACGACGATTCGTACGTACCCCACAACCCGGCATCGACCCGTGTCGAACCTGTGTGGATTTCCTGTCGTGACCTGAACGGCCACTGCGTAGCAGCCAGGAAGACCGACTGCTAGCACTCCCCCTTCGAGAGTGCCAGACAGACATTAGCACTCTCTCGCTCAGACTGACAAAAGAGGAACGACAAGAGAGGAAAAGAGCGGCACGAGGCGTCGGGGTTCGAGGTCCGGTCAGTGGACGTGCAGCCCATCCGCGCCGACGTGACCGCCGCCTTCGAGTCCCGACCAGACGCCGACGGCTGCCACCACCAGGATGACGACGGTGAGGGCCGGCACGGACCACCGGCCCCATGACACCGGCCGGTGCCTCCCCATCGACACGAACGCAAGGACCACGGTTTCGAGCGCGGCCGCTGCCACACCTGCACGTTCCACAGGGATCCTCTCCCCCACCGGAAGGCCCACCGAATGAGTCGCCAGATACAACACCAGAACGCCGGAGAGAACGCCCACACCCAGCGTGGTCGATCGATCCGACGGGCCGTCCGGCCACACCAACGACCCCCACCAGACCTGAAAAGCCGCCACGGTGACGAAGAACCAACGATGCGCACCCGCTGGATGCCCGAAACCGACGGCGGCGTGAACGATGCCCGCTCCCACCGAGGCGGCGGCGACCAGCCACCAGGTGACGCTCGACTCCGTCAGCCGAGTCGCCTGCCCGCGTCCACCGTCGATTCCCACGCCGTGATCGCACCTTTCTCGAGCCAGTGGACGGCGGCGGCACCGATCATCGCGGCGTTGTCGGTACACAACGCCGGCGACGGAAGCACCAACCGCAAGCCTTCCGCATCGCACGCCTCCGCGAGCCTGGCCCGCAGGCGCCGGTTGGCGAGAACTCCCCCGCCGCCCCCCACAATCCTCGCACCGGTGTCCCGGGCGGCGTTGATGGTCTTGTCGACGATCACGTCCACGATCGCCTCTTGCACCGACGCCGCGACATCGGCGAGAGGCGGAAGGTCGCCCGACGCCTTTGCCTTGTCGATGAATGTGGTGACCGAGGTCTTCAACCCCGAGAACGAGAAGTCGTGGCGACGGTCCGGCAGCGCCCTGGGAAACCTGATCGTCGAAGGGTCCCCGCCCTCGGAGGCCTCATCGATCGCCGGTCCTCCCGGATATCCGAGGCCCATGGCCCTCGCTAGCTTGTCGAACGCCTCTCCTGCCGCGTCGTCGATCGTGGCGCCCAACACCCGGTACCGGCCCCACTCCTCCACGTGGACCAGCTGGCTGTGGCCACCCGACACGAGCACCACGACTGCGGGCGGCGCGTAATCCGGATGTTCGAGAATCGGCGAGAACAGGTGCCCCTCCATGTGGTCGACACCCACGAACGGGAGCCGGCGCGCCCACGCGGTCGCCTTGCCGAACTCGTGGCCCACCAGCAGGGCACCCACGAGACCTGGACCTTCGGTGGCCGCCACCGCGTCGAGATCGTCCGGGTGCACTCTGGCTTCGACCAGGGCCTTGTGCGTGAGGGAACGGATCGACTCGGTGTGGGCCCGGGCCGCCACCTCGGGGACGACGCCGCCGAACCGGGCATGCAAATCAACCTGGGATGACAGCACACTCGACAGAATCTCACGCCCCCGAACCACTGCGACCGCGGTCTCGTCGCACGACGTCTCGAATGCCAGGATCGTGGGATTCACAGCATGCCCTCCCTGATGGCTGCCAGCCTCTCGGAGTATTCGGATCCATCTACGTCGTGCGCCCACATGATCACCGCGTCCTCGTCGAGGTAATAACCCTTTCGGACGCCCACGGGGGCCATCCCGAAACGGCGATACAGACCCTGGGCTGCGGTGTTCGAGCTGCGAACCTCCAATGTCAACGAGCGCGCACCGGCGTCGAGCGCGGCATCGACCAGTCCCAGCATCACTCTCGTCCCGAGACGTCCTTGGCGGTGATCGGGGTGGACTACGACCGTGGTGATGTGGGCCTCGTCGCCAACCAACATCACGCCCCCATACCCACCGAGCCGGCCGTCGACATCGACACCGAGGTACACCCGATTGGGCTGTGCGAGCTCATCCTCGAAGACGCCTTTCGACCACGGCTGGGAGTACACCGCGGTCTCGATGGCCACGGCGGCCTCCAAGTCGGACGTCGTGAGCTCTCTGAGCAGGACCGTGGCCATCACGACGCGCCCCACGGGCTTTCCGGCCGGATCGTCGACCAATTGATCGTCACGTCAGGCTCTCTGAGATACATCGGCCGGATCTCGTCCGGGTGGGGATACTCGCCCTTGTCGAGGGCACCGGCTGCCACCTCCAACAGCACGTCGGCGGAGGGATAACGCGGCCGCCCCACCTTCACGCGGTGCAGCCCCCGCAGAAGACCGTCGGGCAGGGCCTGGACGTCGCCCACCGCCAGGACATCGTCGGGGTCGGACTCGAGCATGGCTCGGAACACGTCGGGGGTGACCACCTGGGCCGGACCGTCCTTCACCACCCCTCCGGGCACTGGCCGGTAAGCGGCCACGGCGACTTCACCCCGGCGGACGTCGACAACCGACCAGATATGGCGGTGCCCGGTTGCCGCCCGATAGGCGATGGCGTCGAGAGACACGGCCGGTACGAGCGGGATCCCGATCGCCGCCGCCAGCGCCTGGGCGGTGGCCACGCCAACGCGAAGACCGGTGTACAGACCGGGTCCCACGTCCACGACGATGGCGTCGAGGTCCTCGGGAACCCAGCCGGCCTGATCGAAACAGAAGTCTATGGCCGAGACCATGAACGCCGAATGGCCCCGGCGGTCGACGCGCAGTGTCGAGGCCACCAGCCGACGCTCGTCGGACAGGGCGACCGACGCCGCGGGCGTTGCCGAATCGATGGCGAGTACCTTCACGAGACCAATTCCTCCAGAGGACGGCTGCTCCAAACCCCCGATGGGGTCATCCGCAGGGTACGAGCCCCGTCGTCGGCGACTTCGATGGTGATCGTGAGCCGGTCTTCACCCAATGCCGAGGCCACGGCTTCACCCCACTCGACAACGATGACGCCACCCTCCGCCTCGTCGAGGGCGTCGAGGTCTTCGAACTCGCCGGCTGTCGACAGGCGGTAGACGTCCACATGCACCAGCGGCATGAAACCCGAACGGTACGTGCGCATCAACACGAAGGTCGGGCTCGTCACCCGTTCCTCGACCCCGAGTCCGTCGGCCAAACCCGACGTGAACGCCGTCTTCCCGGACCCGAGAGGACCGTTGATGACGATCACATCACCAGGTCTACACAGGGACGCCAACCGGCCGGCGGCGGCGCGTGTATCCGTCTCGGTGCGGCAGATGAGTTCGATCAAAGACCCCTCCGTTGACGTGGCGTCTCCCGGGCGTGAGACACAGGCTATCGGACCTGAGCCCGGGCCGCCTTCACGGCGGCCTCGATGGCTCGACCGACCGCTTCGAAAGCCGCCTCCGCCACGAGATCGAGTGGCGCATCCACCGCTCCGCAGGAGACGGCGAACACGGTGTCACCATCGAATCGAGTGTGCGATGGCCGGATACAAACCGACAATGCATCCTGTCCCCGGATCGCCAGCCGCGTGAGCTCCGCTCTGCCATACGAGGCGTCGGTCGCCACCACTGCGAGTGTCGTGTTCTGCCCGGCCGACGGCAGGAACGGGGGCCTGGCAGGAACGGGGGTTCCGCCGGTGAGAGAATCGCCTTCCAGCGCAAACACATCACCCACTGCGTTGACGACTGCCATCGCCGCGACCCTCGCGTCATCCACCTCGACCACCGCCGAGCCAAGGCCGCTGGGTATCGACATTCCCCTCCACTGGCCGACGGTGCAACCTGCGCCTGCGCCGATACGCCCCGACCGGGCCTCCGCCGCCGACGCCGATTCGAATGCAGCTCTCCCTTCCACCGGGCCGGGACGGACGGATCCATCCCCTTCCATGAGATCGAATACGACGGCTGCAGGGACGATCGGAACGGGTCCGGCGGGCGTGGGATGCCCACGACCCTGGGACTCCAACCCCGCCACGACCCCATCGGCGGCCGCCAGTCCGAATGCGCTGCCGCCGGTGAGGACGATTGCCTGGGCCATCTCTACCTTCATCCCGGGCGCCAGGAGCGCCGTCTCCCTGGATCCGGGAGCGGCTCCTCGGGTCTCGACCGCCACCACGTTGGGCTCCGGCAGCACCACGACCGTGCACCCGGTCCGGGCCGTCGGGTGAGTCCAATGCCCGACACTCACCCCGGGGATCGCCACCAGACCCGCGGTCATGGCCCATACCGGCGCGGCATCCGCGCTCCCATACCGGTCACGATCTCATAGCTGATCGTGTCTGTTCGCTTGGCCCACTCGTCGGCCACGATCGTCTGGTTGCCCTGGGACCCGATCAAGACCATCTCCTCTCCTATATCGACCTCGCGGTCGCCGACGTCGACCACGATCTGGTCCATCGTGACGGTGCCCGCAAACGGGCGCCGTTCACCACCCACCAACACCTCACCGCCTCGCGACGACAGAAGCCGCGGCACCCCATCGGCATAGCCGATCGGGGCCGTCACCACCGTCGTCGCAGCGGTGAGGGGACGGCGCCGGCCATAACTGGGAGCGTCACCGGGACCGAGACGGCGAACGTACGAAACATGGGTGACCACACGCATCGCCGGCCGGAGATCGACGACCTCCCGGCACGGATCCGACGGATACAGCCCGTACATCCCCAGTCCGAGGCGGACCATGTCCCGCCGGGCCGACTCGTGCAGGAGTGCGCCCGCAGTGTTGGACAGGTGGGTGACGGGTACCGATACACCGCGGCGTTCGAGCCGTTCCAGCAACTCGTCGAACCGTTCGATCTGCACGTTCGTGAACGGCGACTCCTCATCGGCGACCGCGAAGTGGGTCCACAGGCCTTCCAGGGTCGCGTCCAGCGCCCCGCCTCCCAACCGCAGCGCCAGCTCGAAGGCGACATCAGGAGGTGCACCGACCCGATGCATGCCGGTATCGGCCTTCACATGCACACCGACCGGGCCCAGATCCGCCAGCGCCTCGAGCGTGGTGTGCCGGTAGACGGTCGGCGTGATCGACCACTTCACGATGTCGGCGAGATCCTCGAGGGGAGGCTCGGACAGGAGGAGAATCGGCGCCTCGATCCCAGCTTCGCGAAGCCTGACACCCTCTTCCGGCAACGCCACGGCCAGCATCGTTGCACCGGCCGACACTGCGGCGTCGGCCACCGGCACGTCACCGTGACCGTACCCGTCCGCCTTCACGACCGCACACACCCGTGACGGCTCGACGAGGTGGGCCACCGCCTCGACGTTGTGGCGAACGGCGTCCAGGTCGACCTCGATCCATGAGGGTCTCACCCACGGCTCCAGGCGTGTCGTCCGATTCGAGTGGCGAGGGCGTCTGCGGTGAGTGTCTCGCCGGAGCTCTCCGTGGCTGTTCGCCCATGCCAGTAGGCCGCCGACGTGGCTGCATCGAGGGGCGCCATTCCTCGCGCCATGAGCGCCCCGATCATGCCCGCCAACACGTCCCCGGTCCCGATGGTGGCGAGCCGCTCATCTCCCGACGCCACCACCCGCGGCACTCCGCCGTCTGTGATGATCGTGGGCGAGCCTTTCAGAACCAGGACCGATCGAGTGGCACGGGCCGCCTCGATCGCAGCCTCCGGTGACGGGGGGTCACCCGTGAGCCTTTCGAACTCCCCCGCGTGCGGGGTCAGCACCACCGGCGATTCGAAGGCCAGGCCCTCGATGTGGGAGAGCGCGTCGGCGTCGACCACGAGCGGCCGCTCGGACGCCACGACACGCGAGACCGTGTCGGGGTCGTCACCGAGACCCGGGCCGATCACGATGACGTCGTACCGCTGGGGGACGACATCGATGGGATACGCCAGTAGCTCCGGTGCGATCGTCTGCACCAACTCCGGTTGGTTGGTCGCCACTCCGACCGCCCCCGCGCCGAAATGGAGAGCAGAACGAGCCGCCAGTACCGCGGCTCCAACCATTCCCGAGTTCCCCCCCACCACCAGCACAGATCCGGCCGACCACTTGTGAGCGGTCCGGCTGCGTTCGGGCCTGTGAGCGTCGCCTTCACCGACGAGCAAGAGAGACGGAATCCCGCCCTCGAGTCCGATGTCGACAACGTTGATATCGCCACAGAGACCCGGCCCGTCGCCCAGGAGATGCCCCGGCTTCAGGGAGTGGAAGGTGACCGTGGCCGCTGCCCGGAACGAGATGGCGTCGGCCTGTCCGGTGTCGGGGTCGAGGCCCGAAGGAACATCGACCGCGAGGACCGGCTCGGGACGCACCACCCAGGCTTGAAGGGCGGCCGGAATGCCGCGCCGGAATCCCCCTCCGAATCCGGCGTCGATGATGAGATCGACCCCTCGCACACCGATCCCGATGGGTTCGATGGGCACCCCAGCTTCGGCCGCCGATCGGGCCGCCCACACGCATGCGTCGGTTCGGGGAGCGGCCACGGCCCGCACCTCGGCCCACACTCCCCGCCGGCGCAGGTGGCGAGCGGCTACGTATCCATCCCCGCCGTTGTTGCCAGGCCCTGTGACCACCACCACCCGGGACCCGTATCCGGCACCCAGCCGTACCGCTTCCAGCGCCACCGCGGCGCCGGCGCGTTCCATGAGCACCTCGACGGGAAGCGGTGATTCGGTATCGAGGCGGGAAGACTCTTCGGCGCTGAGGACCGGTTCCACGCTCCGATCGTAGAAGCGCTGGGCCCTGGTCGCAGCTCAATGGCATCGGGCTCGACGTTTTCGGGTGTTTTCGTCGGCAACGCTACATCGGCCACGATTGCGGTCGACGTGGCAGATGGGGTCGCCTCCGATGGTCAGACCCTCGATGCCACCGGCGGCGGGCACCGCCAAGCGGCCATCGGGATGACGATGGGCAGAGGCACCGAAGGTGGGGGGCGGTCTCAGGACCGCCCCCCACCTCTATGTCAATGCTCTCCCACCGCGACCGCCATCACCAGCGCAGTGGTGTCCGTATGGGTGATCGTGACCAGCACCTCGGTGACCCCCAACATCCCGGCGCGAGATGCAGCATTCCCATACAGGCGGACTGTCGGTTTGCCGCCTCCGGTTATCTCGACTTCGGTCCAGCGAAGGCGACGCCACCCGGTGCCGAGCGACTTCATCACCGCCTCCTTGCCGGCGAACCGAGCGGCATACCGTCGTGCTGGCTTCGCGAACTTGGACGCGTACTCCCGCTCGTGATCGGTGAAGCACCGCTCGGCGAACCTGGGATATCTACCCAACACGTGCTCGACGCGGTCGATGTCCGCCAGATCCACACCCAAACCGAGAATCCTCATCGGGCGAGGATACGACGCCGAAAGCTCATTCGACGGTGACGGTCTTGGCGAGGTTCCTCGGCTTGTCGACGTCGAGGCCCTTGGCAGTTGCGACGTGATAGGACAGCAGCTGCAGGGGGACCACCGCCAGCACGGTGCAGATGAGGTCCGGACTGTCGGGAAGCGCGATCACGTGATCCGCCACCTCGGCCACCTCGGACTCGGCCCCCTTCTCGACGACCATGACGATCGTGGCGCCGCGTGCCTTCATCTCCTGCATGTTCGAGAGGGTCTTCGAGCGGATCCTGGTATCCATGGCGACACCCACCACGACGACTCCCGGCTCGATCAAGGCGATCGGGCCGTGTTTCATCTCACCGGCGGCATACCCCTCGGCCCGGACATAGGCGATCTCTTTGAGCTTCAGCGCCCCCTCCATGGCTACGGGGAAGTCGCCCGACCTCCCGAGGAAGAAGAAGTCCCGGACATCCGCCCACTCGCCGCACATCGCTGCGACATGGCCATCGAGCCCGAGCACCTCGGTCACCTTCTCGGGAAGAAGGCTGAGCTCGCGGACGAGATGGGCGACCGAACCAGGGTCCAATGCTCCACGCACCTGAGCCAGATAGAGCCCCAGCAACTGCATCGCGACGAGCTGGGTGGTGAAGGTCTTGGTCGCTGCCACGCCGATCTCGGGCCCGGCCCTCGTGTACAGGACGGCATCGGCCTCCCGGGCCAGAGCCGAGTCGACCACGTTGGTCACGCCGATGACCGTCGAACCTTGCGCCTTGGCGTACCTGATCGCAGCAAGCGTGTCGATCGTCTCACCAGACTGGCTGATTCCGATGACGAGACTGCGTCCATCCAGAACCGGATCGCGGTATCGGAACTCCGATGCAATATCGATCTCGACGGGAAGTCTCGTCCACCGTTCGATCGCGTACTTCGCCATCATCGCGGCGTGATAGGACGTACCGCAGGCCAAGACGAACACCTTGTCGATCATGCGGAGGATCTGGTCGGGCACGGTCAGCTCCCTGAGGGTCACCGCACCCATCGGGTCGACACGACCTCGCAGGGTGTCGGCTAGGGCCGAGGGTTGCTCGTTGATTTCCTTGAGCATGAACGTCTCGTATCCGCCCCTCTCCGCGGCTTCGAGGTCCCATTCGATGACGCGTTCTTTGGGCGTGATCTCCATCCCGTCCAGGTCGGTTATTCGGACGTCGTCCGCACGCAACTCGACCACCCGGTCATCGTCTACGACCAGCATCCTCCGGGTGTGTTCGAGGAAGGCGGGAATATCGGACGCGAGAAAGTTCTCGCCGTCGCCGAGACCGACCACCAGTGGGCTGCCACGCCGGGCGCCGACGAGCACATCGGGTTCGTCGCGTCGCATCACGCACAGGGCGAGAGCGCCCTCCGCGATGCTCATCACGCGGCGAACCGCCTCGGCCAGGCCCACGTTCGACATCTCCTCGAGTAGATGAGCCACAACCTCTGTGTCGGTGTCGGACGCGAACGAGTGCCCGCGCTCGATCAGGCCTGATTTGAGGTCGGCCCAGTTCTCGATGATGCCGTTGTGAACCACCGACACGGTGTGAGAGCAGTCGAGATGGGGATGGGCATTGATGGTGTTGGGAGCCCCGTGCGTGGCCCACCGGGTGTGGCCGACGCCGATCCCGCCGTCGGGTCTCCTCGTCTCGAGTGCTCGTTCCAGGTCGGCGATTCGTCCGACCTGTTTGACGACCGCGATCTCCGAGCCGGTTTCGACTGCGATGCCGGCCGAGTCGTATCCGCGGTACTCGAGTCGTTCGAGGCCCGGAACCAACACATCCAATACCGGACGCGGTCCGGCGTATCCGACGATTCCGCACATGTGCGTTCTCCTCCTGGCGGCGTGACATGCCGCATCAGGGGCGAGATCGATCAAAGACGCGCGTCGCCGCTCCGCCCCCACACCACCGAGGTCTCTGTTCCGGAGTCACCTCCGGGTTTTTCTCCTCGATGTCACGACCGTGGGAAGCCGGGAAGGCATCCGCCGAATTCTCGATGACCTTCCACCTCGTCACCTGGCTGGGTGCCAGGTCTGGCGCTTCGTTGTTCGCGATCTCGCCCATCTGTCTGTTCTCCCTCGGGCTGTGCTCCTTTCGGTGGTCCCGAGGGTCATCACCCGGAGGTCGTCAGTTCCTCACCGACGACCGCCGCGATGCGTTCAGCGTACTCCTGTGCCGTCTCTTCTGTGGCGGCCTCGACCATCACCCGCACCATCGGCTCTGTACCCGAGGCCCTGACGAGCACCCGTCCGTCGCCGCCCAGGTCGGTTTCCACGGACGCCACCGCTTCCCAGACCCTCGACGCATCCGCCAGCCTCTCCCGGTCGACGCCTCGAACGTTGATCAGCACCTGCGGGTATTCCACCATGGCCTCGGCTCTGAGCTGTGCCAGGGGTTTTCCGCTACCCGCCACGACTTCGAGAAGCCGGACCCCCGTGAGTAGTCCATCACCGGTTCGGCCCCGGTCGAGAAAGATCACATGGCCGGACTGCTCACCTCCGAGAATCGCCTTGTTGGCGACCATGGCCTCGAGAACGTACCTGTCACCCACCTTGGTCTCGACCAGGCCGATGCCGGCCTCCTCGAGCGCCTTTCGGAACCCCAGGTTCGACATGACGGTGGCCACCACGAGGTTGTTCTTGAGTCTGTTGGTCGACTTCCAGTGTCTGGCGATGATCGCCATGATGACGTCGCCGTTGACGACGACCCCTTCCTCGTCGACGGCGATGAGGCGGTCGGCATCCCCGTCGAACGCGAATCCCACCCGACCGTCGACTTTGGATGCCAGGAACTCCGGGTGGGTGGCGCCACACCCATCGTTGATGTTCATGCCGCTGGGCTCGTCGGCGAGAACGCTGACGTTGGCGCGGAGTTTCCGGAACAGTGCCGGGGCGGCCCGGTACGCCGCCCCATGGGCGCAGTCGAGCACCAGGTCGATACCGTTGAAGGTGTAACTGGCCTCTCTTGCCAGATCGGCGACATACCTGTCCATGCCCGTGGTGTCGACGAACCGCGTGCCCACGGCGGCGCCGTACGGCGTGGAATATGAGTCGCTGTGGAGGCGCTCCTCGATCTTGGCCTCTTCGGCGTCGGTGAGTTTGGTACCGCGCCGGCCGAGAATCTTGATGCCGTTGTCGGCCGCCGGGTTGTGGGAAGCGGAGACCACAACGCCCATATCCACTCCGGCGCGAGCGGTCAGGTGGCTGATGGCCCCCGATGGGAGTACGCCCACGTCGACGGTGTCTACACCGGACGAGTGGAACCCGGCCTGCAACGCGGCCGACAGCATCTCACCGGAGCGTCGGGTGTCTCGGCCCACCAGGGCGGAACCCCCGATAACCAGCGACCCCGCAGCCCGCCCTATCTGAAGAGCGAGCTCCGGGGTCAGTTCGAGGTTGGCGACACCGCGTACGCCGTCGGTGCCGAACAGTCGGGTGCGTTCACCCAGCATGCCGAGCTGCGTTCAGCGCTTGGTGTACTGCGGAGCCCGTCGGGCCTTGCGGAGACCGTACTTCTTGCGCTCGACGATACGGGCGTCGCGGGTGAGCATCCCGGCCTTCTTGAGCGTCGGCCTCAATTCCGGATCCAGGTCGATGAGGGCACGGGCAATCCCGAGGCGCAGCGCGTCGGCTTGCCCGGTGGTACCTCCGCCCTCCAGCGTTGCCTCGACGTCGTACCGTCCCTGCGTCTGAGTTATCTGGAGGGGCTCCATCACGCGGAGCCGGGTGGCCATGCTCGGGAAATACCGCTCGAGCGGACGACCGTTGAGCGTCACTTGCCCGCCTCCGTCACGCAGACGGACTCGAGCCACGGATTCCTTGCGACGGCCAGTGGCCTGGGTCAGCGGCTTGGGCATCAGGCTTCAACCTTTCGGATGTCGAGAGTGAGGGGCGCGGGCTTCTGGGCGGCATGAGGATGATCGGGGCCTGCGTAGACCTTGACCTTCTTGCCCATCTTTCGACCCAGCTTGTTCTTGGGAAGCATGCCGCGCACTGCCCGCTCGACGATCGCCTCCGGGCGACGATTTCGGAGCGCCTCGAAGGACTCGGCCTTGAGCCCGCCGGGGTAGCCGGAGTGCCGGTAGTAGATCTTCTGCTGGCTCTTGCCCGACGTGACCGCCACCTTGTCGGCGTTGACGACGATCACGAAGTCGCCGCCGTCGACGTGGGGGCTGAAAGTGGCCTTGTGCTTGCCGCGGATGACCTGAGCGACCTCGGAGGCGAGGCGACCGAGAGGAAGATCGGTGGCATCGACCACCCACCAGTCACGGGACAGATCGTCGGATTTGGGTGAGTATGTCTTGTTGTTCGTCATGAATGATCCATTGGTCGAGTGTGACCGGGAAATCTCGGGTGGGAAACGAGATGCCCCCAGACGGGGCCCCGACAGAATAGGCGGCGAGGGTCCACCGCACAATCTGAGACCGCTCAGTCCTCGATGGGAAGAGGGTTCCCCGAGACGAATGCCGCTATGGCCTGCGTGGCCGCCTCGGTTCGCACCACGTAGGACACGCCACCCTCGGACGATCCCGTCACCGGCAGAGCCATCGACTCGGATGCAGGGGCGGTGACAAACCTGAATCCGAACAGGCCCAGGTTCCAGGTGTGGGTCTGTTCTCCGACCCGAATGCTCGCCGTCACCGAATTTGCCAGCGATGGAGCCCGCACCACACCACCAGGAGTCAGCGCCTTTCGGATGACGGCTTCCAGCACCTGGCGTTGGCGGCTGGTCCGGGCGATGTCACCCCCTTGGGCTGATTGGTAGGACCCGTCCCGCAGTTCCTCTGTCGCCCGGGAACGTACGAATGCGAGGGCGGTGGCGCCATCGACGACCTGAGTACCGGCCGGCACATCGAGACCGCTTTTGGCGTCGCGAGTCGGGTATTCGAAGGTCAGCTCGACGCCTCCGACTGCGTCGACGATCTCGGCGAAGCCGCCAAACTCGACTTCCATGTAGTGCGATATCCCGACGCCCAGATCGTTCTGGATCGTCGACGCGAGGAGATCTGCTCCGCCGTAGGCGTATGCGGCGTTGATCTTGTCGGTGCCGTGCCCGTCGATCGAGACCTTGAGATCGCGGGGAAGGCTGAGCATCTGGACCGTCCCGCCCGAGACGTGGGCGAGGATGATCACGTCGGCCCGCTGGCCGGCGAAACTCCCGAAACGGCCTTCGAGATCGTCGGGGAGGTTCTCGCGCGAGTCTGACCCCACGATCAGATACGTCCCCGGGCCGGAGCCAGCAATCGACGGCGTCGGGACTCGGTTCAGTCGGGCATCCGTGACGACCATGGCGAGCGCCACGAGACTGACGGCCAAGACAACGAACACCGAGAGAAGCCTGAGAAACCGGCGCTTCTTGCGAGGCTTCGCAGGCCGCGCAGCTCGAGCCTCCGGTGTCGCCGGTGGGGGGCGTGGCTGTTGCGCCGGAGGCGGGGTCACGGCAGGCATCAACGTGGTCCTCTCGGATACAGGAGCCGGCGATTCGGGCTCCGGCTCGGCCGGGGCCGCCGCCTCAGGCTCCGGCTCCGGCACCACCGCGCGGGCGGCTACCGGCTGCTCCGTCCATGACTCGGGCTGGACAGGGCGAGTCGGAGCGGTGGCCGGCGGTTCAGGTGTATCCCGTTCGGGCTTCCACGGCTGACCGGGACGCCAATGATCTCGGGGTTCTTCGGACGGTTGATCGGGCATCGCTCTCGTGGAATCGGGGAACGACCGGGTGAGCAACCGCCACGCTACTCGGCGGCGGCGCCTATGACGCGCTCTGCCAGCGATCCCACCGACTCGATGGAGTACGGGCCCGGCTGGATCCCAAGCGGGTCAACGAGCCACGACCGGTCGAAGCCGGCACCGAGTGCCCCATCCACATCGTGAAACCGGGAATCCCCCACGTACCAGGTGCCGGCAGGATCGAGCCCCATTCGTTCGCAAGCCATGAGGAAGATGCGCGACTCGGGCTTGGCCGAGCCAACCACGGCCGAGTCGATGACGATCTCGAAGAAGCGGATCAAGCCGGCTTCGCGGAGACTCTCCTCCACCGACCCGTCGGAGTTCGACACCACACCCATCCGCACGCCCGCACGATTCAGCCGCTCGAGCGCTTCGATGGTGCCCGGTATCGCCAGGGTCCACAGCCCGCGTCCCCGGTCGATCACCGGACCCGCTTCGACAGGGGCAGGATGGCCCAGACGGTCGAAATACCGTTCGAGAAACCAATCCCACGTCGCGTGTTCACCCGATGCCCGCAAGGTCGAGAACTCGACGATCGTTCGGTAGTGAGCCTCGAATGCGGCCCCGGCGTCGATCGGAAACCCGAGGATGGCCGCCATTCGATCGGGGTGCTGGAGGACCAGGGTCCCACCCGCATCGAACAGGATTGCGTCGGGAGTCATCGGGACAGGCTACCGGTCGACGGCGCCACAGAGGTAGTGTGCCCTCCCCGTGGAGCAATCTCGAACACCCTGGATCACGGCCGCAATCGTCATTGCCGTGATCACCGCCCTGGCCGTGCTGGAGGCGGGCGACGTCGTCATGTCCGTTCCCGAGGCGCTGCTGATCGGCATCGTGGAGGGGGTCACCGAATTCCTCCCCATCAGTTCCACTGGGCACCTGGCGGTCACCGAGCAGTTGCTGGGTCTCACCAGCACTCCAGAGGCAAAGGCGGCCGCCGACGCCTACGCGATCGTGATTCAGGCCGGGGCAATAGTGGCGGTGCTCGGGTTGTATCGCCGCCGGATAGGGACGGCGATCGCAGCCATCGCCGGCCGCGGACCCGACGTGGATGCGGGGCGCCGACTACTGGCGGCGTTGATCGGCGGCTTCGTGCCCGCAGCCATCGTCGGACTCCTGTTCAGTGATTTCATCAAGGAAAACCTCTTCGGCTTGTGGCCGGTGGTGGCGGCCTGGATCGCCGGCGGTGTCGTCATCCTCGTGTGGAAGAAGGCGGCCGGTCATCGCCCGTTGGAGACGCTCGGCCTGAAACAGGGCCTGATCATCGGGATCGCCCAGGTGGCGGCGGTGTGGCCCGGTACGAGCCGCAGCCTCGTCACCATCCTCGCCGCACTCGCGTTGGGCTACTCCATGTCGGCAGCAGTCGAGTTCTCGTTCCTGCTGGGTCTGGTGACCCTCGGGGCGGCGACCAGATC
>Ga0224510_10001330_pt1 | contig 16554 bp, 15 predicted proteins | sample SF_May12_sed_USG_FD_170161 | JGI IMG/M metagenome (GOLD analysis project Ga0224510, IMG submission 170161) | Sediment microbial communities from San Francisco Bay, California, United States - SF_May12_sed_USGS_4_1 | ecosystem: Environmental > Aquatic > Marine > Sediment | place: USA: California... | reverse complement strand
AGGTAGGTATCGACCTTATTGGCTAAGGCTGTTTTGGAGAGCTGATAAACCGTCTCCGCATTGGGGTGTTCGGGGGAGGTTGAGAGCAGGAGGCCTAACTTTTTATGGGCAAGGGCCGGATTGGGGGTGATGGCGGCGGGGTTCATGTTGAAAAAGCTCCCTGATTACAAAACGTTATCCGTGGGTTATAGGTATATTCGGGTCGGGTGTCAAGCAAGTATTTAAGGGAGTTCTTGCTTGACGATGTTTTTCCTGTCTCTTTATAATTTACTGATTTTCAAGAGATTTTTTCATTCCAGATATTTCCGATTATGGCCAATCTCACGCATTTCAATGAATCAGGTCGCGCCCGGATGGTGGATGTCACCCATAAGAACCAAACCGAGCGTGTGGCAGTGGCGGAAGGCAAGGTTTTTATCCTTCCCGACACGCTTAAAAAGATCCAGGAAGGTCGCATGGCAAAGGGTGACGTGTTAGGGGTGGCGCAGGTGGCCGGGGTGATGGGGGCCAAGCGAACCCCGGACTTGATTCCCATGTGCCATCCTTTGCTGCTGACCAGTGTCGATGTGGATTTTCAAGAAGATGCCCATCCCAATCCGGCCGGACGGTGTGCCATTACCATTCAAGCCACCGTTAAAACGGCCGGGAATACCGGAGTGGAAATGGAAGCCATGACTGCCGTATCGGTTGCTGCCCTGACGATTTATGATATGTGCAAAGCGGTAGACAAGGGGATTGAATTCGGAGAAATTGCCCTGGTCTCAAAGTCCGGGGGAAAGTCCGGTACGTATACCAGGAGTCAAAAGACGGGGTAGCCAAGGGTTAATCCCATCGGTAGTCTCAGGAGCCTTCATGGTGAAGATCAAATTATTCGGGGTGTTAAAGACAATGGTTCCTGGAGGCAAAGATCTGGAGGTGGTTCTGTCTGAGGGGGGACAGGTCAGGGATCTGGTCCACTTCATTCAGAATGAGTATCCCCAGGTCGGGGAATTACTTGATAAGAAAAAGGTATTGGTATCCGTGAATCAAGAAATTGCCCATTGGGACACGGTGCTGGAGGAGGCGGACGAGATTGCGTTATTGCCTCCCTTTGCCGGTGGATCCTGTGATGCATGGGCCAATGGGAGGGTGAAATTCAATGGCGGTTGAACTTGGAGAAGGCATGTTGGTTCGGGTGCAACAGGAAAATTTTTCTATCGATGCGGAATTAGAGCGTGTGCGTTCACGGTCCCGCCGGATCGGAGGGATTGCGATGTTTTTGGGCACCGCCAGGGATCGCTCAAAGGGTCGTGATGTGAGTTCCATGAGTTTTGAGCATTACGAGGGGATGGCCCAGAAAAAACTTCAAGAAATTCGTGAACAAGCTTTGCGGGATTTTGACATCATTGAAGCCTTGGTCCTGCACCGGTATGGCCCGATTGAAATTGGAGAAAATATTGTCTTGATTATTGTCGGGGCCGAGCACCGGGCTGATGCCTTTAAGGCTTGTCAATGGTGTATCGATGAGCTCAAAAAAATCACCCCGATCTGGAAAATGGAAACAACGCCGCAAGGGGAAGTGTGGGTGGAGGAGCATCCGTAATGGATTCAGGTGAAGCCGTGACCCTGCCGCACATGGTGAAAGATTCCTGGGGTCGGCCGTTACGATCGTTACGCATTTCTGTGACAGATCGGTGCAATTTACGGTGTCAATACTGCATGCCTGAGGAAAACTATGTGTGGCTTCCCAGGGAAAATCTGTTGACCTTTGAAGAAATCGCGTTGTTAACGAATATGTTTTCCGATCAAGGGATTGATCGAGTGCGTATTACCGGCGGGGAACCGCTCTTACGCAATAATGTGGCGGAGCTCATCCGGATGCTTCGTCAAAATCCCTGCATTCAAGATATCGCGATGACAACCAATGGGGTGTTGTTGAGTGAACAGGCACAGGCTCTCTTTGACGCGGGGCTCCATCGGGTGACAGTAAGTCTGGATACGTTGAAGCCCGAGCGTTTTAAGTCGCTGACCCGACGGGATACATTGGACCAGGTTTTTGAGGGGATTGCCTCTGTTGGACGGGTGGGGTTTTCAGGATTGAAGCTGGACACGGTTACCATGAAGGGATACAACGAGGATGAACTTATTCCCTTGCTTGAATATGGCAAGCAGGTGAAAGGCGAAGTCCGCTTCATTGAATATATGGATGTGGGCGGAGCCAATGATTGGTCTGCCGATAAGGTTCTTTCCCGAAAAGAAATTTTGAAGGTAGTGAGTGAGTATTATGGTACTGTCGAGCATGTGGAGGAGGTCAGTTCGGCTCCTGCTCAGCGGTTTCGCCTGCCGGATGGCACCACATTCGGGATCATTTCTTCCACGACCATGCCCTTTTGTTCAACGTGTGACCGGAGTCGGTTGACGGCGGATGGCATGTGGTATTTGTGCTTATATGCCAAATCCGGTCTTGACCTTCGCAAGCCCCTTCGAATGGGGCGATCTCGAGAAGACATCCGTTCAATCATTCAGTCAGTCTGGGAAACTCGAAAAGATCGGGGGGCGGAAGAACGAAAGGAACTTGAACAGGTTAGTGGCCGTGGCCGGTATATAGATATTGACCGGTTGCGTAAGGATCCTCATCTGGAAATGCATGCCAGAGGTGGCTGAAATTGCGTTTTCCCCTATCCGTCTTGTCGCATATCCTGCCTGCTGATTTTTCTGTATAGACTGTGGGTTCGCTTTCTTTCCAAAAGACATTTTCTTGCCGGTTGTTTGTCCCTATGGTAAGGTCTTGTCGTGATTGAAGGCCGTTTCGGAGTCCATGAATTCTTTTGTGTGCTCTCCCTTCTTCTTTTGGTTTTTTCTCTATTTCAGAACAAACAAGATGCTGGATAACCACTTTGGCTGGGTTCACGATTGAAGCGAAGGATAGACTGATTTATGGGATGGTTTAAGCGGAATAAAAGCGCTGATGCTGAAGGGACTTCCATTAAAATTGTGGAAGGGATGTGGGTTAAATGTGCGGTGTGCCGCGCGATTATTTTTAAACGCGAAGTTGAGCGAAATTTAAAAGTATGCCCTAAATGCCAATATCATTTTCCGCTAACGGTGGAAGAACGCTTGGAGTTGATTGCCGATCCTGGTTCATTCCAGGAATGGGACGGTGATTTGGTTCCAGGGGATCCATTGAAGTTTGTGGACAAGTTGCCGTACCGAAAGCGTATCCAAAATGCTCAGGAAAAAACAGGGAAAAAAGAAGCGATTCTGACCGGACGATGCCGAATTGGTGATATGCCTCTGGCTTTGGGAATTTTCGATTTTTCATTCATGGGTGGGAGCATGGGATCGGTGGTCGGTGAGAAAATCTGTCGCGCCATTGATCAGGCGCTGACCGCACATATGCCATTTTTGTTAGTCACGACCTCCGGGGGGGCTCGCATGCAAGAGGGGACCCTGTCTTTGATGCAAATGGCTAAGACCGCTTCAGCATTGGCAAAATTACAAGAGGCTCGAATGCCATTTTTGGTCTTGTTAACCGATCCGACCTTTGGAGGAGTGACTGCCAGTGTAGCGATGTTGGGGGATATTATTCTGGCAGAACCCAAGGCCTTGATTGGGTTTGCCGGCCCACGGGTCATTGAACAAACGATCAAGGAACGATTGCCGGAAGGCTTTCAACGCGCCGAGTTTTTATTGGAACACGGCATGGTCGATCATATCGTTGAACGAAAAACTCTCAAGGCCACCCTCGGAATATTGCTCACGCATTGCGGGGCAGAGGTCTCCTCTACGGCAGAGTAACGTCTGAAAGGTCGGATCTCTTTTCCTATGCGGGCCTCAACTGCCTTCACGACGATACCTCATCAACGGCGAGAGACAGATGTTGTAATTATCATTGGCATTGGACCTCCTTTCCCTTATTCCTTCCTCCCGGTTCTCCGACTGCTGTGGCCACCTATCCAGAAACGATCGACTATCTTTTTTCCTTGCAGAGGTTTGGCATCAAGCTGGGTCTTGAGGCTATCACAGACATTCTCGGCCGGTTGGGAAATCCTCAGTCTCAATATGCCACGCTTCATGTTGCCGGCACGAATGGAAAGGGATCCTCGTCGGCAATGTTGGCGAGTATTCTTCAAGCTAGCGGCTATCGTGTTGGTCTCTATACCTCACCGCATCTGATGGATTTTCGTGAGCGCATACGGGTTCAGGGATCGGACATTGCGGAGGACGATGTCTGTACATTGACGGAGCAGATCCGGCAAGCGGCTAATCCGCTCTCAGCACTCACATTTTTTGAATTCACAACAGCCATGGCTTTTCGGCACTTTATGAACCAGCAGGTTGACATTGCCGTTGTAGAAGTGGGGATGGGGGGAAGGTTCGATGCGACCAATGTCTTGAATCCCTTGGGTGTCCTGATTACGGGGATTGGTTTTGATCATGAAGCCTATCTTGGCGAATCGCTTCAGGAGATTGCGCAAGAAAAAGCTGGGATTATTTGTCAAACGACCCCGGTGGTGTTGGGTCCGATGCCAGAGGAAATTGGCCGGATCTTTGAGGCTCAGGCCCGGAAACGGCAAGCGTCTTTCTTTCGGTTCGGTCAGGAGTTTTCCATTTCCAAAGCCGGATTGGCGGCATTTACCTATCATGGGCCACGCTGGACGATTCCGGGATTACAGACCAATTTGCTCGGTTGCCATCAGATGGTCAATGCCGGCAATGTGTTGGCGCTCTTGGAGACGTCCGTCGAAGGAACCTATCCTATTTCGCAGGCGGCTATCCGGACAGGTTTGCAACAAGTCAGGTGGAGGGGGCGATTGGAAGTTATTCATCGGGATCCCCTGATTATCCTGGATGGCGCGCACAATCCTTCAGGCGCTCAAGTGGTAATTGACTTTCTTTACTCACAAATCCATGATTGCCCGGGACGAAAACTGATTTTAGTGGTCGGGATGATGCGCGACAAGAATCACCAAGCGTTTTTGCGTGTCTTCTTACCTCTTGTTGACTCCCTTATTTTGACCCAACCGCGAATGGAGAGGGCGGCGTCCGTAGATGAGTTGAACCAAGCCGTCGATCGGGATGAACTGGTGCCGTGGCTGCTCTCAGATTCATGGGATGCCTTTTGCCAAGCCAAAAAAATCGCAAACCCTTCGGACCTTATTTGTGTGACCGGTTCATTATTCCTGGTAGGAGAGGTGCTCAAGCGTCTCACTCAACTGGGTTCTCCAACGTGACGGGTGTGAATACGGTGGGAGGTTTGCGTTTCCCACTGTTTCTTGCTCATAGTCTTTTTGTCGGGATACTGATCTTTTTGCCTCTTGTGGCGTTGGGGGAAACCGAGGTCGGGCAACGGGATTTCCCTGTCGTGGAACCTGAGGGGCTACCCCCCCAACCAGAGGGCGTCCCTGTCGAAATCAATGCTGACCAAATCGAATATGATCAGAATCGGGACGAATATCACGCAACCGGATCGGTGGATGTCATCCGAGGCACAGTGCATTTGACCGCGGATGAAGCCACGCTTCAAAAATTAACAGGACGTCTCACGGCACTCGGGCATGTGCATTTACGGGATGAGCAGACCGATATTTGGTCGGAACAACTCGAGCTGAATCTCAATACTGAAGCGGGTGTGATTACGAATGGCAATATTTTTCGGAAGGATCGCAATTCCTTTGTGAGCGGGCGACGTATTCAGCGGTTTTCCGAAACCCATTATCGGGTCAAGGACGGTTCCTTTACCAATTGCGATGCCAAGGACGGCCAGATACCTGCCTGGCGATTTACCTTTACAGATATCGATTTGGAATTTGAGGACAGCTTATTTGGAAAAGGGGTGTGGTTCAATGTGAATGATGTCCCGGTCCTCCCTGTCCCCACTTTTAGGTATCCCTTGGGTGCCACTCGAAAAACCGGTTTGCTGTTTCCGACGACTGGGTACAATTCGAAATTCGGGTTCCAATACCGGCAAGGGTTTTTTTGGGCGATCAACGCCAGTCAGGATTTAACCATTTCCCCGCAAATATTAACACAGCGTGGAGGAGGGGCAGACCTGCAATATCGCTATGTTTGGAATCGGCAAACGAAGGGAACGTGGTTGATCAGGTCTCTTTATGATACCACTCAAAATCGTGGTCGAGCCGAAATTCGTGGGGGGCATGTGCAGCAGTTCTCTCCAGATCTGTCCTTGCGAATTCTCGGCAATTATTCAACTGATCGATCCCTTTTGCAAAATTTAAGCAGTTCCGGAGCTCTTCGAGCCCTGCCAAGCCAGGAATCGAATCTGACCCTTCTTCAGCGGTTGGATCATGGGGCGCTCTACCTGTTTGGCCAGTACCTTCAGCCGCTCGGCGCAGGAGGTGATTCAACCTTTCAACGCTTGCCAGAAGTGGGGCATCGTTTTGTGAATCCCGATGTATTCGGAAGTCCCTTTTCGTTGACAGCCGATACGACCGCTGTCGAATTTTACCGCCAACAAGGATTCAACGTGGGGCGTGTCGATTTTTTGCCGGGACTGTCAATGGAAGGGCTTCATGTGGGTCATACCCTGGGATTTCGTCCACAGGTGAAATTTCGTGAAGTGGCGTATACTCGAGGCCTTACAGACAAGTCCGCGCAACATCGTGAAACCTTCTGGGTTGGCGCTGAAGCGTTCACAAACTTTTCGAAACGGTTTTCAATGGGGGAAGGGAATTGGATCCGGCATTCCGTGACACCGAATGTGATCTATGAGTTTGTGCCACAGACCAAGCAAGGTGCCTTAGTGCAGGTTGATGCCGTCGATGATTTAATCAAAAAGAGTCTGATCACCTATTCATTGAAAAATCGCATTAGCGAACAAGGAGGAAGCGGAAATTCCAATACCTGGTTAGACCTCTTGTTTGCACAAAGTTATCATGTTGGCTCTCCCCCTCCTTTGGCCTCCCGGTTTTCAGATATTTGGACCAGGGGAGTGTTTCATAAGCCGGTCGACTCACAGCAATTTCTTTCAGCGTTGAATCTGACTGTGGATGCCTTTTTCGATCCCGGTAAAAAAGAATTTTCCCAGATGAATACCGATGCGTTCATCCAAGGCCAAAAGGTCTGGTATGCGAGCGTGGGGCAACGGTACACAAAGGCGGGGCCGAGAGTCCGTCGGGGAGACATATGGAATCCCATTTCATTTAACGAAATGCTGGAACCCGCTGACAAAATTCTTTATCTCACGGTAGGAGGTGGCTTACGTTTGCCGCACGGTGTGACGCTGGGTACAAAATGGTATCATGATGTGCGGACTGGGCAGACGGCTGAATGGGATGTGGTGGGCTTGTATCAAAACCCCTGCCGGTGTTTCTCGTTGGGCCTGTTTTATCAGGAATTGCCGGATCGAACCCAATTTGATTTTTTAATCAGTCTGACGGGCTTGTGGGGGACCCAAGGGTATGGAACACAACTGATGAAAGCGATATTAAGCCCCATTATGTCCGGAGAAAAAGGTCTTCCCTGGGACTATCGCTAACCAATTGGTTCCTTCTGGTCATGTCTCCGCGCATCCTGGTCTTCATGGTGCTGATGGTTGGATTGGGGTATGGAGTATGGCCCGGTTATGCTCTTTCGCAGGAAGTCATCACCGATCAGGTTAGCATTACTTCGGAACGGGGACAGCTGTTCGGTATCACGTCTGGAGAGGGTATTGCGAGGGCATTTTTAGCTGCTGGCGAAGAGGTTCTTGCGGTTGAGGCCAAAGGGGTGACGGGATATGTCCAGACGACCAAACGGTTGCTGGGGTTTTCAGGGAGGCTGCAACGGTGGGTGGATATGAGTCTTTCCTCTGGGGAACAGGTGGTCAAATGGATGGTTACGCCCCGGATGATTGTCGTTCAAGGTCGCGAGGCTGTGTATGGGTTTCAAAGCGATCTTGGTCGTTGGAAAAGAGAGTCGTGGGGAGCCGGAGAGACTTTGGTGGATAGTGTGGTCGACGACCATGTGGGAATTGTAATCACTAATCGACGAGTATTGGGATTTTCAGCGTTTACGGGAGGTTTTTTTTCGAAGGACCTTCCATCCGGCAATTCGATTCACGATATGCAAGTCAATGATAATGTGGTGATCATTCACCTGTCAGGGCTCACGCTGGTGTTTCGATCTGGCCTCGCGATTTGGGCCGAGTTACCTTGATTAATTTGAGGAAAGGCTACTGGCGGGCTGGGGGTGCTGGGTTACACCCGGGTAATCCACCCCGATGGGCGTGTTTGAACAATAATGGCTCCACCATTGAATGACTTCCTGGAGAAAGGGATCCTCAGGCCCGGTCGCAAACAGGTGACCATAAAGGTAGCCCGTCTGGGTATCAAAGAGAATGAAGATGGGCATGGGGGCCGGCTGCGGGATAAGTGGGGTGTCCATGTGAGATTGGTACCCTGTTCGGGCGGTTCCTAATCTATCGTGACTAAAAATGCTTGTCGGAAAATCTTGGGAATTTCTTAAGTGTGGCATGGTGTCAAATGGGGGTGATCGGTCAAAGAACAGGAAGGGCCCACTCTCATGATTTCAGGGCGAACGAGTCGAAGATCTCGGAACGGTTGATGAATATTCAAAGCCAGCCCTTGACCTTCCCCGCTAAATGGGGTAGCTATGTTTCTTTATCGCACGGACGGTGTAATCCGGCGTGCGTTCACACGGGCAGAGAGGGAGGCCAGCCATGGATGCGTTAGATTCTGCGGAATCGCCTATTGAGAGTCGAGGTGCCCAGATCCTGCTTGTTGAAGATGAGGTGGATGTGCGGGATTCCATCAAGGCGCAACTGGAAGGAGAAGGACATCAGGTGGTGGCAACGGAGTCCGGGAGTGAAGCTCTGGCCCTGGCGGAGTCCTCGCAGTTTGATATTGTGTTAACCGATGTCATGATTCCGGACATCAATGGGATTGAGTTGGTTCAGCGAATTAATCAATTGCCCAACCATCCTGTGACGATCGTCATGACAGGCTATGGGTCCGTGGAAATGGCCGTGAAAGCCATCAAAGCCGGCGCATTTGATTTCCTCTCTAAACCTTTCTCGGTAGACGTCTTAAGCGCCACCATGGCGAGTGCCTTGCGGGTAAAATCTCTTCAGGACGAGAACGTCGAACTCAAGAAAACCGTCAGAGGTCAGTTTAGTTTAGGAAAATTAATTAGCTCAAGCCAGGTGATGCAAGAGGTGTTTCGGCTGATTGATTGTGTGGCGGACACCGATAGTACCGTCCTCATTTTGGGAGAAAGTGGAACGGGCAAAGAGTTGATTGCCCAAACGATTCATTGTCATAGCACGCGGCGTCGGGGGAGCCTGATCCCCGTCAATTGCGGAGCGATTCCCGAGGCATTATTAGAAAGTGAATTGTTCGGGCATGAGAAAGGGGCGTTTACCGGAGCGGTGGCATCACGTGTCGGACGATTCGAGCTGGCGACCGGAGGGACCATTTTCCTTGATGAAATTGGTGATCTGAGTCCTCCGCTGCAGGTGAAACTTCTTCGAGTGTTACAGGAGCGTACGTTTGAACGGGTGGGAGGCACCCGAACCTATAAATCGGATGCCCGCGTCATTGCCGCCACCAATCAGGATCTCGAAACCTTGGTGGCTGCCAAGCAATTTCGGGAAGATCTTTATTATCGCTTGAATGTCGTGCCGGTTCTTGTTCCTCCTCTCCGCCAGCGTGTGGAGGACATCCCGCTTTTGCTCCAGCATTTTATTCAGATGTTTAATGAGCGGCGGAAAGCTGAATTAACCGGAGTTTCTGATGAAGCGATGGGTCTCTTATGTGAATATTCCTGGCCGGGAAACGTCCGGGAACTCGGGAATATTGTTGAGCGAATTGCGATTTTAAAACGTCGGGGTTTGATCGAGCCAGCAGATTTGCCGGAAAAAATTCGGCGATTACCGTCCACCCATCTCCCTACCATGCCTGCGGCGATTCCGGTGGGAGGGGTGGATCTGTCCAGGGTTGTTGAGGAATTTGAGAACCGGTTGATCCTTGAGGCCCTTGAGCGAACCAATTGGGTCAAAAGTAAAGCCGCGCGCCTCCTGCAGATCAATCGAACGACTCTTATTGAAAAATTAAAAAAGAAATCGCTGGCTGAAGTGGTGGCACAGCGTACGGCTTCCTCCGAAGATCTTGCCGATGTGTAACGACGGAAGGCGTGTAACGTCTCCTGCCCTGTTTGATCTTTTCTTCTCCAAACCAGCCTGAAGTTCTGACCATTCCGTCAACTCCTTGACGGTGGCAATAGTCTCCGTTCATACCGGTCCTCTTGAAAACTTCCTGGTTTTTCAACGGAAATCCTGTTCCGTCCATTCTTTGCCCGGCAAGAATAGCTCCGGTCTAATTTTTGCTGAATAGGTTCGTCAGGTTGGAGCACACACCAAAGGTGAGGAGATTAATTTTGTTGGCCCTGTCGTCTGTCCTCTGGCCCAGCATGGTCATGGGTGGTCCATGTTCTGACTTTCCCTGGCAGGTTCCTCGAGACATGGTGATGCCCGAAATCATCCGCCAAGGGCAGGAGGCGATGCAAGCAGGACACCTATTGGAAGCGCAAGAATTGTTTTCCACGTATTTGAGCCACCAAAACGATGGGATTTTTGCAGAGGGAGCCAGATGGGTGGTGGCCTCTCTTCCTGATCCCTCCGATGAACCCGGGGAAGAAATTTTTAAACGCATGGACCGTCTCCAAGCCATGAAGACCAGAACTCCGAAGAGTGTGTATGCCCCATGGGCGCTCTGCGCGATGGGAGATGTGTATTGGGAAGCCGGCTGGTATTCGGAAGCCAGCGCCATGTTTGAAGAATTCCTCAGGTCCTATCCCGAACACCCTTTAGCGGGAGGGGTCATGGTGGAAGCCGGATTAGGGTATTTAAAAAATGGGCAATATCTGGAGGCCGCACTCGTGTTTCGACGGGTGGTGGAAGAACCGAAATGGAAAGCCTATCGCTTGAAGGGCGCATTGGGGTTAGCTGATGCCACGGCCATGGCCAAAGCTTGGAAGCAGGCCTACTACTGGTATCGGGTGGTGGAAGCTGAAACGCCTGAACTCATCCGCCAGTCAGGGGATTCCTCCTATCATTATGGATTAACTGAGATGGCGGTTGGCAATCCCGCCAATGCTCTATCCAGATTTTTGTTGACCGTCAATCTTCATCCGCATCGGGAGACGACCGGGCAGGCTCTCAACCGGATTTCGGAGAAATTGCTGCAAGAGGGCCATGAGTTTCTGGCCTTGTGGTTTGCTGATCAAGCCCGCCAACAATTTTCGGATCGGGAACCCGGTCGACGCGGCCAGGCGGAACTGACGAGATGGGTGGTTTCTTTTTTGTCGCAGGAACACACCAAGGAAGACTGGGCCCGCGTCTATCAACGGTTTGATGACTTGGACCTTTATCTATCCCTCTCATGGGATCACGTCTTGGAAACCGCCAGGGTGTTGAGCCAAGCACCAGAAACCGATCTTGTTGAAGAAAGTATGTTTTGGACGGGGCGAGCCTATCACTCGTTAGGAGATGTGCCGGCGGCCGTTCAAGCCTTTGCGCATCTGATTATGGTGGCATCGTCGGATGTCAGGCGTCAGGAAGCGCAAGACCAGCTCAGTCGTCTCTTGAATCAACAGATTCGATCTCTCTATGACCAAAAATCCTGGGTGTCGCTGCTCAAATTTCATGCAGACCATCAACAGGCCTTTCATCTGGTGCCATTGCAACGGGAGCGGGTCTTGATGGTGGCTCAAGCCTATCAGCAGGTGAATCTCCCTTCTGAAGCGGTGCATTGGTATGACCAATTGTTGAAGGAGTACCCGGACAGTCTCCTTCGGGAAGACATCCTCCTCCAAAAGGTCTTGCTTGCTGAGGAGCAGGGGAACGGTTCGTTGGTGCGGGAAGTTGGCGCATCCTATCTGCGCGAGTTTCCCGAGGGCCAATGGCGAGGCCAAGTGGAGACGGCACGTGGCATGGAAGCCTTGGAAGGCCAACGGTATGCAGAAGCCATCAGAGACTTGTCTGAGGCTATTCAGCATGTGGACGGGATCGCAGAGCAACGCCATGTCCTCCGGAATCGGGCACGCGCGTATCGAGCTCTTGGGCAAATGGAGTTAGCCGTTCAAGACTTGCGACAGGTGGTGTCCATCCAACCGGCTATCATTGCGGATGTGATCCGGTTGGGAGATGCCGTGTTTGATCAAGGTGAGTATGCCGAGGCTGAACGCTTATATGATCAGGTCCTCGTTTCTGATGCGCCGGTGGCGGTAAAAGCCTGGGCCAAGTACCGGTTGGCTGTCTCGCTAGAACATATGGGGAAATACGTTGAAGCGCAAAAGCTTCTCGGCGAAATCCGGCAGTTAGAAACCCGTTCGCCGGAGTTGGAAAATACGATCCGTTCTGCCGCAACCGCGGTATTGGATGAACTCTTATTGAAAGAAGCGCCCCGTGCCAGGATTGCCAATGAGCAGACTCAATCCTAAGCCGATGATCTCTTTCAGTCACAAGCGGACCTGGGAATCCTCCTGGCCGTCGCTCGATGCGACCTCCGAGCCGGCCATCTCCAGTAAGACCCTCAGTCTAGCGCTGGAGGCTAAATATGCGGAAACCCAACGTCTCCATCATCACCTTCATCGCCTCGTGAAGAGTCTTCCGCTGCCCGCATTGCTGTATAACCGAAAAGGCCGGATTGTGACGTGCAATCAAGAAGCCCAGTCGTTTATGACCGGAGTCGATTGGAAGAAGGCGAAATGGCATGTGCAGGATCTTTGGGAATGCCTCGGGTGGCCTCCGGTTCCCTTTACCCACTGGGAGTGGGAAGGAGGACGCTTGTCCTGTTGGGATTGCCCTCTGGGTGGTCCCGATCAGCCCTCCAGTCTCAGTATTCGATATCTCAAGCACGAGTCAGGGTCGTCCACGGGCGATCAGGAACATGTTCATCGGTTGGCCACTATCGGAGAAAAAACTGGACGGCTGGCGCATGATATCCGGAATCCCCTGGCGAGTATCGAATGGTTTGCCACACTCCTGGGTCGTGGCGATCATCCCACTCCTGAACGCCGTGAGCTGGCGGATCATTTGATTCACGCCATTCGTTCGCTGGATGGGTTGGTCTCGAACCTCTTGATTTTCAGCACTCCTTTGCAAGGACAACGGCAGCATGTGAATCTTTCGGCGCTCTTGGATGATGTGGAGTTGCTGGCCATGTATCCCCTCAGAAAAAAACGGCTGACTATCCATCGGCATCGAGAGTCCAATCTTGACGAGATAATGGGCAATGAGCAGTTGCTCAAGCAGGCGTTGCTGAATCTTCTCTTGAATGCCATCCATGCGTCCCTGCCTGACGGACATATTGAGATTCATTGCCGGCAGAAATCGCAATCCGCAACTGCGGCGACGGCTGCCTCTGGTAGGGATGGGGTGCTCTTGAGTATTCGAGACGAAGGGTGTGGGATGTCCGAGGAAGAAGTCCAAAAGGCCTTTCAGCCTTTTTATTCAAAGCGGAAAGGAGGAACGGGTCTTGGACTTCCGATTGTGAAAGATATCGTTCATGTTCATCAAGGCATCATTGAAATTATCAGTCATCAAGGCAAAGGAACAACCGTCGAACTGTTTCTTCCGCAGTAAAGGAGAATGGCATGGTAGACACCGAGAGTGGAGAGGGCCGGGGGATCCTGGTCGTCGAGGATGATGAGCAGCTACAAACGGCCTTGACTAAAGTGTTGAGTCAAAATGGCTATGCGGTGACCGTCGCCAGGGATGGCTATGAGGGCCTAGAGCGGATGGAACGCGATGCCCCCTGGCTGGTGCTGACCGATCTGAATTTGCCGGGTAAGGGGGGAATGGAGTTTTTACGGGAAGTTCGGAATCAGGGCTATCATATGCCGGTGGTCGTCATGACGGCCTATGGAGGTGTGGATGCGGCGGTCGAGGCGCTCAAATACGGGGCAACCGATTTTCTTCAAAAGCCTTTCCCCCTTGATCGGCTCGAAAAACTGATTGAGCAGTTGAAAGAGGATCAGCCCGATCCCGTGCTGGATGTCCGTCGTGTGCAGGAGAAGCTCTGTCGTGAGGAACCTCGAGAGGGTTTCCTGACGAGAGATCCGAAAGTGCAGCAAACCATCAAAATGTTGGAATTGGTCGCGAGCAGCCCGGCGACTATTTTGATTCAAGGAGAAAGCGGGACGGGAAAAGAAGTTCTGGCCCGGCATATCCATCGTCATAGTCCCAGAGCCCATCAACCCTTTGTGGCCATCAATTGTGCAGCCTTGCCGGAGGGGTTGTTGGAAAGTGAATTATTCGGATACGAGAAAGGGGCGTTTACCGGTGCGCTTGCGCGACGGTGCGGCAAGTTTGAATTAGCCCACCAGGGAACGTTGTTATTGGATGAAATCGGGGAAATGAGTTTGGGGTTACAAGCCAAGTTGCTCAGAGTCCTTCAAGAACGGGAAGTGGATCGTCTCGGTTCCCGGCAGCCGGTTCATGTGGATGTGCGGGTGATTGCGACGACCAATCGCAATCTTGCGCAGGAAGTCCAGGCTGGGCGGTTTCGTGAGGATGTGTATTACCGGCTGAGTGTGATGCCGTTTACCATCCCTCCGTTGCGGGAACGTCCGGAAGATATTCAATTATTAGCGGACTATTTTGCCAATCGTTCATTGCGCCGCAATCGGCGCACTCCATGCGGGATTACACCAGAGGCAATGGCCCACTTAAAAAGCCGGCCGTGGCGAGGAAACGTGCGGGAACTGGAAAATGTGATTGAACGGGGAGTGTTATTAGCCGGCAATGGGCCGTTGACGGTTGAGCACTTTCAGTTTGAGGAGCCAATGCTGGCCGCCAATCATACCAGTGCCCCCAGCGGGACCATTTGGGAGATGGAACGGGAACTCATTTTGAAGACCCTTGAGCGTCATGATGGCAATCGGACGCATGCCGCCCGGACACTGGGAATCAGCATTCGTACCTTACGCAATAAATTACGGGAATATCGACAGTTAAACGGGGGGCTTTCGTTAGGCATCTAAGAGGAGTGGACACGGGGATACCCGAATAACTGCTCCTGCCACAAGCGATGGATGCAGAGAACCAGGGGGAAATTTTTTCCCTAGAGGGAAAAAGATTCCGTTCAGTCACAAAAGATACCAGGGCAGCCATGCCCCAAGAGGTCGTGAGGAGTCGGGAGTGAGATGGAGGAGCAAGACATGAGGCGCGAAGCGTGAAGATTTGTTTTGATCTCCTTACTGTTCACTCCTCGCTTTTGACTTCTGGCATTGCTGTTGCTGGTTTGATGATCGACCTCATGAACATTGCAAGCAGGGAAAAGAGCATTCTGGTGAGGAACCAACCTCACAAGGGAACAAGAGAGGAGGGAACGTCATGATGATTACCCCTTGGGACGAAGGCACGCGACCCTTTGAGCGGTCTCTGGATGTGCGGAGCGGCATTCATGAAACCATTGCTTCCAACATGGCCAACGAAGAAACGCCAGGATACAAGGCCAGGATCCTGCCTTTTCAGGAGACGTTCAATGCGGTTCTTCGAGGGGAGGGACCATTAGATCCGGTCGTCACCAATCCGCGCCATTTGCGTGTTGGTTCAGAGGACAATCGGGTGTTTCAACATACCATGAAGCAGGATGCTGGGGCCGGGTTGGACGAGAATACGGTCAATTTGGAAAAAGAAATGACTCTGATGGCGGAAAATACGCTGATGTACATGGCGGTGGCTAAATTTTTAAAAGGTCGATTTGACGGGTGGAACGCGGCCATCGACGGAGGACGTGGTGGTTGATCGCCACTGCGGGGAAAACCGGAACCTTTCCGGTCGCATAGCCACAATAGATTGAGAGAAAAGAAATCCTGTCGGGCATGACGTATCATGAACAATCCGAGAAGAGTTTCGGAAGAAGGAGGTCTCGATGAATATTGATAGGGTATTTGCCGTCGTAGGGTCCGCCTTAGATTCACAACGGCAGCGGCTGAATATCATTGCCAGCAATCTGGCCAATGCGGAATCCACCCGCTCGCCGGATGGGGGACCGTACATCCGGCGGGATGTCGTCTTCCAAGCCTCAGCTCCCGGGCAACAGTTTTCGAATGTGTTTGCCAGTGCCTTTGGAGACCCTTCGGAACCTTCAGGAGTCCGTGTGACGGATATTATTCAAGATGAGCGACCCTTGCGAACGGTGTACGATCCCGATCATCCCGATGCGGATGAGCAAGGGTACCTGCATCTTCCCAACGTCAATCCAATCGAAGAAATGGTCAATCTTATGTCTGCAACCCGTGCCTATGAGGCCAATTTAGCGGTGATGGAAACCGGCAAGACCATGACCCTCCGTGCATTAGAAATGGGTCGGTAGTGTGTCGCAATCTTGAAGGAAGGGGAAATACTTTATGGATCATGTAACGCTTAAAGGCATTGAGGGTATTCCTGAGCCGTTTGGAGTCACTCCGCTCAAGGGAACCTCCAAACAGGGACCAGGATTTGGCGATCTCTTAAAACAAGCGGTGGAATCCGTCAATGCGATGCAGCATGAGGCCGGGCGTTTACAAGAAGGCGTGGCCAATGGAGAAAATGTCAATATTCATCAAGCG
>Ga0224510_10001329_pt1 | contig 16555 bp, 13 predicted proteins | sample SF_May12_sed_USG_FD_170161 | JGI IMG/M metagenome (GOLD analysis project Ga0224510, IMG submission 170161) | Sediment microbial communities from San Francisco Bay, California, United States - SF_May12_sed_USGS_4_1 | ecosystem: Environmental > Aquatic > Marine > Sediment | place: USA: California... | reverse complement strand
GCCTGCAGGAATGGAACGACGAGCAGACGCACGAGCTGCCCGTCGATGATCACGCCCGTGCGCGGCTCGCGCTCGCAATGGGACTGCCCGGCTGGCCGGAGCTCGCGCGTGAACTCGACCATCATCGGGGTCGAGTCAGTGCACATTTTCACCGCGCGGTGTTTGCACCAGGTGCCACGACTGCGGAAGACGAGGCGAGTGCCGGGCTCGAGCACATCCTCGATCCCGAACTCGACGACGCGCGCCGGCGCGAGCGGCTGGCCGTGCTGCAGGCACCCGCCCTGGTCGAGCCGGTCCTGCGGCAGCTCGACCAGTTGCGCGAGGGTGCCTATTACCGGCGCCTCGACGAGACCGGCCGCCGCCGCCTGCAGGTGCTGTTGCCGCGCCTGCTGCGGGCAGTAGCGCGTGTCCCGAACGCGGAGGCCGCGTTGTCGCGCGTGCTGCACGTGATCGAGCGCATCGGCGGCCGCACGGTGTACCTCGCGCTGCTCAACGAAAACGCAGTGGCGCGCGAACGGTTGTTCGAGCTGTGCGCGCATTCGCAGTTCCTTTCCGACCAGATCGCGGCGTTCCCGTTGCTGCTCGACGAGTTGCTCGACGAGCGGTTGTTCGACGCGACGCCGACCCGGGCCGAGCTGGCCGTCGAGCTGCGCAATCGGATGGCGAACTGCGCGGTCGACGACACCGAGCAGCAGGTCGAAGCCCTGCGGCAGTTCCAGCGCACCGCGATGTTCCGCATCGCCGTCCCGGACCTCACGGGCCGCCTGCCGCTCATGAAGGTGAGTGACCGCCTGACGGACCTGGCGGAGCTGCTGGTGCAGGAGACGCTCGACCTCGCCTGGCAGCAGATCGTTGCACGGCACGGCGTGCCGTTGTGCGGACCGGCGGACGATGCGCTGCGGCAGGCCGGGGTGGTGGTCGTCGCGTACGGCAAGTTCGGCGGCATCGAGCTCGGCTACGGATCCGACCTCGACTTGGTGTTCCTGCACGATTCGAGCGGGGAAGTGCAGCGCACCGCCGGCCCGCACGTGGTCGACAACGGCGTGTTCTTCCTGCGGCTCGTGCAGCGGCTCGTGCACCTGCTCACCGTGCATTCGGCGGCCGGTCGTCTCTACGAGGTCGACACCCGCCTGCGCCCGAGTGGCAAGGGCGGCTTGCTGGTGCAGAGCATCGAGGGCTTCGCGGACTACCAGCGCACGGACGCGTGGACGTGGGAGCACCAGGCATTGCTGCGCTCACGGGCCGTCGCCGGCGGCGCGGAATTGAAGAACCGCTACGAGTCGCTGCGAATCGAGTTGCTGCGCACGGCGGTGCGCCGTCAGACCCTGCGCGAGGACGTGCGCGCGATGCGCGAACGGATGCGGTCGGAGCTGTCGAAGTCGAAGGCCGGTGAGTTCGATCTGAAGCAGGACGAGGGCGGCATCACCGACGTCGAATTCCTGGCCCAGTACTGGACGCTGCTGTGGTCGCCCCGCTACGCGGAGCTGGTGACCTACTCCGACAACATCCGCCAGCTCGAAAGCCTGGCCTCGATCTGCCTGGTGCCGCAGGCAACCGTCGACGTGCTGACTGCCGCCTACCGGACCTACCGGCAACGGCTGCACCACCTGTCGCTCGAGGGCGGTGAAAACGTCGCGCCGGCGGCCGGGTTCGAGTCGATCCGCGCCGCGGTCACGGCGATCTGGCGGCAAACCATGGGGCCGGACCTATAATCCAGCCAGAAGTGAGTAGTGAGTAGTGAGTAGTGACTAGTGACTAGTGACTGGTCACTACTCACTACTCACTACTCACTATTCACTATTCCCTATTCACTAAACCGGGGCATCCCTCTCATGGCCGAACTCCTCGTCCCGATCTCGCCCGGCGAACTCATCGACAAGATCACGATCCTCGAGATCAAGTCGGCGCGCATGACCGACGCGGCCAAGCTGCACAACGTGCGCACGGAACTGACGCTGCTCAACGGAACCTGGCGCGCCTCGGCTTATTCGGCAGTGGACATCACCGCGGAATGGACCGGGCTGCGTGAGGTCAACGGACAGCTGTGGGACATCGAGGACCGCATCCGTGACAAGGAACGCGACGGCCGGTTCGACGCCGAGTTCATCGAGCTCGCGCGCGCGGTGTACGTGACGAACGACGAGCGGGCGGCCATCAAGCGCCGCATCAACACCAGGCTGGGGTCGAGCCTCGTGGAAGAGAAGAGCTACAAGGAATACCGGAAGTAGGGGAAGGACAGGAAGGGCAGGAAGGGCAGGAAGGGCAGGAAGGGGGCAGGGGCTATTGCAGGCACACGACCAGTTTGGCCACGTGGCTGCGCCAGTGGATCGGGATCACCACGGGCCGGCCGCCGGCCGGCAAGTCGACGCTGTTACCTGCGCCGGTGACGACGCTCGGCACGGAGATCGCGAAGTCCTTGCCCAGGTCGCGTCGGACGTTGCCGGCGATGGTATTCGCGACCTCGCCGACGAGGTCGCACAGGTACTCGTGCGAGACGTTGCTTTCGTTCATCTTCATCAGCAGCACGGTGAGCATGCCGCGGGGCGCGGAGAAGTAGACGATGCCGTTGCGACGGCCCGACACCGCGATGACGCCGTTGTAGTCGTGGATCTCGGGCGCGCCCTCGGTGACCAGGTACGGCGAGCCGACGGAGGCCGCCTGCTGCGCGGCGACCTCGAAATAGCGGGTCGTGCCGTGGACGAACGCGCGGATGTCCTGTTCTTCGAGCATGGGTGTGTCAGGCGCCGCCGATCAGCTCGGCCAGAGCTTCGTTGAGCTGGCGGTCCGAGAACGGCTTGTTGAGGAAGCCGTTGGCGCCCTTCTCCATGGCTTCGACGGCCGTGGCCTTGTCGGCCAGGGCGGAGATGATCAGGATCAGGACATCCGGCTTGATGGCGACCAGCTGTTCGACGCACTCGATGCCGTCCATCTCGGGCATCGTGATGTCCATCGTGACGACGTCCGGGTCGGTCTGGCGGAAGACCTCGATGGCCTCGACGCCGTTCGACGCCAGCCCCACGACCTGCAGGTGCTCGATCTGCTGGCAGCGCTCGATGCGCCGGCGGATGACATTGGAGTCATCGACGATGAGCAGCTTGAGCTGCGTGGCCAGGGCTGGAGCGTTGGCGGCCATCGCGGGGATTCCTGCGGGGGTGAACGTCAGGCGACGGCTTCTTGCTGGCCACTTTGCGCGGGCAGCGAGATGGTGAACCGGGTGTACCTGCCGGGCGCAGTCGAGATGCTGATCCTGCCGCCGATCGACTGGATGGCTTTCAGCACGAAGTCCAGGCCTACGCCGCGTCCGGCGTCCCGGCCATTGCCGTCGTGGGTCGAAAAGCCGGGTTTGAAGATCAGTGCGAGGCTCGCCTTGGTGTCGAGTTGCTGGGCTTCACTCGCGCTCAGGTCGCCGCGCCGCACGGCCGCTTCGCGCAGCCGCTCCGGGACGATGCCGCACCCGTCGTCCTGGAACGCCAGCTCGGAACCCCGCTCGCCGGGCATGAACTGAATCTGCAGCAGCCCGGCCTCGTCCTTGCCGAGTCCGCGCCGGGTGCCGGCATCCTCGATGCCGTGCACCACCGCGTTGCGCACGAGCTGGATCGCGATGTCACGCACCGTCTTGCGCAAGTCGCCGGGCACCTCGTCGAGGCCGGTGGTGACCAGCCGGACTTTCTTGCCGGCATCCGTGGCGACGCGCTGGGCCAGCGCGTCCAGGGGGGCCGTCATGCCGTGTTCGCCGGCATCGTGTGGCGTCGCAGTCGCGGCGCGCGCGGTCGGAGCGGCAGTCAACAGCGCGTTCGTCCGCAGGGCATCGGCGCGGTTGGCCAGTTCACGGATCGATTGCAGGTGGCCGAGGATTTCGTCGAGATTCACGACCAGCGGCAGGAAGTCGTTGCCGGACAGCTGCGAGCGTTGCCGCAGGTCCTGCAGCAGGTCCTCGAACGCATGTGTGCGGCTCTCGACCGAAGCCAGGCCCAGTGTCGCGGCGTCGCCCTTGATGCGATGCATCTCGCGGAAGATCTGGTCGATCTTGGCGCGGAAATCGCCGTCGCCGCGCGCCGGGACCTTGAGGACGCTGTTGACCTGGGCCAGCGCCGCGCTCGTGTCATCGAGAAACGAAACCAGTTGGTCGGGGTCGACCTGCAGCAGGCCGAGCAGCATGTCCATCTGTACCTGGGCATTGGCCTGGGACACCTTCAGTTCGCGCGCCAGCATCACCCGGGATGTCACGTCGGTCACGGACACCAGGATGTGACGCACGCCGCGGTCGCCCTTCACGCGATGGAAATCGAATTCCAGGTAGCGCAGATCGCGGCTGCCGTCCCCGCGATCGAAATGAACCTCGACCTCCGCGAGCGGGTTGATGCTGCGGATCAGGTTCTCGTTGGCGCGTTCGCCCCAGAGCAGCTTCACGTACTTCATCGCCGTGGCCAGCGTCTTCTCGGTCACGGTGTCGCGGAGCAGGTCCTCGAGCGTCATTCCGCTGAAGTCATCGCGGCGGAACAGCGCGGACAGCGAGGCGGAGCAAGCCTTGCCGATGCGGAAGTCGGCATCGAGCAGGAACAGCCCGTCCTTGACCGTGCCCAGGATGTCGCGCGTCTGGTTCTGGGCCTCGACAGCGAGCCGCTCATGGCGGACCTTCAGCCACTGGAAGTACGCCAGCAGTGCCACCAGCAGGCAGGCGAAGGCGACGCCGGTGAGCATCAGCTTGCGCAGGGTTGCAGACGCCGTGACCACCTGCCGCTCGAGGCTCGCGCCGACCGCCGCAAGGGCCGAGTCGAGGCGATCCGTCGCGCCACGACTGGACTTGATGGCCTGGCGCACGTCCTTCTGCAGCTGGCGGCCGCTCGAGTTGAGCTGCGTGCCGGAGGAATAGGAATCGCGGTAGGGCAGGCCTTTGAACCCCGCGACGGGATCCAGGGCCTTGCGGTAGTCGGACCAGAGACTCTCTATTGCGCGCAGTTCAGTGGAGTTGCCGGCCGCCGACAGCTTGAGTTGCGCCAGCGACTGGTCGAAGCCCTGCACTGAGCCGCCCAGGTCCTTGACCGCCTGGCCGACGAAGTCCCGCGACCCGAGGCGGTCGCGGATCGTGACGAGCGACTTGGCGATCGCGGCTGGCTGGCCACGCTGCTCGCTCGCCAGCTTGAGCACTGCAGTGTCGGCCGACAGTTGATCGGCAACGCGGTACCCGGGCACCAGCACCAGCCCGATGAATGCGACGAGCAGGACGAGGAAGCCGGCGGTCGCGGCCCGGTCGCGCGTGCGTGCTGACGAGTGTGTGGTCATGCTGCCCTGCTGTGCCGCCGGCGAGCGGTCCCTGCTGCTCATGGCGCGGTTGCGTCGTCGGGCCGGAAGAGAATATTGGTCACGACGGTCGCCTCGTATTCCGGGTTGCCGACCGCGAGCGGCTTGAAGCGCCACCGTCGGACGGCATCGAGCGCCACCCGGTCGAATACGTCGACCGGGCTAGAATTCAGGATCTCCGCGGACTTGACCTTGCCGTCCGCGCCCAGGGTAATGCGCACTCGCACTTCGCCGCCGATGCCCCGTTTCAGGGCGTCTTTCGGGTACTCCGGCGGCACGTACCTCGTGCGCTTCACTTCGCTCGGCGACAGCTGGTGCGGAACCTTCAGCCTCGCAAGGGCACTGTCCTGCGACGGCTCGAGCAGGCGGCCGTCACCGATGCGATCCGCCGCCCGTGGCGTGAGTCGTTCGCTCTGCGTCGCGGGCGGTTGCGCGGTGCCTGCAGGTGGCGCGGCGCGTATCGCGGCGGCGACGCGCGTGGGGCTCACGCCGAGGGCGCGCGCTTCTGCGAGCCAGCGTTCCAGCTCGTCGCGTTGCGGCTGTGCCGCAGCTTCGCGAATCTTGAGCAGGATCGCCTGCGTCAGTTCGGCCGTCGCCGCATCGACCAGCCCCTTGGGTTCCGCTGGCACCCTGCGCAGCTGGACCAGGTAGGTCTTCGCGCTGTCCGTGGCCGGGTCGACCAGCTTGCCATCGCGGATTCGCGTCGAGACCAGTTGCGCCAGCCGCTGCGCACGCGCTTCACCCTGCCGGCGGCTGATTTCTTCTGCCGCCGCGCTCTGCGCGTCCGCCAGTCTCGCGGCGGCCTGCGCCAACCCGGGATCATCCGGACGAATGAGCTTGAGCTGGGCGAGCGTGTTCGCGGCGTCGTTGAGCCTGCGCTGCGCAAGTTCCGACTGCAGTCGCTCGTCGAGCAGGGCACCGATTCGTTGCAGGCCTTCCGTCGCTTCGTCGTTGTCCGGGTCCTGCGCGAGCACCGCTCGGAAGTAGGCGAGCGCATTGTCGCTTGCGGGATCGGTGTAGCGACGGGCGCTCATGGCAGTGCGCGCCCGCTCCAGCAGCTCCTCGCTCGAGCCAGCCTCGACGTCTGCAGCGTCGATCGCCGGGGCCGCAATGGCGGGCTCGGCAGGCTGGCCTGCAGGGGCGACGCTCGCCGGAGCGCGATCGTCTGTGTCCGGCGCACGCAGCGTGAACCACGCCGCAGCGATCGCGATGATTACAACGCCGGCGACGATGGGGGCCCATGTTCGCAGCGTGCTGCCGCCCGCCGGACCGGCAGAGCCGATCGCTGCTGCACGCGATTGACGCACATCGCTGGCGTGCCGGGCCATTGCCCGCGGCGACACGGGAGCGACAACGATCGGCGCGGAATCGGTGGCGGCCGGCTCGGTGATCGGCTGCGCGGCCAGGGTGAGTCGAGCCAGTGCCTCCTCGCGTGCGCCGTCGAGGACGGCGCTCGTCTGGCTCGGTGCGAAGGGAATCGACAAGATTGCAAAGGTCGCCGATCCCTTGAGGGCATGCGCGACCGTTGCGCTCTCGTCGGGCGTCGCAAGCACGACGACGACGCAGGTGCCGTCGGGCGACTGCATGCCTGCGACGGTCGCCGCAAGATCCTGTTGGCCTCGCGCATCCAGCAGCAGCACGCAGGGCCGCAATGGCCGGATGAATTCACGGGCCGCAGCGGCCGACTCAACGTGTCGAAGACTGGCCTCGCCATCCAGGGCCTGGCCGATCTGCTCGAGCAGCGCGTCATCATTGGTCAGGGCGATGACGTCAACCCGCGGCGCGCGCGCGATGCGTGGCTCGCCAGCCAGTTCGGGGGTCGGGTGCGCCTGAGCGGGCGCAGGTATCGCGGCCAAGGGAACACTCCTGTCGGGTCGCCGAGCCGGCGCGCCTGGCGCGAGGGCTTTCGCACACACGAGTGTAGATAAGGAGTATTTCCCAACCTTGTGCCACGTCACAGATCGGGAGACGGAACGGCACCAGCCACCTCGCGACGACGCGGTCAGGCCGGTCGACCGGGAATTCCGATGACGTTATGTCGAGTTTCGGCGCGAGTCTGGCTGGTTCTCGCCGCACTGCCGAGAGCGGGAGCGGTGAGGACGGGTTCCGACTAACCCCTTCCTGTCCTTCCTGTCCTTCCTGTCCTTCCTGCCCTTCCTGCCCTTCGTCTACTTCCCCTACTTCCTCAGCGTGAACTCAGCTGAGCAATACGGGCACTTTGCCGAGCCGGTCTTCTCGACGGCCAGGTACACGCGGGGATGCGAGTTCCACAGGTGCATGCCCGGCATCGGGCAGGCGAGCGGCAGGTCGGCCGCGGTCACCTCGTAATGGTGCTGGGCGTTCGGCTGGATGAGCTTGTCGCTGCGTACTGCCGTCACGGTGAGGCTGCCTTTGCGTCGAAGTGAGAAACGGGCCGGCCCGGTCCGGGTGCGCATTATCGCGCAGCTTCCCCCACGCGCGCTACGCAGTGGGCGTGCGAGGCGCGCCCGCCAGCATCAGTTCGTCGAGCTTCTCGATCGCATCGTCGACCTCGATCAGGTCCATCACGCCCGGCATCTCGATCTTCTCGGTCCAGGGCAGGTGCTCGGCAGACCGGTTCAGGAAGCGGCTTGCGGCGCGATCGTAGCGATCCACGCACCAGCGGCGGCTGTAGTACGGGCCGCTGCGCTCCGGATTCGTCGGGGCATACAGCCCGATCACCGGCGTGCCGACCGCCGTAGCCATGTGCGCCGGGCCCGAATCGGGCGACACCAGCGCGGTCGCCCGCTGCAGCGTCGCCAGCAGCTCGAGCAGGGTGTCGCGCCCGATCAGGTTGCGGCAAGGCTGCCGCATTTCCTGCTCGATCCGCGTGCCGTATTCGAGTTCGAGCGGGCTGCGACCACCGCACAGCAATACTTCCATGCCGTGGCGCTGCACGGCGTGATCGGCGAGTGCGGCATAGCGAGCGACGCTCCAGTTGCGCAGTTCGTGGCTCGAGCACGGGCTGAGCACGAGCGTGGGTCGGGCGGCGTCGGGGATCGCCGCTTGCGCATAGGCCAGCGCGGATTCGGGCAGCGGAATGTCCCAGCGCATCGAACGCGTGGTGACACCGAGCCGCTCGGCGAACCCGAACAGGCTGTCGAGCACGTGCTCGCGGGTCCGCGCCGCAATCTCGGCGTTGGTGAAGAGCCACTGTCCTTCGCGCGCCCGGGCTCGGTCGAACCCGATCCGGTGCCGGGCCGGCACCATCAGCGACGCGATGCTCGCGCGCAGGGCCAGCTGCATGTGCAGCAATGCATCGAACCGCCGGCCGCGCAGCCGCGAGCGCAGGTCGCAGTAGCCCCGGGCGCCGGCATTCTTGTCGAACACGATGAATTCGATGCCGGGGATGTGGCCGAGCAGCTTGTGTTCGAGCGTGCCCAGGATCCACGTGATCTGCGTCGACGGCCAGGTGTCCTGCAGCGTGCGGACGACCGGCAGCACGTGGCACACGTCGCCCAGCGCCGACAGGCGCAGGATGCAGACGGACGACGGCGGTGTGGTGAAGAGGGGCTGCTTCATCTGCGGCTGGAAACGGTAGGCAGCGGCGTCGGGATCGTGAACAATCCGCACCGATGAACGAAGCAGCCGCCGCCGGGGAGGAGGCGCTCGCGCGCGGGGCGGGCGGCGCGATGCTATACGATGCCTCCTGTCTCCACCATCCAGACACAGCCGTGTTCGATCCGTCGCACTGGCAGGCGCAGGGCGCGCTCGAGACGACGCGCGGTGGCCGCGGCACGGTCGCGTTCGTGCGCGCGAGCCGGGACCAGCGCTGGGTGCTGCGCCACTATCGCCGTGGCGGACTCATGGCCCACCTCTCGGACGACCTCTACGTGTGGACCGGCGCCGATCGCACGCGCGCGTTCAGGGAGTGGCGCCTGCTGCGTCAATTGCGCGCGTGGGGACTGCCCGTACCCGCGCCCGTGGCGGCCAGGTACCAGCGCGCCGGGCTCTGCTACCGCGCCGACCTGCTCACCGCAGAATTACCAGTGCGCCGCACGCTGACCGAGGCGCTGCAGCAAGCGCCGTTGCCGATCCAGGCATGGCATGCCATCGGCCGGTGCGTCGGATCGCTGCACGCGCGCGGCGTGCAGCACGCGGACCTGAACGCGCACAACCTGCTCGTTGGCGCGGGCAACGACATCTACGTGCTCGACTTCGATCGCGGCCAAATCCGTGCGCGTGGGGCGTGGGAACGAGCCGTGCTCGCGCGGCTGCGGCGCTCGCTGCTGAAAGTGACCCGGGGCCTGCCGGCCGACCGCTTTACCGGGGTGCACTGGCAGGCCGTGCTGGCCGGTGCCGGGGCAGGCTGAACCCACGCGATGCGACTGCTCTACGTCCTGCTGATTTACCTCGTCGCGCCCGTCGTGCTCGCGCACGAAGCGTGGAAGTCCCTGTTCAACCCGCAGTACCGCGGCCGCCTGCGGCAACGACTTGGCTTCGTGCAGCGGCCGGGTCGACCGGGGTCCGTGTGGATTCATGCGGTGTCGGTAGGCGAGGTACAGGCCGCGGCCGGGCTCATCGCCGAGTTGCGCCGGCGCCATCCGGCGCTGTCGATCGTGCTCACCACGGTGACGCCGACCGGCGCGCAGCGGGCGAAGTCGTTGTTCAAGGACGACGTGCAGATCAGTTACCTGCCGTACGACCTGCCGGGATCGGTCGGACGCTTCCTCGACCGGGTCGAGCCGCAGGTCGTCATCATCCTCGAGACCGAGATATGGCCCACGCTGTACCACCAGCTCGGCCAGCGGCAGATTCCGCTGCTGCTCGGCAGCGCGCGCGTGTCGACCCGCTCCGTCGATCGCTACCGGCGCATGGCCTCGCTGTTCCGCGACACGCTGTCGCACGGCATCCTGATCGGTGCGCAGACGCCGGCCGACGCCGAGCGCTTTCGCGCCATCGGCGCCGCTCCCGGCCGCGTGCAGGTCACGGGCAACATCAAGTACGACCTGGCGATTCCGGCCGCAACGGTCGCGGCGGGCGGTGCGCTGCGACAGCAATGGGGAGCAGGCCGCCCTGCGTGGATCGCCGGCAGCACGCACGAAGGCGAAGAAGAGGCCGCGCTGGCTGCGCACGCCGCAGTGCGTGCCCGCCATCCGGACGCGTTGCTGCTGCTGGTGCCGCGGCACCCGCAGCGCTTCGATTCGGTGCGCGGGCTGTTGCGCAAGCGCGGGATACCGTACGTGCAGCGCAGTTCGGGCGTGCTGCCCGCGCGTGGCGACCAGGTGTTCCTGATCGATACGCTCGGCGAGCTGCAGATGTTCTACGCCGCCGCGGACATCGCCTTCGTCGCGGGCAGTCTCGTTCCGGTCGGGGGGCACAGCCTGCTCGAGCCCGCAGTGCTCGGACTGCCGATGCTTTCGGGTCCGCACACGCACAATTCGCAGGACATCGCCGACATGTTCGAACAAGCCGGCGCACTGCGCATCGTGCGCAGCCAGGAAGAGCTGGGCTATCGCCTGCTCGAGTGGTTCGGCGACCCGCAGCGGGCGCATGCCGCGGGCGCCCGCGGGCGCGAGGCGGTGACGGCCAACCGTGGAGCGGTCGACCGCCTGGTCGCGATGGTCGAGCCTCTGCTCAGGATTTCGGCCTGACCACGGGCAGAGTCGTCGGCTGCGTCAGGAAGCCGTTGATCGCGTCGAGGTCGTCCTGCTGCAGGCCGCCGCTGGCCGATTCGAGGCGCACGATGTTGATCAGGTAGTCGTAGCGGCTGCGCGCGTATTCGCGCTGCGCCTCGAACAGGCGGCGACGCGCATCGAGCACGTCCACCGTCGTGCGCGTGCCGACTTCGAAGCCGGCTTCCGTCGCTTCGAGCGCGGTCTGGCTCGACTTCACGGACTGCTGCAGCGCCTGCACGCGCGCCTTTTCGGCGAGCACGCCCAGGTACGCGTCGCGCGTCTCGCGTTCGGCCGAACGCATGGTCCTCTCCAGTTTCTCGCGGGCTGCGCGGTGCAGTTGCACCTGTTCGCGCACGCGCGACTGCGTCACGCCGCCGCTGAAGATCGGGACGACGACCTGCACGCCGATCGTGTCCTGCGTCTGGCTCGCGTCGGCCGGGCCCGTGAGGCCGTTGTTGGTCTGGGTCGAGTCCGAGTCGAACTCGTTGCGCTGCGCGAAGAGTTCCACCGTCGGGTAGTGCCCGGCCTCGGCAACCTTGACGTTCGCGCTCGCCACTTCGCTGCCCAGGCGTGCCGCGATCACGTCGAGGTTGTTCGCGAGCGCAAGGTCCACCCACGCCTGCTCGTCCGCCGGGTCCGGCTTGTCGAGCGGCATCTGTTCCGCCGGCTTCACCAGCGACTTGTAGTCCTTGTCGGTGAGCTCACGCAGCACTTCCTGGGAGGTTGCGAGCAGGCGCTTGGCGGCAATGACGCCGGCCGTCGCGCTGTCGTGCGCGGCGCGCGATTCCTGCACGTCCGTGACGGCGATCAGGCCGACCTCGAAACGCTTCTCCGCCTGCTCGAGCTGCCGGCTGAACGCTTCGAGCGTGGCCTGCGCCGCTTCCAGCGTGTCTTCGGCCGCGAGCACGTCGAAATAGGCCTGGCTCACGCGCACCAGCAGGTTCTGCTGCGCGGCGCGGTAGGTGGCCTCGGCCACGGCCACTTCCGCATCGGCGCGCTTCAGCGCCTGCCACTGGTCCCAGCGGAACAGCGATTGCGTGATCTCGGCCTGGTAGTTCCAGAAGTCCGAGCTGGTGGACTGCGTGTTAGGCACTGGCACGATGACGGCCGGCGTGTTCGGGTCGTTGTCCGTGTCGAACCGCTGCGTGAAGGTCGAGTTGCCATCCGACTCACGGGTCGCGACCTGGCCGTTGACGTTGATCTGGGGCAGCAGCAGGCCGCGGGCCTGCGGCTTGAGTTCGAGCGCGGCCGCGCGCCGGGCCTCGGCTTCGCGCACCAGCGGGTCGCTGCGGACGGCGTCCTGGTAGACCTCGATCAGGTTCTCGGCGCGGGCCGGGGCCGTGCCCAGCAGGGCAGCGGCAACGCTGCAGGCGAGAAGGAGCGATTTCGTCGTCATGAGTACACCGTGACGGCCAAGGCCGCGCAATTGGTCAACTAGTGTTGTACTAGACTATATCACCTGCGGGGCGATTGGCTAGCCCCCCAGTCCACAGGTTCAGAAAACGAACTGCGGCGGCCCTGGCGCATGCAGCAAAGCGGGCATCCCCGTCTCGAACAGGCTCTCGCGCGACCAGTCCGCAGGCCCGGTGCGAGTCACCCGGACTGCCTCGAGCATCGGACCGCTGCCGATGCACGCGAACAGCCGGCCGCCGACCTTGAGCCCGCGTTCGAACCGGGCATCGTAGACCGGCAGCGAGCCCGTCAGGGCGATGACGTCGTAGGCGTCTCGTTCCGCGAACTGCATGGCGTCGGCCGTTGCCGCAACGACGTTGTGGATGCCCGTGCGCGCGAATGCCTGCGTGGCGCCGGCGACGAAGTCCGGGAACAGGTCGATGGTGCGCACGCTGCGGGCGAGCTGCCCGATGCAGGCTGCAAAGAAGCCGGTGCCGGTGCCGACTTCGAGTGCGTGCTCATGCGGCTGGATTTCGAGCGACTGCAGGATCCGGCCTTCGACCTTCGGAGCCAGCATGCACTGGCCATGCGCCAGCGGCACGTTGGCGTCGGCAAAGGCGATCTCGCGATAGCCCGCCGGCGCGTATTCCTCGCGGGGCACCCGGCCCAGGGCATCGAGCACCTTGAGGTCCAGCACCTCCCAGGCGCGGACCTGCTGCTCGATCATCTGGCGACGGGCAAACTGGACGTCGAACATGCGGGTGATTCCAGGACGGAGGAGACAAGGGTCCGGCGGCGCGGCCGGCGCGAAGGTTAAGGTCTCGGCACCGGCGCGACAAGCCGAACGGCCTGTGCATTATGGTGAATCCAGAGGGTGCGCGCGACACGTTCCTATATGCTGCGCACGCAAGCCTGGGACATGCAGGAAAACAACTACAACACCTTGCTGGAACGCAGGTGTCCGCGGCCGACAAGGACATGGCCAGCCCGGAGAATCACACCTTGATGTTCGCGCTGATCCTGCTGGGTGCCGTGGCGGTCGTGCTGGCCGTGGCGCTGCTGCAGCGCCTGAGCGAGATCCGTCGCTTGCGCGAGCTGGGCGAGCGCGTGCAGGCCGTGGCTGACAGCGGCGACCTGGCCGAGCGCCTTGCACCCCATGCCGACGCGGGCAGTGCGCGCGAGATCGCCGGCGGCGTCGACCGCCTGATCGAACGGCTGCAGGACGAGAGTTCGGCGCGCGAAGAACGCGAGTCCGTCTACCGGCGGCTGCTCGAGACGATGACCGAAGCGGTGCTGGTCGAACGCGACGGCATCCAGCTGGCGAACGCACGCTTCGCCGAACTCGCGGGCGCGGCGAATCCCGGCAAGCTCTTCGGGCGCCGCCTGGCCGACCTCGTCCATGCCGACTACGCCGAACTCGTCACCGAATACCTGCGCCGCCATGCGGCGGGCGAAGCCGCGCCCGCACGGCTCGAAGTCGAACTGCAGGCGGATGCCGCGGGCCAGCCGCACCGTCTCGAGCTCAGTTTCGCGCGCACGATGCTGGATCGCCGCCCGGCGGTGATCGTGACCGGCGTCGAAATGGCGCCGCACGCGCCCGCCGCGACGACCAGCCTGCGCAGCCACGGCAGCGCGTGGGAAGCGCTGGATTCGCTCGCCGAGGGCGTGCTCACGACCGACGTCGACGGCCGCATCGTCTATGTCAACACGTCCGGCGAGCAGCTGATCGGCAGGCCCGCCAGCGAGATCCTCGGCCGCACGCTCGGCGACGTCATCGAGCTGGTGGAAGAGGGCGACCGCAAGGCGGCCAGTGACCCCGTCCGGCAGAGCCTGACGACCGGAGCGCGCGTCAGCCTCGGTCGCCGCGGCATGCTCGTCTCGGCCGCAGGCGACGGCGAGCGTTCGATCGAACTGACGGTGTCGCCCATGCGCGACGCGAACGGTCGCGTCGACGGCGCCGTCATCGCGCTGCGTGACGTGAGCGACCTGCGCGGCCTCACGCGGGCGATGACGTACCAGGCGAGCCACGACGCCCTCACCGGGCTGGTGAACCGCCGCGAGTTCGAGCGCCGGCTCGACGAAGCACTGGAGGCGACGCGTGGTGGCGCGCGGCACGTGCTGTGCTACCTCGACCTCGACCGTTTCAAGGCCGTCAACGACGAATGCGGCCACGTCGCGGGCGACAGCATGCTGCGGGAAGTCGCGGCTCTCATCAAGGACGCGGTCCGCGACTCGGACACCGTCGGCCGTCTCGGCGGCGACGAGTTCGCCATCCTGCTTGCGGGCTGCCCGCTAGAGAAAGCCCGCCAGATTGCCGATGACGTGGTGCGCGCGGTCAACGATCACCGCTTCGTCTGGAAGGACAAGATCTTCGGCATCGGCGTGAGCGTGGGCCTGGTCGAAATGACGGTCGAGAGCACCTCCATCGAAGACCTGCTGCACGCCGCCGATTCGTCCTGCTACGTGGCAAAGAAGCAGGGCGGGCACGTCCATGTGTACTCGGCGCGCGACGAAGCCGATGCCCGCCAGCGTGGCGAGATCCTGTGGCTGCAGCTGCTGCAGTCGGCACTCAAGGACGACCGCTTCGAGCTGCACGCGCAGCCGATCATGCACGCCTCGCCGGACATGCAGGAGGGCGGTCCCGGCCTCGAGATCCTGTTGCGGCTCAAGGACGACCAGGGGGTGTCGATCGCGCCCGTCGAGTTCATGCGCGCGGCTGAACGCTATCGACTGATGCCGCACGTGGACCGCTGGGTCGTGCAGACCTCGCTCACGTTGCTGGCACGCGGGGCCATCCGCCTCGCGCCCGACCGCAGTCTCTGCATCAACCTGTCCGGGCAGACGCTCGGCGACGGCGCCTTCCTCGAGTTCGTGGTCGAGTGCCTCGATCGCACCGGCGTCGCGCCGAACCGCGTCTGCTTCGAAGTCACCGAGAACTCGGTGATCACCAACATCGAGCACGCACGCCGCTTCATCGGCGTGCTGCATGGCATGGGGTGCCAGTTCGCGCTCGACGACTTCGGCCGCGGCCTGAGCTCGTTCGCGAACCTGAAGAACCTGTCGCTCGATTACCTCAAGATCGACGGCTCGTTCATCCGCAACCTGGCCTCCGACAACGTGAACCAGGCGATGGTGACCGCGATGGTCAAGCTCGCGCGATCGCTCAATTTCAAGGTGATTGCCGAGCAGGTCGAGGACCTGAGCGCGCTCGATTCAGCGCGCCGCATGGGCGTCGACTTCGTCCAGGGTTACCAGGTGGGACGTCCGGCGCCGCTGCTGCTGGCCAGCTGACAGCAGGGGCCAGGCGGCTTCGCTCGCATCCGGGCGTCGCGATCCACGACGGGAATACCCTCGCTGCTGCGTTATGCTGGCGGACGTGATTACGATCGCCTCGCTTTTCGTCTATCCCGTCAAGTCCTGTCGCGGCATTGCGCAGCTGCAGGCACGGTTGACGCCGCGCGGGCTGCAGTACGACCGCGAGTGGATGGTGGCGTCGCCCGACGGCCGCTTCCTCACGCAGCGTGAAGCACCGCGGCTGGCGCTGGTCGGCACGGCATTGCACGACGATCACCTCGAGCTCTCTGCACCGGGCCTGCCGCCACTGGCCGTGCCGTTGCGGCAATCGGGTCGCGCGGCGTCCGTCGAGGTCACCGTCTGGCGTGACCGCGTGCTGGCCTGCGACGAGGGCCCTGCGGCCGGGAACTGGCTCGGCGAGCACCTGCGTCGCGACGTGCGGCTCGTGCGTTTCGACGACGCGCGCCCGCGACTGACGGATGCCGCATGGTCGCAGGGGCTTGCTGGCACGAGCGCCTTTTCCGACGGCTATCCGGTGCTGGTGCTGGCGCGCGCCTCGCTCGACGACCTCAATTCGCGCCTGCCGTCACCGCTGCCCCTCGATCGCTTCCGGCCCAACGTGTTGCTGGATGGCTGCGGGCCTTACGCCGAGGACGGGATCCGCGGGCTCGAAAACGAGCAGATGCGACTGCGGCTCGTGAAGCCGTGCACGCGTTGCGTCATCACGACGACCGACCAGGCCACTGCCGTGCCGCAGGGCGATGAACCGCTGCGCACGTTGAAGACGTATCGCTGGGATAGCTCGCTGCACGGCGTGACGTTCGGCCAGAACGCGATCGTCGAACGGCCGGGCCTGCTCGAGGTGGGCGCGCTACTGACGAGTGAATAGTGAATGGTGATTAGTGATTCGTGATTAGTGAATAGTGAATAGT
>Ga0224510_10001328_pt1 | contig 16568 bp, 17 predicted proteins | sample SF_May12_sed_USG_FD_170161 | JGI IMG/M metagenome (GOLD analysis project Ga0224510, IMG submission 170161) | Sediment microbial communities from San Francisco Bay, California, United States - SF_May12_sed_USGS_4_1 | ecosystem: Environmental > Aquatic > Marine > Sediment | place: USA: California... | reverse complement strand
GGATCCGCGGAATCAAGTCGCGCGTATCGACCCCGCTCGGGATCGCGCTGCGCGGAAGGTTTCTCGTCGGCTCGCGTCCCGTCAGCGGCGACATCGTCGTGCGCTTCGTCTCCTGTGCGGCCGAGAACGGGATCGACGTCTTTCGCCTCCACGACCCACTGAACGACGTCTCCAACCTGCGCGAGGCGGGAGCCGCGATCACGAAAGCAGGCGGCGCGTTCCATGCAGGCCTCGTCTACAGCCCTGGCCGCACAGATGAGACGGACACGCTCGTCGAGCAGGCGCGCAAGCTGCCCGAGCTCGGCGCGACGCGCGTCATCGTCAACGACCCCACCGGCGCCCTTGTCCCGCACCGCGCGAAGGAGCTGGTCGCGCGCATCAGGGAAGTGAGCGAGCTTCCTGTCGGCTTTTACGTCCAGGGTGCGGCAGGCGTGGGCCTCGCGTCGGCGATCGCTGCGGTCGAGGCGGGGGCCGACCTCGTCGCCACCGCCGTCTACCCGCTCGCGCTCGCTCTTCATCGTGTCTCCGGCGAGTCCTTGGCGGAGTCACTCGACGGCCTGGGCCACACGACCGGCCTCGATGCGGCGAACCTCTGGGATGCCGCGGACGTCATCGACGAGTTCATCGGCGACGAGCCGATCGCTCCTGTTGCACCCCGCATTGCCGTGCGCGCGGCCGAATACGACCTTCCTGCCGGGCTGGTCGCTGCGCTCGAGGTCCATCTCCGTGCGCACGCAGCCGCCGATCGTCTGCTCGAGGTGCTGGAAGAGGTCGGGCGTGTGCGCGCCGAGGCCGGGTGGCCTCCGCTTGCAGCTCCAATCGGGCAGATCTTGGCGTCGCAGGCACTTCTCCACGTGCTCGAGGCGCGGCGCTATGGCACCGTAATCGACGAGTTCCGCGAGCTCGTGCGGGGAGGGTATGGCGCCACGCAGGAGCCGATCGACGCGACCGTCGGGCGTGCGGTCGACCTCCTTTCGCCAAGCGCGATGCCTGCTGAGGATCCGGTCACGACGGAAGACGTGCGCCAGCAGGCCGAGGGCCTCGCCGCGAGCGAGGAGGAGCTCGTGCTCATCGCGATGTTCGGCACCGAAGCAGAGGAGCTCCTGCGGAAGATTCGCGCTCGTCACTCGCGCGACGCCGTGCTTGTCGCCGACGACGCTGACGCCGAGCGCGCGGAGCGCATCCGCGAGCTCGTCAAGATCGTGCAGGAGAGCGGGGTCGGTGGGATCGAGATCGAGGACGAGGGCATGCGTGTGTCCGTCCGCAGAGCTGATGAACCCGGCGCCTTCCCGTCCTCGCCGACCGTCGAGACCGGTACGGGGACGCAGCCGACGCCGGAGCGGCGGGCCACGGACGGTGTCGTCCGCGTCGAGGCGCCGATGGTCGGTGTCTTCTACCGGGCCGCCAACCCCGGAGCGCCGGCGTTCGTCGACATCGGTGACATCGTCGTCCCAGGCCAGACGCTCTGCGTCCTCGAGGCGATGAAGCTCTTCAACGAGCTGAAGGCCGAAACTGCCGGATCGGTACGGACCATTCACGTCGAGAACGCGCAGCCGGTCGAGTTCGGACAGCTCTTGTTCGAGATCGATCCGATTCTCGCGCCGCCCGCCGTCTAGAGGCGCCCGGCGTGTTCTCTCGCGTCCTCGTCGCGAATCGAGGTGAGATCGCCGTTCGCGTGATCCGCGCACTCCATGAGCTCGGAGTCGAAGCGGTCGCGGTCTATTCGACGGCAGATCGCGACGCGCTCCACGTCGCGCTCGCGGATCAAGCAGTGTGTATCGGCCCACCGGCGGCCGCCGAGAGCTACCTCCGTATCCCGAATGTCGTCGCCGCCGCCGGGACGACCGGGTGCGAGGCTGTGCACCCTGGATACGGCTTCCTGGCGGAGAACGCCGAATTCGTGCGCGCGTGCGAGGCGAACGAGCTCGCGTTTATCGGCCCACCCGCGGCGGTCGTCGAGCAGATGGGCGACAAGGTGCGCGCGAAGGAAGCGATGCGAACGGCCGGGATTCCGCTCGTCCCTGGCTCCCACGGTGCATCCGGGCTCGCCGATGCGAGGAAAGCGGCGGTCGAGGCGGGTTTTCCGGTGCTACTGAAGGCTTCTGCCGGAGGAGGCGGCAAAGGGATGAGGCTCGTACCGTCTGTCGACGAGTTCGAGGCCGCTTACGCCGCCGCGAGCACTGAGGCCGACGCCGCTTTCGGGAATGGTTCCGTCTACGTCGAGAAGGCGCTCTCGCCGGCGCGCCATGTCGAGATCCAGGTTCTTTGCGACGGGGCGGGCAACGTGCTCACGCTCGGCGAGCGCGAGTGCTCGATCCAGCGTCGGCATCAGAAGCTCATCGAGGAGTCGCCGTCGACTGCCCTCGACGCGGAGACCCGCGAGGCGATGGAGAGCGCCGTGGAGCGCGCCTGCGTCGCCATCGGCTACGAGAACGCCGGAACGTTCGAGTTCCTCGTCGGTCCCGACGGACGCTTCTATTTCATCGAGGTGAACTGCCGTCTCCAGGTCGAGCACCCCGTCACGGAGCTCGTGACGGGAATCGACATCGTTCGCGAGCAGGTGAGCATTGCCTCGGGTGAGGCATTGCAGCTCACGGGGCGAGCGCCCAGACGGGGGCACGCCATCGAGATTCGGATCAACGCAGAGGATCCCATCCGCGGTTTCCTCCCGGCGCCTGGGATCGTCAGCGCCTTCGTGCCGCCGCTCGGCGCAGGTGTACGAGTCGACACGGCGGTCCGGGAGGGAAGCGAGATCCCTCCGTACTACGACTCGATGATCGCGAAGGTGATCGTCTGGGACGAGACGCGTCCTCTTGCCATCGCGCGGGCGACGCGCGCCCTGACGGAGCTCGAGATCGAAGGCATTCCCACCACACGGAACGTGGCACTCGACGTTCTCGGCTCGCCCGAGTTCGCGACCGGCTCGTACTCGACCTCGACGCTCGACGAGCTCGTCGGCCGCATGCCCTCGCTCGCGCTGCAATGAACGCGCCGGTGGGGCGGCGTACCGGTCGGCGCCAGGCTCTCTTTCTGCTCTATCAGTGGGATCTCACCGGGCAAGCCCTGACGTCGCTGTACGAGGGCGAGCCTGACGAGTTCGCGCTCGCACTCGCGGAGTCCGTGGCGGCCAGGACACCCGCGCTCGATCGCCGCATAACGGACTCGTCTCCCGACTGGCCCGCCGATCGGCTGGGTACGCTCGAGCGCAATATCCTGCGCATCGGCGTGTACGAGCTGGAGGAGGGGACGGTGCCGCACGAGGTGGCCATCAACGAGGCGGTCGTACTTGCGAAGCGATACGCGTCCGAGGACGCCGCACGTCTCGTGAACGGCATCCTGGGGCGCGTGGCTCGCGAGGAGGAAGCCGCGTGAGCTCGGTCGACGAAGCACTCGCCCGAGCCGAAGAGCTGCTCACCCGGCTCAACGAGCGGCGGGAGGAGCTCGAGCGGCTTGCGGAGGCCGACGACATCGACGGAGAGGCCGCGGTCGACGTCATCGCCGAGCTCGCCGAGCTCGCCCGGCAGATCGAGGCCGAGCTCACCCGTGCGCGGACGTTGGCCGATGCGCCAGGCTGAAGAGCTGCGCGACGCCGTCGACGCGTATCTGCGGTCGCTGATGTTCGCTTCCGAGCTCGGGCAGCTCGAGAAAGCGCTCCGCTATTCGCTCGAATCGGGCGGGAAGCGCATTCGCCCGGTGCTCTGCCTCGCGGTCGTCGAGGCGGCAGGCGGGGATGTCGAACACGCGCTTCCCGCGGCCTCGGCGCTCGAGCTCGTGCACACATTCTCACTCGTCCACGACGACCTCCCGGCGTTGGACGACGACCCCGAGCGCCGCGGCCGTCCGAGCTCGCACGTCGTCTTCGGAGAGGGGGCAGCGCTCCTCGCTGGCGACGCGTTCCTCGCGGAGGCAGTGCGGCTTGGTCTCCGCTACGACGATCCTCGGATAGCACGCGAGCTCGTCGAAGCGACGCTGGGGATGATCGGCGGTCAGTACCGAGACATCACGGGCGACGACGACCTCACGGAGCTCCACCGTCTGAAGACCGGACGGCTCTTCGTCGCATCCGTCGGGCTTGGTCTCCGTGTGGCCGGCGTCGCCGAGCGCGACCAGGCCCGCTGGCGGGCATTCGGGTCGGAGTTCGGGCTTCTGTTTCAGATCGTCGACGACATCCTCGACGGAGACGGCCTTGCGGGTCGGCTGCCGTCGGAGGATGTGATGCGGCTTGCGGACAGCAGCGCCGCGCGAGCTCGGAAGCAGCTCGAGGGTCTCGACGCGAACACGAGCGTGCTTCGCGCGCTCGTCGATGCTGTGACCTTTAGAACCGCTTGAGGGATAGACATGTCGACCTTCCTCCGTACGATTCGACCCCTCACGGACAGACCAGATCTGCGCGACGCGACGCTTTCGTTCGCGTGTGCAGACCGCCGTTCCTTTCTCTATGTCACCCCGCCTCCGCAGCCGCCTGTCCACGTTCGCTCTCGCGGCCGTCGTCGCCTTGGCGCTGGCTTTGCCGGCGATCGGTCGGGCGGACGATTGGAAGCGTCAGCGCGTTATCCCACAGCAGCCCGAGGTCGTCCCAGCAGGAGAGCGCGCAGCTCAGATAGCCCTCAAAGCGGTCGGCGTACCGTATCGCTGGGGCGGAGAGTCTCCGTCGAACGGATTCGACTGCTCCGGACTGGTTCGTTGGGCCTACGGGCGGGTGGGGATCGACCTTCCGCACAACTCGTACGCGCTCTACAGTGAGGGGCGACGCGTGTCGGCTGCGAGACTCGAGCCGGGCGATGTCCTGTTCTTCGAGGGCCTCGGGCACGTCGGGCTCTACCTCGGGCGGGGGCGGATGGTGCACGCGCCCCAAACCGGACGGCGCGTCGAGGTTATCCGTCTGGACGGCACGAACTACGGTGCACGGCTCATCGGCGCGCGACGCGTCACCCCGGCCTGAGACAGCTAGCCTCGGGGCGTGAAGAAGCGCCTCGATGTCCTGATGGTCGAGCGCGGGCTTGCGGAGTCGCGTGCGCAGGCCCAGGCGCTCGTTCTCGCCGGCCTGGTGCCGGGCCACGACAAGCCCGGAGAGCAGCTCGACGACCACGCCAAGCTGCAGGTCGAGCGGCCGCCGCGTTTTGTCTCGCGCGGCGGCGAGAAATTGCAGAACGCACTTGATGCACTTCACGTAGCCGTCGCTCGATGCGACTGCGCGGATGTCGGCGCATCCACGGGCGGCTTTACCGATTGCCTGCTCCAGGCCGGGGCGACACGCGTGATCGCAATCGACGTCGGCTACGGCCAGCTACATCCGCGATTGCGCTCCGACGCGCGAGTCACCGTCCTCGAGCGGACGAACTCCCGAGCGCTGACCGAGCTTCCGTTCGCACCAGAGCTCATCGTGTGCGACGTGTCCTTCATTAGCGTGGCGAAGGCGCTTCCGCCCGTCCTCGCGCTCGCGAAGCCGGGCTGGGAAGCTGTCGTACTCGTCAAGCCGCAGTTCGAGGCGGGGCGTTCGGAGGTCGGCAAAGGGGTCGTGCGCGACCCGCACGTGCAGCGAAAGGTCCTCGAGACAATCATTGAAGCTGCGCCGGCGTGGGGTGGCGTGACAGTCGGGGTCGTAGACTCAGGGCTGCCCGGCCCGAAGGGAAACCGGGAGTTCTTCGTCCATCTCGTCAATCGCGCGGCCCAATCGAACCCCGATGACATCGACAGCTGGATTGCCGCAGCCGTTGGCTAGGCCCGTCACCAAGGCCGCGGTCATCACGCACGGTCAGCCCAAGCAGATCGGTGCCGGGCTCGCGCGCCTTCAAGCGGTCGCGGCCGAGCACGGCGTCGAGCTCTTGTTCTCGCCTGAGGAAGCGGAGAAGCACGGACTCGATCCGTCGGCCGATCCTCCTGTTGTCGACATCGCAATCGTGCTCGGAGGTGACGGCACCGTGCTTCGTGCGCTGACGCGATTCCTGGGGACGGGTGTCCCGGTCGTCGGCGTGAACTTCGGGCGCGTCGGCTTCCTCACCTCTATGGGAAGGCGCGATCTCGAGGCAGGCCTCGCTCGGGTCTTCGCGGGAGAGTACGAGGTCGTCGAGCTGCCGACCCTCAAGGTTCGGTATCCGAGCGGGACCAGCTGCGCCGTCAACGACGTGGTGGTTGCCAGCGGGTCACTCGGCCGCATGATCGAGCTCGAGCTCGCCGTGGGTGGGGAGGAGCTCGGCCGGCAGCCGTGTGACGGGATCATCTGCGCGACGCCGTCGGGATCGACCGCCTACAACCTTTCGAACGGCGGACCTGTTCTCGTGTGGGGACTCGAGGCGATGGCGCTCACGTACGTCGCTGCACACTCACTTCACGCACGCCCGTTCGTGATCCCGCCCGGAGACGACGTGATCGTTTGGAACCGCACGGACGACGTCGAAGCAGGAGTCCTCGTCGACGGCTATCGCGTCGCGACCCTCGGCAAATCGGAGCGAGCCGTGATCAGCATCGGGCCAGAGCGCTCTCTTCTTGCGACTCTTCCCGAGGCGACCTTCGTGTGGCGCTACCGCCAGAGCTTTGCTTCGTAGGCTGCGAATCGAGAACCTCGTCCTCATTCGCGAGGCGGATCTTTCGTTCGACCCTGGGTTGAACGCCGTGACAGGCGAGACCGGCGCGGGAAAGACGATCTTCGCCCAGGCGATCGGACTACTCCTCGGCGCGAAGGCGGACACGTCGGCAGTGGGGGTCGACGGCCCCGAAGCCTACGTCGAGGCGGAGCTCGACCTTCCCGACGGGTTCTTCGACGACGACGAGGAGGAGCTCGGCGCGCTCGCTGAGCTTCGACCTGAAGGAGAGGCAGGGCTCGTCCTCGCTCGCCGCGTCTTCGCTGACGGACGTACGCGCGCCTATGCATGGGGACGCGCGGTTGCCCGCGAGGATGTTGCTGCGGCAGCGGAGCGCTTGATCGCGATGTCGGGGCAGTTCGAGCAGCGGCGGCTGTCGCGCCCGTCGTTCCAGCTCGACGTGCTCGATGCGTTCTGCGGCCCCCAACAACTCGATCGACGTCGTGAAGCTGCTCGCGCCTGGCGCGACCTGAAGGCCGCACAGCGCCGTTACGAGGAGCTGATGCATGATGCCGGAGCGGCCGCCGCTCGCCTCGCCGAGCTGCACGTGCTCGTCGAAGAGACCGAGGGTATGGGGCTCGACGACGAGCGCGTCCTCCGCACGCGGGGTGAGCGCCTTCGTCACCTCGAGGAGCTCGCAGAGGCGACGACGAGCGCGATGGAAGCGGTGGCACCGGACGACGGGGACGGTGCCGCCTCGCTTGCGGCGCGCGCCGAGCGGGCGCTCGCGCCGCTCGAGCGCATCGCGCCCGAGCTCGGTGCCGCGGCAGAGGAGCTCCGCGACATCGCGGTGCGCCTACGCGAGCTCGGGAGCGACCTCCACGGATTCGCAGCATCCCTCGAGTCGGAACCCGGAGCGCTCGACGAGGTCGAGGCGAAGCTCGAGCGAATTGCCGACCTCAAGCGCAGGTTCGCTGCGTCGTCGTACGAGGAACTCCTCGTGCGAGCTGCAGAGGCGAAGGTGGAGCTCGACGTGCTCGAGTCCGGGCACGATCCGGTCGCGGCCGCGAGCCACGCCGTCACTACCGCCGAGTCGCACGTGACCGCTCTAGCGGAAAGGCTGAGCGCGGCACGTCGCTCGCATGCGGGTCCTCTCGCGGACGCGGTCGCTGCCGAGCTGCGGTCGTTGGGCATGGGAGCGGGGGAGTTCCTGGTCGAGTTGCGTGAGCGCGAGGTCGGTCCTACCGGCGCGGATGAGGCCGTCTTTCTCGTGCGGCCCAACCCTGGTCTTCCATTCGCCCCCGCCGCCGAGACTGCATCGGGGGGAGAACTCTCCCGGATCGCGCTTGCGCTGGCCGCGGTCGCAGGAGGTGAGACGCTCGTGTTCGACGAGATCGACGCCGGGATTGGCGGCGTCACGGCGCACGCGGTTGCCGAGACGTTGCAACGCCTCGCCGAACGGGCGCAGGTGCTCACGATCACGCACCTTCCGCAGATCGCGAGCGTCGCCGATCGCCACTTCCGCGTGGAGAAGATTCCGGCCGACCCTACGCATACGCGCATCGAGGAACTCGACGACCTTGTGCGGCGAGAAGAGCTCGAGCGAATGCTTGGCGGCCAGGAGTTCATCGCGGCGGTCGGCGGAGCAGGGGCTGGCGCAGCCGACCGCGGCTCGACAGAGCGCTGATGCCCACGGCTCAGGCCTCGGTCGAACTCCTCGCGACGCCGCAGGACGTGTGGCGGTTCCTCGCCGAGCCGTACCACCTCGCCGATTGGTGGCCTAACCTCGTGTCGGTCGAACCCGACCGGTTAGGTCTGTCTGCCGGCGCGCGCTGGCGTATCTCGTCCCACCGGGCAACCCTGCTTCGACGTGCCGACTACGAGGACACACTTCTGGTGGTGGCCGCTGACCCGGGATCCCGCGTGTCACTCGAGTTCGTCCGCTCGAGACTGCGCGCCGACCTGACCTTCACACCGGCAGGCCCCGAGCGCACGCAAGCCGAGCTCCGCGTCACGGGGCCGTTCATGCTCGGCTTCTCGCGCAACATCGCGAAGGTTGCGCTGACCCGCCTTCACTCACTCGTGCAGACGGCCGCCACGGTCTGACCTCGAAGCCTGGTACGGTTGGATCCCGTGGCCAAGTACGTGTTTGTCACGGGCGGCGTCGTCTCCGCGCTCGGCAAAGGGATCGTCGCGGCGTCGCTCGGGCGCTTGTTGAAGTCCCGCGGACTCTCCGTCAGCGCCCAGAAGTTCGACCCGTATCTGAACGTCGACCCGGGAACGATGAGCCCGTTCCAGCACGGCGAGGTCTTCGTCACCGAGGACGGCGCCGAGACCGACCTCGACATCGGGCACTACGAGCGCTTCATCGACGAGAACCTCTCCCGCAATGCAAGTCACACGGCGGGTGCTATCTGGGACGCTGTCTTGCGCAAGGAGCGCAAGGGCGAGTTCCTGGGCGCGACGGTTCAGGTCATCCCGCACATCACCAACGAGATCAAGGCCCGCATCCGTCGTGCGGAGAAAGTCTCGCCCGCTGACGTCGTCATCTCCGAGATCGGAGGGACGGTCGGCGACATCGAGTCGCTGCCGTTCCTCGAGGCGATTCGCCAGTTCCGCCGCGAGGTCGGGAACGAGAACGTGGTCTACCTGCACGTTACGCTCGTGCCGTTCCTCGACGCGGCCGGCGAGCTGAAGACGAAGCCGACGCAGCACTCGGTCAACGAGCTCCGCCGCATTGGTATCCACCCCGACATCGTCGTCTGCCGCTCGACAGAGCCGCTCTCGGACGACATCCGCGAGAAGATTGCGCTCTTCGCCGACGTCGACCGGCACGCGGTCATCGGCTCGCCCGACGTGCCCGACGTGTATCTGATTCCGGAGGTGCTGCAGGCCGAGGGGCTGGACGCGCTCGTCTGCGAGAAGCTCGGACTGGACACTCCGCCCGCCGAGCTCGGCGAGTGGAGCGAGCTCGTCGAGCGGAGCCGCGAGCTCCGCGACGACGTCGAGATCGCGCTCGTCGGCAAGTACGTGAAGCTGCACGACGCATACCTCTCCGTCCACGAGGCGCTCAAGCACGCCGGCGTACACAACGGCTGCCGCGTCAGGGTTCGCTGGGTGGACGCCGAGCACATGTCGTACGAAGAGGCGGTGCGAGAGCTCGAGCTGACGGACGGCGTGCTCGTCCCCGGCGGATTCGGCTCGCGAGGCTGGGAGGGAAAGATCCTCGCCTGTCGCGTCGCGCGTGAACGCGAGATCCCGTACCTCGGGATCTGCCTCGGCATGCATGTCGCGGTCTCGGACTTTGCGAGGCACGTCGCCGGGATGGAGGGTGCCAACTCGACGGAGATGGATCCCGAAACGCCGTTTCCCGTGATCGATCTCCTTCCGGAGCAGAAGGAGATCGAGGATCTCGGCGGGACGATGCGCCTCGGCGCGCAGGCGGTCGAGCTGGAGGAGGGGACGCGGGCGCGAGAGATCTACGGCGAGCTCGTGATCCACGAGCGGCATCGACATCGCTATGAGGTGAACAACGAGCTTCGGTCGCGACTCGTCGACGCGGGGTTGGTCATCTCCGGAACGTTCCAGGACGGCAGGCTCGTCGAGATCGTCGAGCTCCCGGAGCATCCGTGGTTCGTCGCCAGCCAGTTCCACCCCGAGTTCAAGTCGCGCCCGACGCGCCCGGCTCCGCTCTTCCGCGGATTCGTGGGCGCCGCGCTCGAACGTGCGAACGCACGGACCGCTCTAAAGGCTCACGCGGCCGGATAGTCTCCGGCCGCCGATGGCACCTTCCACTCTCGACCTCTTTCTCGAGCTCTGCGCGATTCCGAGCCCGTCCAGGAAGGAACGTGCGGTAGCCGATCGCGTCGGCGCCTACTTGACCGAGCTCGGGCTCGATTGGGACGAGGACGACGCTGCCGCCCGGCTCGACGGTGACACCGGGAACATCTACTGTCGCCTCGACGCGACGAATTGCGCCGGTACGCCGATCTTCCTCTGCGCCCACACGGACACGGTTCCTCCCGAGGCGGCGATCGAGCCCGTCGTCGAAGACGGTGTCGTACGCAACGCCGCTGGCACGATCCTCGGCTCCGACAACAAGGCGGCCGTTGTGGTGATGCTCGAGGCCGTCCGGCGCCTCCTCGACGAGCGAAGAGCACATGCAGGCGTCGAGCTCCTCTTCACGCCGCAGGAAGAAGTCTCGCTGCGCGGTGCCGACGCGTTCGACCACACGCGGCTCGTCGCGAAGACCGGCTTCGTCTACGACCAGGGCGCCGCAATCGGCGAGATCGTGCTCGGCTCGCCGCACGCCCGCCTGTTGGACTTCCGCTTCCACGGCCGCGCTGCTCACGCGGGCATGAACCCCGAAGACGGGCGGTCGGCGATCGCCGCTGCCTCGCGGGCGATTGCGGACTTTCGACTCGGGCGCGTGGACTCAGAGACAAGCGCGAGCGTCGGCGTGATTTCCGGGGGGACGGCGCGCAACGTCGTGCCCGAGTGGTGCTCGTTCACCGCCGAGGTGCGCTCTCAGGACGAGCGCAAGGCGATCGAGCTCGTGCGTGAGATGCTCGAATCGGCCGCGTTCGCTGCCAGCCTGGGCGAGTGCGAGGTCGAGAGCGAGGTGCGCCCGAGCTTCCCCGGTTACCGCTTCAAGGAGAGCGATGCCCCCGTACAGCTGGCAGCGAACGCACTGGAGCGGGCTGGCTTCGAGCCCTCCTACGCGCTGAGCGGTGGAGGCGCGGACGCGAACGTGTTCAACGCGCGCGGCCTGGAGTGCGTGAACCTCGCGAACGGAATGATGGAGATCCACACCCCTGCCGAGCACATCGCGGTAGCGGACCTCGAGGCGATGGTCGAAGTGACGCTCGCGCTCGTAGACGCGGCGGCGGAAGCTAACCCAGCCTGACGGAGCCGTCGTCGTCGAGCGTCCAGAACGGGTTATGCGCGATCTCCCACGCATGCCCATCCGGATCGACGAACACGCCCGAGTAGCCTCCCCAGTTCGTCTCGGCCCCTGAGCGCCCGATCGTCGCGCCCGCGGCGTCGGCCTCGACGAGGGCAGCGTCGACCTCTGCCGGTGAGCGCACGTTGTGTGCGAGCGTGATGCCGCCCCAACCTCCCCCGTCCTCGACAACGGTGTCGGTCGCGAGTTCGGCACGGCTCCAGAGCGCGACGATCATCCCGCCGGCCTGAAAGAAGACGATGTCGGAGCCCGGCTCTGCAGAAGTCGTCCAACCGAGGGTCTCGTAGAAGGCGCGTGACCGTGCGACGTCCGCGACGCCGAGCGTGATCAGGCTGACCCGCTGCTCCACGGTTCAGCTGACTTCGGCCACGAGCTCCCAGGTCGAGATCTCGTACGAGTCGAGGTGTTCTTCCATTGACGCCATGCTTGCGTGGAACTCCGACGAGTTCCGCATCGCGCTGATCTGGTTCAGGCCGCGCCAGGGCCCGTCGTTGCTGGTGAAGCGCCGTGGGCTCTCCACATCTCGCAGGAGTCGAAAGACGATCCCCGGCTGCTCGAGTGACGCAGCGTCGACGCTCTCCTGCCAGCGTCGCTTGAACTCGTCCTCGTGATCTTCCTTGACGTTCCACACAGCTGACGTGTACACGGCTTCTCCTCGGTCGATGGCACCAGTCTGGCGCATTCTGGGTGGTGGTCGCTATCGTCCCGCGCGCGATGCGTATCGGCGTAGCCAAGGAGATCAAGTCGCAGGAGTACCGGGTCGCGCTGACGCCAGCCGGGGCACGAGAGCTGGTCCAACGCGGGCACGACGTGCTGATCGAGGCCGACGCAGGCGCCGGAAGCGCTTTCGCCGACGAGGCGTACGAGCGTGCGGGCGCGACGATTGTCTCCGTCGACGACGTGTGGGGGAGGGCCGACCTGCTCCTCAAGGTCAAGGAGCCGGTCGCATCCGAGTACCCGCGGCTCCGCGAAGGTCTGACGCTCTTTACCTATCTCCACATCGCCGCCGACGAGCCGCTCACGCGGGCACTCGTCGACTCGGGAATCACGGCAATCGCGTACGAGACGGTCGAGACGAACGGCGGCGCGCTTCCGTTGCTCGCTCCCATGAGCGAGATAGCCGGGCGGCTTGCTCCGCAAGCGGGTGCCGATCACCTCGAGAAGCCGAAGGGTGGTCGCGGGATCCTTCTCGGCGGCGTCGCAGGTGTTGCCCCTGCTCGAGTGCTCGTGATCGGCGGCGGGATGGTCGGCTACAACGCCGCGGTGATCGCGCTCGGCATGGGGGCTCAGGTGACGATTCTCGAGCGCTCGGTCGACCGTATGAGGTTTCTCGAGCAGACTCTCAGCGGGCGCGTGCAGCTCCTCATGTCCTCGAGCCTCCAGATCGAGGAGTCGATCAAGGACGCCGACCTGATGATCGGCGCCGTGCTCATCCCAGGCGCGCGCGCACCGAAGCTGATCACGCGCGAGTTGCTGGGCGCCATGAAGGAGAGCTCTGTCTTCGTCGACGTCGCGATCGACCAGGGCGGCTGCGCCGAGACATCGAAGGCGACCACGCACGACGACCCGGTCTACACCGTCGATGGCGTGATCCACTACTGCGTGGCGAACATGCCCGGCGCGGTGCCGATCACGTCGACACGCGCGCTGACGAACGTCACGCTGGCCTACGTCGAGCAGCTCGCCGGGCTCGGTTCGGTCCAAGCGATCGCAGCGAACCCGGAGCTCGCCCGTGGCGTGAACGTCTTGGGCGGCAAGCTGACGTACGAGGCCGTGGCTGAGGCACACGGGCTCGCGTACACGCCGCTTGACGGTGCGCTCGCCGCCGGCGTCGCCTGAGTCGATCTACGCGGTTTCGCGCTTCGCGCGACGGAAGAGCCGGCCCGCAGGTTCGGTACCGTTGCCCGCCGCCGGTGTGTCGGGCTTGTCCGGCTTCTTCGACTTCCGCTCGGTCGGGAAGATCTTGATGACCGCCCAAGTCACGAACGCGGAGATGCCGAGGATCGTCGTGATGTAGACCGCGAGTAGGAGTAGGCCGAGGGCGTCGTCCAAAGCCGCCGTAGAATAGCTGCGTGCCGCGGGCGTGCGTGATCGTGCTCGATGCCGTCGGCGCAGGTGCGTTGCCGGACGCAGCGGAGTACGCGGACGAAGGCTCCAACACGCTAGGCAACGTCGCCCGCGCCGTCGGAGGTCTCGACCTGCCCAATCTCGAGGCACTCGGCCTGGGAAACGTCGCCGCGCTCGACGGCTGCCCGCCCCAACCTGGCGCCCCCGCCGTCGCCGGAAGATTGCTCGAGCGCTCTAAGGGCAAGGACACGACCACCGGTCACTGGGAGCTGATGGGCGTTCTCACTCCGACCGCTTTCCCGACGTACCCGCACGGGTTCCCGGACGACGTCATCGACCCGTTCATGAACCAGACGGGCCGGGGCGTCCTCGGGAACGTGCCCGCATCGGGGACGGAGATCATCCAGGAGCTCGGCGAGGAGCATCAGTCGACGGGCAAGTGGATCGTCTACACCTCGGCCGACTCGGTCTTCCAGGTCGCTGCGCACGAGGAGACCGTCCCGCTCGAGGAGCTCTACGACGGCTGCCGCGTGGCGCGGGAGCTTCTCGCCGGCCGACACGCGGTCGGGCGCGTGATCGCGCGTCCGTTCATCGGCTTGCCTGGAGAGTACGAGCGAACGCCGAATCGTCACGACTTCTCGCTCGAGCCCAAGCGACCGAACTACCTCTCGCTGCTCCGTGACGCGGGGAACACGGTGTACGGCGTGGGCAAGATCAGTGACATATTCGCCGGCTGCGACGTGGACGAGTCGTTCCCGACGAAGTCGAACGTCGAGGGGATCAACCGGACGATCGAGCTCCTCGAGTCGATCGAGGGAGGGCTCGTCTTCGTCAACCTCGTGGAGACCGACATGCTCTGGGGTCATCGCAACGACCCCGTGAACTTCCACCGTTGCCTCCAGGACTTCGATCGACGCCTCTCCGACATCCTCGAGGCGCTCCACCCAGGCGACCTGCTCATCCTCACGTCCGACCACGGCTGCGACCCGACGACGCCCTCGACCGACCATTCGCGCGAGTACGCGCTTCTTCTCGCCTATGCCGCCGGTCGGAATGCGGCCGGGCGAATTCACGAGGAGGGCGAGTTCGCCGACGTGGGCGCGACCGTAAATGCATGGCTTGGGGGCAAGTCGCCCGGGAAGCGACTTCCGGGTCGTCTCATCCTCGAGCCGTGATTCGCGCCACCGAGCTGATAGAGCGGACGCGGAACGGAGAGGAGCTCTCCGACGCGGAGATCGCCGACCTCGTCCTCGGCTTCACTCGCGGCGACGTGCCGGACTATCAGATGGCTGCGTGGTGCATGGCCGTGTACTTCAAGGGCCTTTCTGGCCGCGAGACGCATGCGCTGACCGACGCGATGATTCGCTCAGGCGCGACGCTCGACCTTGGTGCAGCACTGGGCCGACGAGTCGTCGACAAGCACTCGACCGGCGGAGTCGGGGACAAGACCTCGCTTGCCGTCGGCCCCGTCGTTGCCGCCTGCGGTGTTCCCTTCGGGAAGATGAGCGGCCGCGGACTTGGCCACACCGGCGGTACGCTCGACAAGCTCGAGTCGATCCCTGGCTATCGCGTGGAGTTGACGATCGAGGAGTTCATCGCACAGGTACGGGATGTCGGCCTCGCGATCATCGGACAGACGGGCGACCTCGTGCCGGCGGACAAGAAGCTCTATGCGCTCCGGGACGTGACGGCGACCGTCGACGTCGACCCACTCATCGCGTCCTCGATCATGTCCAAGAAGCTCGCCGGCGGAGGCGATGCGATCGTGCTCGACGTGAAGGTCGGGGATGGCGCTTTCATGAGGACGGTCGACCAAGCGCGCAACCTCGCCGAGCGAATGGTCGATCTCGGGAAGCGAGCGGGCCGAGAGGTCGTCTGCCTGTTGACCGATATGGATCAGCCGCTCGGCTCCGCGGTCGGCAATGCACTCGAGATCCGCGAGGCGATGGACACCATCGCCGGACACGGGCCTCCCGACTTCACCGAGCTCGTGCTCGAACTCAGCGCGCGGCTGCTTGCGCTCTCCGATCTGGGGGTCGGCCTCGACGAGGGCCGCGGGCGCGCCGAGAGCGCCGTCGCGGACGGCTCGGCCACGGAGGCGTATGCGCGCTGGATCCGAGCTCAAGGGGGCGACCCCGATCCGTCGCTGCTTCGAAATGCACCGGTGGTGCGCGACGTGACCGCCGCTCGCGACGGTGTCGTAACGCGGCTCGGCGCGCTGGCGATCGGTGCGGCCGCGCTCGATCTGGGGGCGGGGCGGCGCACGAAGGAGGACTCGATTGACCACGCCGTCGGGATCATGTGCACGAAGAAGCGCGGCGACGCGGTCGCTCGCGGTGATGTCCTCGCCGAGGTGCACGCGCGCGACGACGATATGGCCGCAAGCGCGGTCGCAGCCGTGCTCGGGGCCTACGAGCTCGGAGATGAAGCGCCTCCCGAGCACGGCATCCTGCTCGACGTCGTCTCTTGACGGCACATGCCCGAACTCCCTGAGGTCGAGACGATCCGGACGCAGCTCGCGCCGCGTCTCGAGGGAAGGACGCTCACGCGAATCGAGATCCTCGACCCGCGGCTGACACGACCCCATGACCTCTTCGAGGTGGCGGAGGAGCTCGAGGGCGCCCGCGTCGATGCCGTCGAGCGGCGCGGGAAGTACCTCGTATTCCGCCTCGAGAGCGGGCTCGCGCTCCTCGTTCACCTACGCATGACGGGAAGCTTCGGTTTCGCGCCGACAACCCACGAGCGAGCGGTCGTGGAGCTCGACGACGGGTCCAGGCTCGCGTACCGGGATGTTCGCCGCTTCGGGACCTGGCTGGTTCTCGAACAAGCCGATGTCGAACCGTACCTCTCGACCAAGAACGGGGTCGAGCCGCTCGGCTCCCGGTTCACCGTCGTTTGGCTTGCGTCACGCCTGGCCGAGCGACGAGCACCGCTCAAGTCGGTCCTCCTCGATCAGCGCGTCGTCGCCGGCCTCGGGAACATCTACGCCGACGAAGCTCTCTGGCGCGCTCGCCTGA